>Ga0206856_10202_pt1 | contig 19473 bp, 4 predicted proteins | sample Alteio_BWOrgCont_48_FD_152630 | JGI IMG/M metagenome (GOLD analysis project Ga0206856, IMG submission 152630) | Enriched cells from forest soil in Barre Woods Harvard Forest LTER site, Petersham, Massachusetts, United States -... | ecosystem: Environmental > Terrestrial > Soil > Temperate forest >...
GGAACAGATGGTGAAAGAACAACAAGCTGCCAAGAACAAAAGGAAATAATCCCTATTCCTTTTCTTCCATTTGTTTTCGCTGAAAGTAGCGACTGATAAATGTTATCAGGAATATAAATACGCCAAGGAAAACTATATTCCTGAGCACACCACTATTCTTCATCATATCGCTCCAGTAAGGACCAATAAGCAAACCAATTACTATTAGCCCACCGTTCCATGCTATGGCTGACAAGAGCACAGTTGTCATAAATGCCTTGCGGTTAATATTCAGCATGCCTGCAACAACTGATGTATAACCTCTTATAATTGGCGTCATACGCCCAATGAATATGCTCCGTTGCCCATGTGTGAGCATTCGCTTTTTTAGTTTTTCAATATTGGCGCCTGTCAGTGGCAACCACTTGGGTGAATGATCGATAAGCCATTTGCTGAAAGAATAAAAAATAAAGAATATTAATATGGACCCTGCAAAATCAGCCAACACAGCAAAGCCAATAGCTTTGTAAATGTTCAGTACACTTAAGAACATAATTGGCATCAGATACATCATCCACTTCATCATTTTAGCCATCTGGTCGGTACCACCTGCAGGGCTACCCATTATTTGTTGGTTGGCCGTTAAATAAAGATATTGCGATGCAGTCATTAGCAATGCAAAAACACTTATATGGTCACCATAAAGCGGAATAGAAAAATTATGGAATGTATAAACTGCATCATAGGTAGAAAGGTCATGCGCCCACAAGAAATGTTGTTGGCGTAGTTCAATTGAAGCTGGGAAGAAACTGAACAAAGCAGTTAAAATAGGTAATTGCAATAATACGGGTAAACAGCCTGCCATAGGATTAATGCCTGCCTTTTTATACAATGCCATGGTAGCTTGTTGCTTCTTCATGGCGTCTTCCGTCTTAGGGAATTTTTTTCCTATCTCATCAATTTCCGGTTTCAGTATGCGCATTTTAGCCGATGATACATAAGTACGGAATGCAAGAGGGAAGAGGAGGGCCTTTAAAACAAGTGTAAGTATCAGAATAACCAGGCCATAGTTCATATGGAACTGATCGAGGAAATTGAACAAAGGAATAATTATCCAGCGGTTAAGCGGTTTGCCAAAAAAGCCAAATATGCCTGTACCCAGGTCAATAAGTTTTTCAAACTGCATGTCGTTATCCTCCGAATAATTCTTCAATAACTTGTAGTTATTCGGACCAAAATAAAACTGCATGTTAAACGTTTCGCTTGGCTGGTGGGCGTAAGGAATAGTAACTGATGCCATAAAGTTCTTTACATGCACCGAATCTTTTGCATTAGCAGTGCTTACTTCAGGGCTTCCTAATTTATCGTTGGTAATAAGTATGGTTGAAAAGAATTGTTGTTTGAATGCTATCCAGCTTACTTCGGTTGGCAATGTTTTCTTTTCATCTTTCATAGGCGAAAGATTATCTACATCACTTCCACGGAATTTGTAATAGATCGTAGAGGCCCTGCGTTGCTTCAGCATATCCGCTTCCTGAGAAGGAGAAGTCATAGACCATTCCAGGCTTATTTCCTGCGCATTGGCAGGTATAATATTTTGCAAGCCTACAGTTTTTACCTTAACCCCAACTAAGTAACTACCTTTTTTTAAGGTGTATATAAATTGAAGATATTTTGCAGGATCGGTAGTATTTAACTGCATTGTAATGGAAGACGAATCGCCTTGGGTAACCACTTGCCCTACCTGAGAAAAATATAATGAATCGGTTGACGAAAATGCAGAATACGCATTCAGCACTAGCCCGAAACGTGCGTCCTTAGGTTCGAACAGAATTAATGGCGTACCACTACTTGTTTTGAAATCCTTCAGTTCAACGGTACTTATTTTACCACCTTTTGCCGATACAGTTGCTCTTATGAGGTCATTTTCCAACACCAGGTTTTGATCGGTACCTTTATGTGAAGGGTAAAAAATTCCGTATTTCTGATGTTCGGCATTTGCTATGGTAGCAGAATCTGCAGCATGGGTAGAATCGTTTGCCAGAGCAGTGGAAGTTTTAGGTTGTTGTGCAGCTGATACCTGTTCTTGTTTTGCTTTTTCAATGCGTGCTATTGAGTCGTTCTTTGCTTTTTGCTGGGCCAGTTCTTTTTGTGATGGGGTTTGGTACCATAACCATCCGAAAACCAATAAACCTATAAGAAAAAGTCCTAAATACGACGAATTGTCTTTCTTCATAAAAATGTTAAAATCCTTTTTTGGTAAGGGAGCGCAAATATATTAAACTGGTAGACGTGATGAAAAGAAAAATACGCTAGCCAACCAATAAGCCTATTTTCTCATCTTCCAAGTAATATGATTATTCATAAATATGTAACATTCAGCAACAAATGACCGTAAAAAACAAGGTAGGTCATAAAAAGTGAATTTTTTTGAATGAAGAATATATGGGTAAATCACCAGCTACAACAATTTAGATTAGAATAAGTAAGATAAAATACTACATAGAGATGATAAAATTGTTTAAATCTATGTTAAAAATTAGTAACACATAATTTGGAATTTATATACAAAATCAATACCTTTACCCGAATTAATATAATCATATAGAAATATGAACAGTAGAAATACGAATGTTTATTGCTTTAATCCCCCCGTTATTTCCAAAACCGTTTTAGGAATATGTGCAATTTTGCTATTTCTACTATTGCCGTTTTGCAGTATTGCGCAGGATGAAACAGTAGCACTGCAAAATGCTGTTCCTGTTAACCTGGTTGGAGGTGCGAATCAAAAATTAAGCCGTGCTGAAGCAGAGCAAGTGGTTGGCGCATTTTTAAAGAAGAACCACATTTTTAAAACATTGCAAGCCAATGTTGGTGCTTCGGTTGAAATGATTGAGAAGTTCAGAACATACTATGTAGATGACCTTAGTAAAGACAGAAATGCCTTATTCAGAATGGCTCTCAGGGGCAAACTGAATGCAGATAATTTTGAAGAAGTTGGTGATAAATTACTTGAAAGATATACCAAGTTATATGCTGATTTTAAAACCCTGGGAAGTAATATTATTGCTAACATTCAGTTGGAAAGCCGTAAAAAGCCTACAGCTAATCCGTTACCTGGTGCATCTCATATTACTCCCGGACCATGTGTTGGGGCATGCGATAATACTGACTTTGAAACAGGAACCCTTGCAGGCTGGCAGGCATGCTGGCAAGTAAATAATGCAAATTCAGGAGGATTTAATAATAATGGCGGATCGTGTAGCGGTACATTAGCAGGTGGAACAACAGCTGCGAATGATGCAAACACAACATCAAACCAAATTTCAATAACCAGTGGTGGAGGTAATGACCCTGTTGCAGGTGCATGGATACCCGTTGTATGCCCATGGGGCGGAAATCACTCGGTGATGATTGGGGATGGTACCAATTCAGGTGCAGGTGTTGGACAATTGAAACAAACGTTTATGGTTACGGCAGCCAATGCCAATTACATTTATAGCTATGCTGTTGTGCTTGAAGACCCGGCACACGTTTACCTTAACCAGCCCTATTTTGATATATGCTTTTATGATGCCTCCGGTAACCTTATCTCCGGTTGTGGTGATTACTCTGTAGTTTCGCAACCAGGGCTGCCTGCCGGTTGGAAAAAGGTGATTGATGCATTTGGATATCCCACATACTGTAAGCAATGGACTCAGGTATATTTTCCGCTTACATCTTATATAGGTCAGTGCGTAACAATTGTGGTTGAAGCAGCCGATTGTGAACCTACTGCACACTATGGTTATGCATACTTCGATGCTACCTGTTCACCGGGAGTAATTTCATCTTCTCCTGTGTATTGCGGCCAGAACGTAACACTTACAGCGCCAACAGGTGCTGCATCTTATAGCTGGTCAGGCCCATGTATATCAGGCTCTTCAACAGGTAAGACAGTTACTGTTACCTGTGCCGGTACCTATTCATGTACATTGACAAGTGCTGCAGGTGCTTCCTGTACGGTTCAGCTTACTTCAACACTCCCTTCATCACCTCCACCAACAGTGGTTGTGGCACCTAATCCTTCAACAGTTTGCAGTGGAACACCAGTGGCACTTACTGCCAGTGGCGCAACTACCTATACCTGGACACCAACAACAGGCCTTAGTGCAAGCACGGGAGCAACAGTAAATGCAAGCCCTGGTAGTGCTCAAACCTATACCGTTACCGGCGCAACAGGTAGTTGTTCAGGTACAGCAACAGCAACGGTTAATGTTAACGCTACACCAACACTAGGTATAAGTGGCCCGGTAACAATATGCCCCGGAGGCCCAACAACCTTAACAGGTAGTGGTGCTAATACCTATACCTGGACGCCAAATAGTAGTTTAACGGCTACAACAGGTGCAAGTGTAACAGCTTCACCTGGTAGTACAATTACCTACACATTAAACGGATCTTCGGCTGCAGGTTGTAATGCTGCGCCTAAAACAGTAGTAGTAACAGTAAGTCCAACACCAACATTAACAATAAGCGGCCCGGTAAGTATTTGTTCGGGCGGCAGTACAACCTTAACGGGTGGTGGTGCAAGCACATATACCTGGACACCGGGTGGAATGACAGGTTCTACAGTAAGTGTGTCACCTGGTTCAACGCAAACCTATACTCTTAATGGAACATCGGCCGCCGGATGTGGATCTTCAGGCCCGAAAACTGTGGTAGTTACAGTTAACCCAACTCCAACCTTAACCATTAGCGGCCCTGCCACTATATGTTCAGGCAATGCAACTACCTTAACGGGCGGTGGTGCAAGTACCTATACCTGGACACCGGGCGGTTTAACCGGCTCAACAGTTAGTGTAACACCGGGTTCAACCCAAACCTATACCTTGAATGGAACGTCGGCTGCCGGTTGTGCAGCAACAACTCCGCAAACCGTTGTCATAACAGTAAATGCTACGCCTACCTTAGGTATAAGTGGCCCGGTTTCAATATGTGCGGGCGGTTCAGCTACCTTAACTGGTAGTGGTGCTTCAACATATACCTGGACGCCAAATACGAGTTTAACTGCTACCACAGGGGCAAGTGTAACCGCTAATCCGGGCAGCACCTTAACTTATACATTGAATGGAACATCAGCAGCAGGATGCCCTTCAACAGGACCTAAAACTGTTGTTGTTACTGTAAGTCCTTCTCCTGTATTAGGCGTTTCGGCTGGTTCAACAACAATATGTTCAGGTGGTACAACAACCTTAACAGGTAGTAATGCTACAACCTATACCTGGACTCCAAGTTCTTCTTTGAGTTCATCTACAGGAGCCAGTGTAACGGCAAGCCCTACAGTAACTACTACATATACCTTAAACGGAACAGCCTCAGGTTGTGCTCCGTCTACACCGGTAACAGTAGTAATTACGGTTAACGCACCTCCGGTAGTATCAGTATTTGCAGCTTCTCCTACCATATGTTCGGGTAATGCAACGAACTTAACAGCAAGCAATGCCACTACTTATACGTGGACCCCAAGCGGTACATTGAGTGCCTCAACAGGTGCTGTGGTTAATGCTTCGCCTACTATAACAACAACGTATACTGTCATCGGAACGGCTGCTGGTTGTTCTGCATCAAATCCGGCTACAGTAATTGTAACCGTTAATCCTACACCTACATTAGGTATAAGTGCCGGGGCTACAATTTGTTCCGGTAACTCTACTACATTGACAGGTAGTGGTGCAACAACATACACCTGGACTCCAAACACTGCATTAAGCGCATCAACCGGTGCCAGTGTTAATGCCAGCCCGGGCAGCACAACAACTTATACCTTAACAGGTAGTTCAGCGGCAGGTTGCTCTGCTTCCGCTAGCAAAACAGTGGTTGTAACAGTGAACACAACCCCTACACTAACAATTAGTGCTCCGCCTACCATATGTTCGGGTAATTCTACTACACTCACAGGTAGTGGTGCAACAACATACACCTGGACTCCGAATACATCATTAACTGCTTCAACCGGCGCAAATGTTACTGCTTCACCGGGAACTACCATAACATATACTTTAAGTGGAACATCGGCAGCAGGATGCTCTGCAGTAGGGCCTAAAACAGTGGTTGTAACAGTTAATCCTACACCAACAGTAAGCTTACCTGTTTCTCCTACAATTTGCCCTGGAGGAAGTGTGAACCTTACAGCCTCAGGAGCTACAACCTATACCTGGACACCGAATACGAGCATAAGTGCTTCAACAGGTGCAACCGTTACAGCTAATCCAGCTGCTACGATAACGTATACTGTAACCGGTACCTCTACGGGTTGTACAAGCGCGCCTAATACTGTAATTGTAACAGTAGCCTCTACATTAAGCGTAACTCTTACTCCTGCTTCACCAAGTATTTGTTCAGGTGGGAATGTATTGCTTTCTGCAGGCGGTGCAGCAAGTTATGTATGGACACCTAATACAGGTTTAAGTTGTACCAGCTGTGCCAGTGCAACAGCTAGCCCGGGCAGTACAATTACATATACTGTTGTGGGAACAAGCGGAGCCTGTACAAATTCTGCAAATGCAGTAGTAACAGTTAACCCTACACCAACCGTAAGCATAGCGTTAACAGGAATATCAGCGGCCATCTGCCCCGGCGATAGCATGGGTATGATAGCCAGCGGAGCAAGCACCTATGTATGGACGCCAAACACCGGCTTAAGTTGCAGCACGTGTGACACCATAAATGCCGGCCCAAGCGTAACCACAACCTACACATTAACAGGAACCGATGCAGGTGGATGTAGCGCGACAGCCACCCAGGTTATTGTAGCATACCCTGTACCTGTAATGACAATTAATCTACCCAAGGATACGATATGTAGCGGAAACAGTGTAACACTTGTAGCAAGCGGCGTAACCTCGTATTCATGGTCACCACCACTAGGGCTTAATACAACCCTTGGCGACAGTGTAATAGCAACACCAGTTTCATCAACGGTTTATTATGTAACGGGAACCGGAACAGGCGGATGTAAAACAAAAGACAGTTCAGTAATAACTGTGAACATAACCCCAACCGTAAGTGTTATACCACCGACACCTGTAATATGTTCAGGCGATAGCATAGAACTGACAGCAAGCGGAGCAGCAACCTATCAATGGTTACCAAGCAGCGGACTAAAATGCAATAGCTGCGATTCAACCAAAGCCAGCCCATCATCAGCGACTACCTATTCAGTTGTAGGTATAAGCCTGGCAGGTTGTAAGGATACCAGTAAACTTCCTGTAAATGTAAATGCAACACCAACCATAACGGTAACTGTATCGAATGGAACAACAATATGTTCTAATAAAGATACAACCGTGATGATAGCCAGTGGCGGAACAACCTACACATGGTTACCTGCCACAGGCTTAAATAAAACAGCAGGTGATACAGTAGATGCAAACCCAACTACAACAGTAGTATATACCGTATCAACAAGCAGTGCTGCGGGTTGCCCAAGCAAGGATAGTATTACAATAGCCGTAAACCCAAGCCCGACAGTTAATGCCGGAGCAGTAGCATCAACCATATGTAACGGTACCTCAACGGTAATAAATGCCAGTGGTGCAACAACCTATACCTGGATACCAGCAACAGGTTTAAGCTCAAGCACAGGAGCAACGGTAAATGCAAGCCCGGGTACAACACAAACGTATAGCGTAATAGGTATGACCAATGGATGTCCTGATACAGCTACGGTTCCGTTAACCGTAGTAGCCCCACCGGTAGTAACCGCAACAGTAGCCGGTGGCGACAGTTTATGCAGTGGCTTATCAAAAACAATAACAGCCAGTGGCGGAACAACCTACATATGGAGACCTAACGGACAAACAACCGATAGCATTGTAGTATCACCTACCACAAGTACAACCTATACGGTAGTAGGCTCGAACGGAACCTGTACAGACAGTGCCATAGTAAGCCTGGGAGTATATCCTCCGTTTACCGTATCCGTTACAAACGATACTTTATGTTCTGGCCGTACTGCAAATATTACTGCAACTGCAACGGGCGGAAGTGCGCCATATACATATGCATGGAGCAATGGCCTTGGTAATAGCCCAAGTGCAAATATTCTGGTAACACCAGGTTCAGTAACCTACACCTGTAATGTATCCAATGCATGTGGGCAAACCTTCCCTGCTACTGTGGTTGTAGACGGTGCTACAACACCAAATGCACATTTTACTGCAACACCCGATACAATACCGGGCGGACAGTTTGTTGGCTTTGTGAATAGTAATAGTGGAGCTACAAGTTGGATATGGACAATGGGTGATGATACACCACCTGCTAATGGAGATTCTTCAGTAGTATACCAATACAACCAACCCGGAACCTATTGGATAAAGCTGGTAGTAAGCAACGGATATTGTACCGATACTTCAATAGAAAGTATTTTTGTAACACAGGGAATATTTATACCAAACGTATTTACACCAAATGGCGATGGGCAGAACGATGTGTTCCATGTTACGGTTGCAGGTATGAAAGTGTACCATATAGAAATATTCAACCGCTGGGGTGAAAGAATATTCCAGGCAGACTCACCTGCAATTGATTGGGATGGTACCAGTACAGGTGGTGTTCAGGAATCAGATGGTGATTATTATTACATGATAAACTGTACCGACTTTAAGAATACAGTTTACAAGTATCATGGTTACATTCAGTTAATAAGAAATTAACAAAGTGTTATTATTAGTAAAAAAGCCCTGCAATTTGCAGGGCTTTTTTACTTGCATAAATTGGGCTATTAGAGGTTGCTTTTGACATAAAAACAAGTTGTTTTTGTAGTTTTTTAAGTCTTTTTAAAACGATTTAGTTTGTTGTTTATCAATGCGTTATGTTTTGTTAGTCAGTGTGATTCGTGAATGGTATTTTGAATTCGGTCATTTATTGATTAACTTTACTACTTAGTTTATAACATTTTATTTATTAAGTATATGATCAGCAACTACACATCCCCTAGTGTTTTTTGCATATTAAAAGAAGTTACAACACGAAAATTTGCGTTTACTTCTTTAATTGTACTTTGTGTCCTCCCATTATTTACAATTGGTCAAAGTAACGATGCGGTTGCCCAAAAAACTACTGCCTCAGCCTCAATAGGTGTTTCCCAAGCGAATGAAAACAATGTAAAAAATAATGAAAATGCTAAGTTGGTTGCAAATGCTCCTAAAGGATCTGAAGGAAAAGCGGCATGGGTAAATAAGCCGGGCTCAAGAGAGGATCTTGCATTTATTGCCAATGCCGGTCAGTATAACGATGCCTTGGATAGTACCGATCATAGTGAAATACTATACTGCCTTAATGATGGTGGTATGAACATTTATTTCACCAAACATGGCGTTTTTTACAGAATGACAAAAAAGGTTTATCTGTCCGATGAACAATGGGATAGATATGTTGAGAAAAATAATTTACGTATACCTGATGAAGATGATAAGGGTAAGCGCAGCCATGCTATTTGGAAACGAATTAATGTTCAAATGAATTGGGCTGGTAGTAATTCAGATAATGTTGAAATAATTGGTGAAGAAAAAACGCATAACTATTTTAATTTCTATCGCCCGGATATTAATAAGGATAAGTACATAAGTAATGTTGCAGGCTATAAAAAACTATTGTACAAAAATGTTTATCCGGGTATTGATGTAGAATATATTATTCATCCGGAATCAGGTATAAAATATTCACTCATACTTCATTCAGGCGCCGACCCTTCTGTAATTAAGATGGCATATTCTAATGCAGATATAAGTTTAGATAATGACGATGTAGTACTTTCAACGGAAGCCGGTAAAATAACGGATCAGAAACCATTTACCTATGTAGGGGAACTTGGCCTTGAAGGAGAAAAGGTAGGTTCGGCTTTTAAAAAAATAAATAGTAATACTATTGGATTTAAGCTTGATGGGAATAAAGGTGCCGTGACCAAAACAACCATTATTGATCCATGGACAAAGGGTGGTGGTGGTACTGGACTACCAAGTTTCGGTACTTGTATACCTGAAGACGTTGCTGTTGACGGTACAGCTACTAATGTTATAGTAAACGGTAACGAAAGTAACCTTAACGGAAACAATGGTGATAATATAACGAATAGCTATTCGGCCACAACAGGTGCACTTAACTGGTCATTGGACATGTATAATAATTATGAGTACGATGCTCCTCAATACCAGGGTGATGTTCAGGCTGATAATGCAGGTAATATTTACATGACACCGGGTATAGCATATAATAACACCAATGGCGATTGGTATAATACAGTTAGCCTTAATTCAGCAGGTGCCTTAAGGTGGGGTAGCACAACAGCGGGTACAAGTGCGAACAATGATTTTGAAACCTGGACACTTCAATTTGACTGTGGCAGGGCAAACCTTTACCAATCGGGTGGAGGACGGATGATACCTGCGGGTGGTGGAACATATACATCTGAATTTAACTATCCGTCTTCAGAACCTATTAATATTGCTAATGGCAGTGAAGGTGCTTTGTACACAAGTAACCCACCTACGCACTTTGGTGAAATTGTTGCTACCTGTTATTCTCCACGCGATACCATATATGAATTGGTAGCCGATTCTAATGCCGGTAGTTCTACCACCAATTATACAACAGGTCCGTATAATCATATAATAATAGTGATACCTGCAACCGGTGCCATTGTTGGTTCGGCCCCTACGGGATACCAGTACCAGGATGGTAGTGCTAAAAGTGGTTGGTCAACCGGGTCAAATGGTATTGGTGCTTCTTGTTTTTATGTCTATACTATGGATGGACTAAGGCTTGACCAGAGAAGTTTACAAACAGGAGGCCTTATTAAGCGCGTGATGATAGCAGGAGGTGATAGTACACAGGCCTTAACTATATTTACAGGAAATTACGATGCATTTGGCTATCCTATTTATGATGATTATTCAGGCCATATAAATTCAGGCATAGCCTTTGATTCATGCGGAGACGTATATGTGGGTGGACAATCAGGAACAATTTATGAGTACGATGAAAATTTAAACCTGCTAACAACAATAACAATCCCGGGTGTAACAGGTGCTGTATATGATATTGCACATGGTGCTGATCAGAAACTTTATGTTACCGGTGGCTCCACAACCAAAGCGGGCGGTTTTGTGGCACAGGTAGACCTTGGTGCATGTAATGGACTGCCAGTATCTTTTACGGGTGTTACATGTGCTTCACCTAATGTCGGTACTGCAACTGCGAACCCGCAATTTGCAGGGCCTCCTTTTACGTATTTATGGAATGGCGGTGCAGCTACAGGACAAACAACCCAGACGGTTACAGGTCTTAGTGCAGGAACATATACAGTTACTGCTACAGGTTCTCCTCAATGTCCTACGGTGTTCAGGGAAACTGCAACAGTAACAATACCTTCACCTGGTGGTCCGACAGCAGGTATATCTTCATCTACCAATCCAACTTGTACTGCCTCAGGTAGTGCTACTGCTTCAGCCAGCGGAGGTTCAGGCTCAGGTTATACATATTCATGGACACCAAGCGGTGGTAATTCAGCAACGGCAAATGGCCTTGGTGCAGGCACATTTACAGTAACAGTAACTGATGGTAGTGGTTGTTCTGGTTCTACAACAATAACATTACCGAATCCTATTGCTCCAACCTTAACAGTAACTGCAACTTCCCCAACAATATGCCAGGGCCAGTCAACTCAAATAACTGCAAGTGGTGCAACAGGATATACATGGTCAAGCCCATCAGGTGGTTTAACAAATACAACTTTTGATACAACAACAGCAAGTCCTTCGGTTACTACTACTTACTCAGTGGTTGGTACTTTCGGTACTTGTACTACTGCTACTCAAACTGTGGTTGTAACTGTTAATGCCTCACCAACTGTAAATATAGCAGCGTCGCCATCTGCATCAATTTGTTCAGGCGGTTCGGCAACATTAAATGCATCGGGTGGTGCAAGCTATGTTTGGAACGATGGAAGTACAACGTCTTCAATAACTGTTAGTCCAACAACAACAACAACTTATACCGTAACCGGAAAAAGTGCGGCAGGATGCAGTAATGGTAGTTCAATACAAACACAGGTTGTTACAGTAACTACTACACCAACAGTATCTGTTACGCCAGCTTCACCGGGTGTATGTCCTGGTGGTTCAATAAACCTTACTGCAAGCGGTGCTACAACTTACTTATGGAATACAGGCTCCACTACCGACACTATTTGGGCACAACCTCCTTCTACAATTACGTATACGGTAACAGGTACAAATGGTACTTGTACCAATCAGGCGACAGTAACTGTCACTGTTGGTGCAATTGTTACGCTGGCAACAGCAAGTTCAGGTACTACCTGCTCCGGTGTACAAGACACCTTAACAGCCAGCGGCGCCATAAATTACGTATGGAGTAATGGTTCAACCAATTCAGTTATTTATGTTACTCCGCAGGTAGATACCACGTATTGGGTGATGGGAACATCGGGTAGCGGATGTTCAGATACCGGTAAGGTAACACTGACGGTTAATCCTACCCCAACCTTAAATGTATCATCTTCAGCTGTCGGTAATGCAATATGTGCAGGTACATCGGCAGTGTTGACAGCGGGTGGTGCAACAACATACTTATGGTCACCAGGGCCTTTTATACTTAACCCGACATATGATACTACAACAGTTAACCCTAATGCAACTACTACTTACCAGGTAGTGGGAGCTACTGGTGGCTGTAAGGACAGCACAACTATTGTAATTACAGTTAACCCATTACCAACGGGCATAATAGCTTCTGCTTCAAGTTCATCAACATGTAGTGGTAGAACAGATACACTTTCAGCAACAGGCGCCACAACTTATGTTTGGAATCCGGGTGGATTATCAGGTTCGCCTTTGGCTGTTAATCCGGCAACCAGTGGATGGTATACCGTCACTGGAACTACTGCAGGCTGTAGCGATACAGCTTCTGTTTATGTAACCGTAAATATTACACCAACCATTACAATTTCATTATCAACATTCGGTAATACGTTATGCCCTGGCCAATCTGTTACCTTAACAGCGAATGGTGGTGCGGCAACTTACCAATGGAGTAATGGAGCAACTACAAGCAGCATAACTATAACCCCTACGGTTGACTCAATATACAGTGTAATTGCAAGTAATGGTGTTTGTAATGATACCAGCGCTCAGCAACCTGTAAATGTATATCCTAAGTTAATATTAACTATGGTTTCTGATTCTGCATGTTTAGGAAAAACAGCTGTGGTTTCTGTAAGTGCAACCGGCGGTAACCCTGGCTATTCTTATAGTTGGAACAATGGCGCTACAACGGGTGTAAGCAGTATTACCGTCAGCCCTTTGAGTAATGTAACAACTTACACATGCGCTGTTACAGATGCTTGCGGCACTATAACAACAGACTCTTCAACATTGACCTTATTCCCGGCACCGAATATTTCATTCACCGAAAACCCTAAAATAATTCCGGGCGGACAGTTTGTAGGTTTTGTAAATACAACAACCAATGCAAATGCATACACATGGACATTCGGTAATGGAGCAACTTCTACTGCAATCAACCCTGTTGTTCAGTATCTCGATTCGGGTATGTATTTCGTAACCTTAATTGCTTCAAACCAGGGCTGTGCGGATACGTTGAAAGACACTGTATTTGTAACCGAGAATATTTTTATTCCGAATGTATTTACACCAAATGGCGATGGACAGAATGATGTGTTCCATGTTACAATGACAAGTATGAAGGCATATAACCTTGAAATATTTAACCGTTGGGGACAAAAAGTATTCGCTACAGATTCTCCTAATACCGATTGGGATGGAAGGAGTGAGGGCGGAATAATGGAATCGGACGGTACATATTATTATGAAATAACATCGACAGATTACGTTGGAAAAAATTATAAGTTCCACGGTTATCTTCAATTGATTAGCGGAGGTACGAGCGGTAATTAATTTTTTATTTCTATATGGAAAAGCCCTGATATTCAACTATCAGGGCTTTTTTGTTTAATGCTTTGTATTTCTGTCGTATTTACAAAGTACTAGTTGTTAATTGGATTATTAACCATTAGGTATTATTGTTGTTAGCCAGCTATGCCTGAAACATTGAAATTAATGAATAAAGTACAATAATTTAACGATTTCTTAATAGCTGGATTATTAACATTCAGAGTGAATGTGGTTTCAATCCCCTTTAGAGATAGACTAAATTTAATTCGCAAAATTCATCTTTATACCCGGCGAAATAAATGAAAAAATCTATTAAGAAACTTTACTATTGGTTTAGCATGTTTACCATTTTATTGGTAAGTACTAATGCAAATGCCCAATGGTCGGGAGTTGGGGGCGGGGTAAATAATATTACCTATGCGTTATGTTCTGATGGAACCAATCTTTATGTGGGTATAAATAACAACCCTTTTGATAACACCAATAATTATCTTTTAAAGTGGAACGGATCTGTATGGTCAAATTTAGGCTATGTAAACGGCTCAATATGTGCACTGGCATATATGGGTGGTAATGTGTATGTGGGTGGTACTTTTTCAAAGGCAAATGGCGCAACGGGCTATAATAATATTGCTGCATGGAACGTAGGTTCTTCAAGCTGGTCGACCTTAGGCACTGGTACAAATAGTTTTGTTGCAGCGCTTACAGTAAGTGGTTCAACGCTTTATGTTGGCGGAGATTTTACAACGGCCAATGGTGTTACAAGTAATTATGTGGCTTCGTGGAGTGCCGGTGTATGGTCAACAATGAACCCCGGCGGTGGTGCAGGTGTAAATGGTGATGTATGGGCGCTTACCGTTTTGGGTGGCAACCTGTATGTTGGTGGTCAGTTTTCAGCTACTACCAGTGGTACAGCCGTAAATAATATTGTAGAATGGAATGGTGCAGCATGGTCTGCTTTAACATCAGGGCTTACGGGAGCAGTTACTATTAATAATATTGCTACTACGCCTGACCAGATTGCAGTGAATCCTGACCCGACAGTAATGGCGCTTACGAATGATGGCACTAATCTATATGTTGGTGGAGACTTTACTACGGCAGGCGGAACATCGGGCTTTCATAATATAGCAGAATGGAATGGTGCAGCATGGTCAAAGCTTGGTGTGGGTATGAGTGCGCCTGGTGTCAGTACAGGTAACGCTAACGGAGATAACGCCAATGTCTATGCACTAACAATGTATAATGGTAATCTTATAGCGGGTGGAGATTTTGGAACCGCAGGTACTTATAGCTCCGCCCTAGGTATAGCTCAATGGAACGGCAGTGCATGGATAGGGTTTAGTGCTTCATGTGGCAGCAATATCAATAGTGACGTATTTGCTTTGTGTGTATCGAATGGTAGTTTGTTTGCAGGTGGCCAGTTTCCAAATCCATTCATCTATGTTGCACAATATACCGGAGCAGGCCCGACTATAGCAGTAGGCGCAGCACCGGCTACAACAATTTGCCAGGGAGATAATACAGGGCTTTCAGCTAGCGGAGCTACAACCTATACCTGGAGTCCTTCTTCAAGTTTGAATGCATCTACAGGTGCATCAGTTACAGCAAGCCCCACTGTTACCACCACATATTCAGTAACAGGTACAACAGGTGGATGTAGCAATACACAAACACTGGTAGTAACAGTTAACCCAAGTCCAACCATGACCGTTACTAATTCGAATCCAAATATATGCGGAGGGGTTGGCACATCTACACTTACTATAACTGCCGGTAATGCTACAGGATATACATGGGGGCCTGCCGGAAGCTTGAGCGCAACAACAGGTACTTCGGTTACTGCTACACCAACGGTTACAACAACGTATACGGTAACTGCTACCGGAGCAAATACTTGTGTAAGTACTCAAACATTAGTGGTATCCGTAAATCCTACACCTACCGTAAACATAACTTCACCTCCGCCAACAATCTGTTCCGGAAATTCTACTGTGCTATCTGCAAATGGAGCTACAACATATTCATGGTCACCGGCAGTTGGTGCCACCACATCTACAGTAAGTGTTTCACCAGGTTCAACAACAACATATACAGTAACAGGAACAACAGGGGGTTGCACAAGTGCACAACAAACGGTTGTCGTAACTGTAAATCCATCACCTACAATAATAGCATCTGGTGCTACTACTATTTGTTCCGGAAATTCTACAGTGATATCAGCAAGTGGTGCAACAACATACACATGGTCACCGGCAATTGGTGCTACTACTTCTACAGTAAGCGTTTCACCGGGTTCAACAACTACATATACAGTAACTGGAACAACTGCAGGCTGTACGAGTGCACCTCAAACAGTTAAAATAACAGTAACACCAACACCGACCGTAACATTGTCCGCTCCACCAACTATCTGCTCAGGAAATTCAACCACCTTAACTGCAAGTGGGGCAACTACCTACACCTGGACACCTGGTGGTTCAACAGGTTCTACCTTAAGTGTATCACCGGGCACTACTTCGACATATACCGTAACAGGTGCAAACGGAGTCTGTACCGCTGCAAGCCCTGCAACAGTTGTAGTAACTGTAAATCCAACTCCTACAGTAACATTGTCCGCCCCGCCAACCATATGTTCAGGAAATTCAACAACCCTGACTGCTAATGGCGCTTCAACGTATTTCTGGATGCCGGGTTTCTTAAGTGGTTCAACCGTAAGTGTTTCTCCCGGATCAACAACTACATATACAGTTACAGGCACTGCATCAGGTTGCAACAGTGCACCCGCAACAATTATTGTAACTGTAAATGCTACACCAACATTGGGTATAACCGGCCCTGTAACAATATGCTCAGGTAGCTCAACTACCTTAACCGGTAGCGGCGCTTCAACGTACACCTGGACACCTAATACCAGCTTAACTGCTACAACAGGAGCAAGTGTAACTGCTAACCCGGCCAGCACTATAACATATACGTTAAATGGAACATCTGCAGCGGCATGCCCGGCAGCGCCTGCAACGGTGGTGGTAACTGTGAGCTCGGTGCCAACGGTTACCGTTTCTGCCGGGCCATCTACTATCTGTTCGGGAAGTTCATCAACATTAACAGCAACCGGCGCAACTACATACACCTGGACCCCTGGTGCACTGACCGGCTCTACCGTAAGCGTTTCACCAGGAACAACTACAACTTACACGGTTGTTGGCACATTGACAGGATGTGCAAGTTCAGCACCTTCAACAGTTACAGTAACAGTTAACCCAACACCAACAGTAAGCTTGCCGATTTCTCCTACTATTTGCCCGGGTGGCAGTGTAAGCCTTACTGCTTCAGGAGCTACAACTTATACATGGACACCGAATACAAGCATAAGCGCTTCAACCGGTGCAACCATTACCGCTAATCCGGCTTCTACTATAACCTATACTGTAACAGGAACATCTACAGGTTGTACAAGCGCACCTAATACAGTAATTGTATCGGTAGTCTCTACAATGACTGTAACTATTACTCCAACTGCCCCAAGTATTTGTTCGGGTGGCAGTACAACATTAACTGCAGGTGGTGCGGCTACATATGTATGGTCGCCTACAACGGGTTTAAGTTGCTTAACCTGTCCTAACCCTACAGCCAACCCTGCCGACACTACAACATATAAAGTAGTAGGTTCAAGTGGTGGATGTAAAGACTCTGCTACGTATAAACTTATTGTTAACCCAACACCAACCGTAAGCATAGCGTTAACAGGAATATCAGCGGCCATCTGCCCCGGCGATAGCATGGGTATGATAGCCAGCGGAGCAAGCACCTATGTATGGACGCCAAACACCGGCTTAAGTTGCAGCACGTGTGACACCATAAATGCCGGCCCAAGCGTAACCACAACCTACACATTAACAGGAACCGATGCAGGTGGATGTAGCGCGACAGCCACCCAGGTTATTGTAGCATACCCTGTACCTGTAATGACAATTAATCTACCCAAGGATACGATATGTAGCGGAAACAGTGTAACACTTGTAGCAAGCGGCGTAACCTCGTATTCATGGTCACCACCACTAGGGCTTAATACAACCCTTGGCGACAGTGTAATAGCAACACCAGTTTCATCAACGGTTTATTATGTAACGGGAACCGGAACAGGCGGATGTAAAACAAAAGACAGTTCAGTAATAACTGTGAACATAACCCCAACCGTAAGTGTTATACCACCGACACCTGTAATATGTTCAGGCGATAGCATAGAACTGACAGCAAGCGGAGCAGCAACCTATCAATGGTTACCAAGCAGCGGACTAAAATGCAATAGCTGCGATTCAACCAAAGCCAGCCCATCATCAGCGACTACCTATTCAGTTGTAGGTATAAGCCTGGCAGGTTGTAAGGATACCAGTAAACTTCCTGTAAATGTAAATGCAACACCAACCATAACGGTAACTGTATCGAATGGAACAACAATATGTTCTAATAAAGATACAACCGTGATGATAGCCAGTGGCGGAACAACCTACACATGGTTACCTGCCACAGGCTTAAATAAAACAGCAGGTGATACAGTAGATGCAAACCCAACTACAACAGTAGTATATACCGTATCAACAAGCAGTGCTGCGGGTTGCCCAAGCAAGGATAGTATTACAATAGCCGTAAACCCAAGCCCGACAGTTAATGCCGGAGCAGTAGCATCAACCATATGTAACGGTACCTCAACGGTAATAAATGCCAGTGGTGCAACAACCTATACCTGGATACCAGCAACAGGTTTAAGCTCAAGCACAGGAGCAACGGTAAATGCAAGCCCGGGTACAACACAAACGTATAGCGTAATAGGTATGACCAATGGATGTCCTGATACAGCTACGGTTCCGTTAACCGTAGTAGCCCCACCGGTAGTAACCGCAACAGTAGCCGGTGGCGACAGTTTATGCAGTGGCTTATCAAAAACAATAACAGCCAGTGGCGGAACAACCTACATATGGAGACCTAACGGACAAACAACCGATAGCATTGTAGTATCACCTACCACAAGTACAACCTATACGGTAGTAGGCTCGAACGGAACCTGTACAGACAGTGCCATAGTAAGCCTGGGAGTATATCCTCCGTTTACCGTATCCGTTACAAACGATACTTTATGTTCTGGCCGTACTGCAAATATTACTGCAACTGCAACGGGCGGAAGTGCGCCATATACATATGCATGGAGCAATGGCCTTGGTAATAGCCCAAGTGCAAATATTCTGGTAACACCAGGTTCAGTAACCTACACCTGTAATGTATCCAATGCATGTGGGCAAACCTTCCCTGCTACTGTGGTTGTAGACGGTGCTACAACACCAAATGCACATTTTACTGCAACACCCGATACAATACCGGGCGGACAGTTTGTTGGCTTTGTGAATAGTAATAGTGGAGCTACAAGTTGGATATGGACAATGGGTGATGATACACCACCTGCTAATGGAGATTCTTCAGTAGTATACCAATACAACCAACCCGGAACCTATTGGATAAA
>Ga0206856_10036_pt1 | contig 19443 bp, 12 predicted proteins | sample Alteio_BWOrgCont_48_FD_152630 | JGI IMG/M metagenome (GOLD analysis project Ga0206856, IMG submission 152630) | Enriched cells from forest soil in Barre Woods Harvard Forest LTER site, Petersham, Massachusetts, United States -... | ecosystem: Environmental > Terrestrial > Soil > Temperate forest >...
CGATTAAAATGAAATCATCGCCGCGTTTTTCTCGAAACACGGTGCTGTAAGTTCTGTGATAATCGTGGGAATAGAAATTATGCATTTCATCGCCATGCTTGCCATCGGCGAAAATGGCTTCTTCAGGAACCCTGTCACCAAAATCCACCATGCTTCCAGCCACGCCAAGTTCAAGGCGTTGTTTCCACCAGCGCCGGCTTAGTTCCAGGGCATTGGTATTGCTGAAATCAACATACCCGAGAGCAAGGGATGACTTTTTATTTCCAGCATTTAAAAGCGGAAGCTGGTTTGTGGTAAGCTCCGGCATGAGTGATTTTTGTTTTGATTCAGGTATTGCCGGATAATACCAGGACAAGACTTTGATCCCATGCGCCGCCATGAACTGATTCAAAGCTGGCGAATCTGCCCCGGAGCCTTCCGAATAAATGGCCGAATGCGGAATATCCAATTGCGAAAATCGTTTTATCACGTTTTCTTCCTCGGCAACAAAGTCGTGCGACGGCGTGTTCCTCCAACCTCGACCGGTCCTGCCCATCCATGGCTCAAATGCCCATTTAGGCGGCAGGATAGGTTTTCCAGTAAGGCCAGTATAGGATTGCAGTGTTTTCATCGGAGGTTCGACCCAAAAGTAATAATCAAAAATTGGACCTTGCTGTGTCAGGCGATATTGTTGGGAATCGGCCATACCGATATCCGCTCTCAAGCGATAATTGGAATTATCAAAAACGGAATAGCCTTTGGTGCTATGGAAGACGGGAACGGGTTTGTAGGTTTGATTCGGAATACCGACTGTATTTCCAATCCAATTGTCCATGCCCCAAAGCGTGAAGACATTGCTATTTTCGTTGAAACGATCGTATCGCTCACCAAAACCGTAAATCACTTCGCCAATATCCAGATGGTTTTTAAAATCAATGGCTATGGGCGCGCCGGAAGGGCTAAATCTGAATGCAATGCTATTGGAATCAAGATCCATGATCCTGTCCCCTGCTCTGTCTAAAAACGAAATTTGGAACGGGTTCTGATTGATTATGATTTTGCTTGTTTGCGTTGTAATGGAACATTCGTTTGAATTCTGGAGAATATTTAGGGGAAGCAAGTCCGCCGGTTTAAAATAACCTTCATCATCCCCATAAATCCTGACACCACCGGTTTGTGGCAAGGAAAGATACAGGTTTACCGAATGGTTGCCCGCAAAACAGTGCATGAGCAATACGCTTCCATTGGACTCCAGGCGATCGATTTGCGAAATCGGTTTCCACCCATCTTTTAAAATATCACCAGGCGATCCATCGGCGAACCAATCTTTGGAAACCTCATCCAGTTTATGTAAATAAGCGTCCAGCAATTGATAGGCTTTTGTTTTATCATTTTGTCGCAGGGCGGCATTTATCGCGTGCCGCAAGATAGACGGTGTCAGGTCTTGCTTAACAATGGAACCGCTGGTGGGACGAAAATTAAAACCTTCCAGAAGCAGCAAATCGGCCCATCTTTGCAAAAGATAAAGGCGTAGAGAAAAATTATCGGCATCGGTAGGATTTTTCAGAGACTGTTCCATCCCCCAAATTTGTTGGATCGTTTGCGCATCCGGATAACGAAGTGATGCCAAGCGTTGCCAGCGGAGTACGCCTGAAGGAAGGAGGCAGAGATTGGAATTACTTTCACAAGTCAAAACACTACCGGCAAAATGAGTTTCGATGAATAAATCCGGTGGCGGGCGTTCGGCAAAATCCATGGCAACGGGGCTGCTAACTTCCCCATTACGCCAATGGCTTCGTATCGGCAGAAGGCCAAAATAATCCTTCGGTTCACCCCCAATAACATTCCACGGTATTTGAAACAGAACCGTCCATTCATTTGTGCCTCTTATGACATTCGCTTTGAAGTCTTTGATCTTAGTGAAGTGTGGCGAGGCATCGTTATCCTCATCTGATTCGGTCGCGTGCGCTGCACCATATTTGCAACCGAAGCTCAGTTCATCCAGAGTAGCCGCGAATTGATAATACGAGCTGGACTTCATATCAGGCTGGATGAATAGATCCACCTTGTCCGGAAACACAGCATCCTGGTCTGGCGGCACGGCGAGCAGAGAATACCAATTTTCTCCGTGAGACTTTGCGGGAAAGGAGAGGTTGGATTCGGTGCATTGAAAAGCAACGAAGAGAGCATTTGAATTATAGGCAATCCAACATTTTGTTGGCGTGGCCGGAATATTAACGCCACCCGCCGGATAAAATTGGTTTAGGCAGATAGTATTGGATTGAGCAGTTGAAAGTTCGCTAAACGAAGGAGTTCCCGTAATTGGGTGGCTCAAGGTAATTGAATTTATTCCCCAAAGCGGCAGGCTTTCATCGTTCGTTTGCGTACAGGCAAGCAGCGGAAGGCCGGCAAAAAATAAAACGACCAGGTAAAAACTTCTCATCGAATGGCAACAAAATTGGATGAAATTTTCGGCATTAAAAATAGTCATACGAACGTATGACAGGTCGCTACCTTCTGCGAAATTGACTCCGCTTCGCATAGTCGCATAGCTTGTCGGTGCCACGCAGTGAATTCAAAAACAAAAAAACAAAATTCGAAGTCAAAAATCGCCGCGGCTTTGATCCCGGAAATTGCCGCGAAGACACAGAATAAAGTAACGCAAACGTACGCCCAAAAATTGTTAGTGGAATTATGCCAGATTAACACAACGCCGAGCGCGGACGTAAGCATCATGCGGGATGCCGAAAACCGTTGCCTTGAAGTGCTGGAGCGTGAATTGAAAAAGTTATCGTTTGCCAATGGCCGGCTGGAACGGCGTTCTATTAATCCCAATATTAAATCTCATCCGAATTATTCTCTACCGCATTTCACGAAAACAAAGCAGCGTCCAGCAGGACTTTCTGCCGAAGAAACTTATGCCGGCCGATCCAACCTTGTTTATGTTGCACCAGGCACGAATGCCAAAGACCGCGGAATATCGGTTGCGTTAAATGCGCATATTGATGTTGTTGCACCTTACTTTCCACCCCGCTTGAAAAATGGAATCGTTTTCGGCCGCGGGGCGTGTGATGACAAGGGTCCGGTCGTAGCCATGCTAATTGCGTTGAAAATTCTTTCAGAAATTGGGTAACAAACCGGATTGACGATAAACAAAAACATCGTGGGGATGTTTGTCATAGAGGAAGAGACCGGAGGAAATGGTTCTTTATCGCTGGCGACAGACCGTGAATTGAGAAAAATGTATGATTCAGTGCTGATTGGTGAATGCGCCGGCTTGAACATTTATCCTGCCAATCGCGGCGCAGTTTGGTATCGCGCGGAAATCAAGCCTCCCAAAGGTATTTCGGCCTTTGAGATGGCCGCGTTTGTGATTGAAGAACTGGAAAAAGAAGGCGCGGCGATCCGCGCCGAAAGCCGGCACAAACTTTTTCCGCAACGCCCCGTCCAAACCTGCCATGGGATCATCGGAACCTTTGGCGAACATCCCAGCCGGATTTGTGGGAAAGTTCGCTTTATCATTCAATTCAAAAATCATCCCGGCAAAGAAGTTGAGCCCCTGGTGCGGGATTGTCTGGAAAGCGGACTCGAGCAATATATTGGCCTCTACGGCGATAAAACAAAAATTTCTGACCCGGCGACCGGCAAGCCGATGGTAGCACGGCATTATGATCTCAAGCGCGACGGTAACAGTTTTGAAGTAAGGGTTCATGGCGCCACGGGACACATGGGAGCTATCCGGGAACGGGATGGCGCCATTACGAAGATGGCCTGCATGGTTCGGAGCCTGATTCTTTCCAAGGCAAAGCTTTCTGCCAGCGGTCCTGTGCATCTGTTACTCGCGGAAAATTCCGGTGATTCGACTATAGTGCTCGAAGGCGGACAAGGCTTCGTACCGACCCACAGCATTGATGAGGTGATGGAACGAATGCAATCGGCGGCAGAGTGTGGCGCGGAAAATTATTTATATCGTTGCGGACGCGCTGAATCCGGGGCACAGGCTGTTGTAGTAACTTATGAGAAACTTCACAATGCTGCTTTCGATGGTGATCCCGATTCGCCGACGATGCGTAACGCCATTGCTGCTGCCAAAGCATGTGGCTTGTGGAAAGATGAGCCAGTGAAAGGCTGGACTGTTTCCTGCGACGCCCGATTGTTTGCCACCGAATATCCCGGCATGCCTGTGCTGACCTTTGGACCGGGAGAATTGGCGCTTGCTCATTCAGACCAGGAACAGATTGCTATCAAAGATATTATGAAAGCCGCTGAATTTCTGGCGTTGTTTTTATTGCGCCAAACCGGAACCATTTGAAAATGAAAACCAAAATTCGATTGGGCATCATCGGCGCCGGCGCGGTAGTGCGGGAGATCTATCAATACCTTTATTTTAACAGCGAGTATTCTCACCTGTTGGAAATTTGCGCGGTGGCCAATCCGGGTGAGAAAAATCGAAACTGGTTTGGTGCCCTGGCAAAACTGCCCAAGAACCGCCGCTTCGCTGATTACAAAGAAATGTTGACGAAAGTTGAATTGGATGCCGTCCAAATCAACACTCCTGATCATCTTCATCGCGCGCCGACGCTCGACGCGTTGTCGGCCGGACTGGATGTTCTTTTGCCAAAGCCCACGGCTGCCACCGTGAAAGATGCGCACAGTATGATCCAAGCGGCAAAGAAAGCAGGAAGATATTTAGGTATCGATTTTCACAAGCGCGAAGACCCGCGCATCAAGGAAGCCGAAGCACGCTATAAGAGCGGCCGTTATGGGATTTTTCAGACAGGTGTCTTTTATATGATTGATAAGCTGCTGGTGTCTGACCCCAACCATACGCCGAGATTCTTTGCGACGTCCGACTACGCTGAAGAAAACACGCCGGTATCTTTCTTAACGGTCCACATGGCCGATGCCATCATGAAAATTACCGGGTTGGTGCCGGTGGAAGTGAGAGCTACAGGATATTCCCACAAATTACCATCGCTCAAACCTCGGGCGGTAAAGGGCTATGATCTGGTGGATACGGAAATTCTTTTTGATTCGGGCGCGGTAGCTCATGTTGTAACCGGCTGGGCCATTCCCAACACGGCATGGTCCATTGCGGTACAATCGGGCAGGCTGATTTGTTCGGATGGGTTGCTGGATCTGGGCCTTGATATGCCCGGCTTCCGGGAAATTCACAGCAGCGGAGTCAATGAGGTTAATCCCCTTTTCAGGAATTTTGAGAAAAATGGCACGGTGGGAGGTTACGGCATCAGCAATCCTGGACGACTATACCAACAAATGCTGGCGCACCAAAATGGCCAGCCGGTGGCGAAAGATATGGATACCATACTGCCGGACTTTTATACCGCCGTGATTTCAGAGGCGGCTGAAAAAAGCCTCGCCTCTGGAAAAAAGATTAAAACCGGGGTAACGCGCGGGGTGACGATAGACGTAAAGAAATTTGTCCGCAGCCAAATTGGAGCTTCGGCAAAACAATATGGCTTGAAATAGCCAATCCGTTTTCACGGTTAGAAATTCAAGATGGACAAAAAAAAGATTCGACAGACGTACAAAGAGTTGTTGCTCGATGGCATTGTGCCGTTCTGGGCCAAACACGGCGTGGATACGATTCATGGAGGTGTCTTATCGTGCATGGAAGAGGATGGCAAACCGGTCAGCGGTGACAAATATATCTGGTCACAGGCGCGCTGGGTTTGGACGTGTTCGGCTCTTTATAACAGGGTTGAAAAGCGGCCTGAATTTTTGCAATGGGCAAAGGGCGCGATTGACTTTCTGCTTCAGCACGGACGTGATGAGCATGGCCGCTGGGTTTACCATACAACGCGCGAAGGAAAAATTGTAGAGGGTGCGACTAGCATTTATTCAGACTGTTTTGCCGTTTATGGGTTGAGCGAATATTGCCGTGCGGCTCGAGACAATGATTTATTGGCGCAGGGCCGCCAAACGTTTGCCAGTATCCAGGAGCGCATTGAATCGCCTGAGTTTTCAGAGACCGCGCCTTATAAATTACCTCCCAACCGTCGCAATCATGGGGTGCCGATGATTCTAACTGAAGTTGCAGCAGAATTAGGACGCACCACCGGTGACGCAACGATTACCCAAGCGGCAGACGATTACGCCGGGCGCGTGATGAACCATTTCGTGCGACCAAAACGTAAATGTGTGCTGGAGTTTTTGGATCGGAATTATCGGGAGGTGCCGTCGCCAGAAGGAACGTTTGTGATGCCCGGCCACGCTATTGAATCCATGTGGTTCGTCATGCACCGGGCCATGGCGCGAAACGATCGCAAAACCATTCGTGATGCTGCTGAGGTATTGCGCTGGCATTTGGAAAAGGGCTGGGATCCTGAATATGGCGGGATTTTTTTGGGAATGGATGCTAATGGGGGCCCTCCTTTGATGGCCAATTCAGACATGAAACTCTGGTGGCCACACACGGAGGCTCTTTATGGGTTGTTGCTGGCTCACAAGTTGACGGGTGAAAGCTGGTGCGAACGCTGGTTCGACCAGGTTTATGAATGGAGTTTTGAGCATTTCATGATGCCGGGAATTGGTGAGTGGCGGCAACGATTAGACCGTGCCGGGAAACCTATCACAAAAGTGGTTGCACTTCCGGTCAAAGACCCGTTCCACCTGCCTCGCGCTTTAATCCTGTCCCTGGAATTATTGCGCAATGCGTAGAATAAGATGAGCGGACGTTTTACCATTCCAAAACTTCGTTGGGTCATTGCCATTCTACTATTTACGGTCACGCTGATTAATTACATCGACAGGCAGGCTATATCGGTGCTGAAAGAGCAAATTTGCGAAAACCTGCATCTTGGCGAAGAGGATTACTGGCAGATCGTGATGCTCTTTTTGATCGCTTATGCGATTATGTACGCGTTCTCAGGGTACATTGTCGATAAGGTAGGCACCAAAGCCGGCATGACTCTTTTTGTTTGTGTGTGGTCCATCTCACAAATGTTTCACGGATTGGCCATGGGCAAGTGGTCATTTGCGGCCTGCCGTTTTGGATTGGGTCTGGCAGAGCCGGGAAGCTTTCCGGCCGCCGTAAAGGCAATTGGAGAATGGTTTCCGGCGCGACAACGGGCACTGGGCGTCGGGATTTTCAATGCTGGTTCGTCGCTTGGCGCTGCGGTGGCTGCGCCGCTCGTAGCAACGATTGCATTACATCGCGGTTGGCGCGCAGCGTTTATGGTTACCGGTGCCTGTGGACTTATTTGGGTGTTTTTTTGGTTGTTGATTTATAATTCACCCCGCCGAAACCGCTGGTTGAGCGAACAGGAAGCGCAAGAATTTAAAGAAGTTCCAAAAATCGAAACGTCGGCCCAAAAAACCAGCTGGTGGGAAATTGTTTCGAGCCGAAGTGGGTTGATGGTTATGCTTCCCCGCTTTTTGACCGACCCGGTGATTTATTTTGTCCTCTTCGGGCTGCCCGATTACCTGGAAAACGATCGGGGATTTAACCTGGTCATGATCAGAAATTACGCGTGGATTCCTTTTGCGTTTGGAGGGGTGGGATACTTAATCGGCGGATGGTTGTCCGGACGGATGTTAGAGGCAGGCTGGAGTATTGGCAAATCCCGTAAAACGGTGATGACGATTGGCGCGGCGTTTTTGCCTGTGGCCATTCTTGCGCCGCTGGTTCCATCATCCGGGTTGGCTATCACGGCGATGGCTATGGTGGTATTTGGCCATGCGATTTGGGTGTCCAACCTGATGGTGCTTCCCACTGATTTGTTTCCTTCCAGGTCGGTGGCTTCGGCGGCAGGTTTTTCGGGAATGGGAGGGGCGATTGGCGGCGCGCTGGCCAGCGGTCTCATCGGAACTATCGTTTCCCACTATTCTTACAAACCGATTTTTATCTGCGCAGGTCTCATGCACCCTCTGGCTGCACTATTACTTTGGAGGTTTTTACCTGATAAATATTTCAGGGAAGAAGCCAGGGCGGCCTTGCCATGATGGAGGTATTCGCGGGAAAGTCCTTACACTCATTACATCGTTGATAATCAACAACTAAAGTCCTTACACAAGCCCTTACATTTTTTGGAAAGTGTTTACATCGTTGATAATCAATGATTTAAGTCCTTACACTAACGATAAAGGTGACTGCGTCATGGCCACATGGCGACCAGCCCTTGCGGACGGTCACCATAAGACCAGGGGTGGTGGGGTCGCGCGCAGGTTGGCGTGGCTTGGCGTAGGCGCGAAAATGCTCAATCATCGACATCCATTCCAAGATTATTTTCGGTCGTCGTTGGGGGACTGTGGGTGTACCAGACCCAATGTTAAAACTCTGGACAGTTTTCAGAAGATGTCGCTCCTAACGGAGCTTGGGAATTTCTCCTGAACGCTTAACTACAAATATGACGCCCCTAACGGGGCTAGCACCTTGCGGTGCACCACCCGCCTTTCGCTTCGCGACGACACGACAAATCCATCTTATTGCGTTCGTCAAACTTCTCAGCAAAAAAAAGATATGTCAAAGAGCAACCGCCAGTTTAACACACGAATGAGAAAGGACATAGTTCGCCACTACCGCTAAATGGTTGCAGGTTGAAAAGTTGCAAGTTGAAGGTTCAGTGGGAAAAGATTTAACCACGGATGGACACTGAGCAACACGGATAAGCAAAGAATTTCAAATTTGAGATTTCAGATTTCAAAAAAAGCGACGAGTATCCGCGGGTCAGTCCTATGGCGAATGAGATGAATGGCTTGAATGCCTCACCTTTGCGGCTGCGCAGGAGCGCAGCCCTACCACGATGCAGGGAACTTTCATGGCAGGCAGTGAAAGTGACCCACCTTTTTGGTTGGGAGTTGATGGAAAAAACTACGCAGGGAGCAGTCAGAACATAGCCCACCGCGAAATAAGCTAATGTTTTAGCTCACAAGCAGACGAGTGGCTCGTTTCCTCCGGCAATCCATCTATGGTTTATATTCCTACGAAAACAGGGAAGAACCAGTTGATTATGGTCAACTGGCGTTGTTCGTATTTAGGAAACTTACTTGCTTCGATAAATGGCGCCGGGGTCTAAACGCTCGGCGTAAGACATGAGCATAAACATGGGAAGCTGGGTCAACTCAGGCTGTCCGTTTCCAAAAACAATGGGAGCGAGGCGTTGCATTTCAGCATCGCCGGCCACGGTAAATTTATCATCGGAAAGATAGCGCCCGAAAACGTATTGATGAAAAGGCAATCCGCCGAACTTCATGCCCCATCCCGTGGTCGGGAGCCATTTACGGTCAGCGACGGGTGTTTGCTGCTGTTGTTTGATCCAATCAAAGCACCAGGAAACCTTGGCCATCGCATCGTCTTTTATCTTTTTATCTTTGGAGATGTAGGGCCAGCCGGCTGAGTAGTCTTCCATGACATACATGATCATGGCCGGACCCTGTTGCGAGAGCGGGAAAGGCTGGTCTTTAGTCAAATCCCAATGATTGAGCCAATCGGTAATGCCCAACGCTGTTTTCAAATAATGTTTATCTCCGGTCACGGCATAGAGGTTAAAAAGAAAAGACCCAAATATGCCTGAGCTGCACCACCACGCATCGCTGGATTTAGACCACAATCCATCGCTGACACCGCCGGAAGGCTTCACGTAATTTTTCATGACGAGGTTGGCGAATTTTTCGGTGGATTCGAGAAGGTGCTTTCGTTCGGCACCATCGCAACGCACAGCGGTGGCCAAGATTGCCATGCCAATGGACGAGCTGTCGGCAGCGTACCAATCGTTGGTCGTTTCTCCCGGCTTGCGATTGTAGTGCATGTAGTAGGCGCCAGCGGGAACCATTTGGTCCTGATATCGAACCATGCGGTCTGACCATTGACGGCAGGCGTCCAGATAATTGGTGTTGCCAGTCATATCATAGGCGGCACAGAGAGCACGAACGGCGTAGGAGTCTACGAAGAATGGCCCTTTGCTATTTTCGTCTGTCACTTTTGCGACGGCCAGGTCGCAAAGCTGGGAGAAGTGTGAAGGAAATTCGTTGGTGCTAGAATCCTCTGCGTGAACGCACAACGGCGAAATCAGCACAGCGATGCTTAAAAAAGCCCGGTTAAAAATAGAAGACGTCGTTGGTAACAATTTCATTGAGTTAAATGTAGGTAAAAGTGCGTTCCCGTAAAAGCCCAATGGTTGGAAGAAACTTAACGTCTCTGACGATTAATTAACACCACTATTGCAGGCATGGTAAAACGTCCACCAAATATCCCGAGTGTCCTTTACACTCGTAGTGACACCAAATAAGCCACCTTGATACGTGACGGGTATAATGGTGGTGCTACTGAGCCAGTGATGCATTTCGGCATGGCCGTCAGCAAATGAAAATCCACAGTTTCTTCGATTGTGATAAGAGGCAGGCATATCGTTCCAACTGGTGGGGACACTGCCCGGAGGAAGGGAAAATACGCCATCATACGGATGACCGACGCCGCCAGGAGTACCGGTATCGGGATGAGCATCGATAAAAACCCATGTTAAAGAAGGGCTTTTTATATTGTTCATTTTCCAATTATTTGTGAAATCGATACCCATACTAGTTGTCCAACTGGTGGTGTTCCACGTGGGTTCAATCGGATAGTGCGCCAAATATCCATTGATCCGCACGCTTCGAATACGGTGGGTCCATCCCACTCCACTCTGGGCGGGGGCCACATAGATGTCGGCAGCATCGCGATAACAACCGATGGTTTTAGCCGTGTAATCTCCCAAAGTACCGTTCATTAAATTAGCGACATTGGTGTTTTGCGAGCTGGTAGTCCAATCCAGGTAACTCGTGACCCAACCAGAGCCGGGATTACCGGCGTTGACCGTATTCAGCGGCAACTTGTCATTGTTGTCCTGCACATACAAAAGGTAGGCCGTTTGGATCTGGCGTTTATTATTGATGCAATCCGCTTCCCATGCCCTTTGTTTGGCCGCCGCCAATACAGGCAACAGTATCGCGGCAAGAATGGCGATGATGGCGATGACAACCAGCAACTCAATCAACGTAAACCCGCGCAGTGCGCGCCGAGTATAATTCTTCATTAACATTCTCTTTTTTCTCTTTCCTGGTCTTGCATTCTTTATTCGCGTAATTGCTTTTCTCTAACTATTAAACTTTATTGGACCTGCAATAGATAGAAGACTTGCGGATTACCCAAAACGACGGGGTTGGTAATGGAGAACTGTCCATTGCTCGGGAACGTGTTGGTTAAGATGGACGACCATTGGCTCAAGGGCAGCGTCAGATTAGTTGAAGTCAGGACGTAATATTGGAGCCCGCTCGTGCCGTTGGTGCCGCTGAAGATGAAGTTTCCGTTGATGACCTGCGTGCTATTAATGACTGGTTTCGCCGCCTGAACGGATGCCACAGAGATGGTTCCGTTTAAAGCCAGGTTGTTATTCCAAGTAACGCCGGCGCCGCCGGTAATGGTCATGTTATTGCCGCCGGCGAGAGGCTGGCTAAACAATTGGAAGGTGTCACCCGCAACAAGAGCGGGTCCGGAAACACTGACAGTGACCTTGCCGGTACCGCTGTTGGCGAGGGTGCCGGTGACGATGGCCATGCCGTTGGATTGAGTGAGGGATTTGTTCACCGAAACCGAGATGGTGCCGCCGAGGCTCACATTGTTGCTTACTGAAAGAGTCCCGCTACCCAAAGCGAGATTTCCGTTGTCTGTGACAGTGCCGTTGACAAGGCCGGTACCGCCGAAATTGCCGCTGGAATTAACGGTGATTGCGCTGGCACCGTTGGTGCCATTGATGAGCAAAGCGCCGGCGCCGATGGTGGTTGTGCCGGTATAAGTGTTGATACCACCCAGGGTTACGGTTCCGCTGGCGTTTTTAATGATTACGCCGGCGCCGCTGATATTGCCGTTATAGGTATAGCTGCCCGTGCGGTTAAAGGTGAGGGTACCGCTATCGGTGGTATTGCCCGTGCCGAGGGTACCGGTAGTACTGCCTCCGCCAACGGTGACTGTGCAACTGGCGCCGACCGTGGTGGTTCCGGTATAGGTGTTATTGCCCCCCAAAACTATGGCTGTTGTGCTGCCGCTCTTACCCAGGGGAAAATTCATGCTCCCAGGGCCGGAAATTGGTCCATTAATCGTCACCGTTCCACCGGACGTGACGTCTTCGATGATGGCTGTTCCATTGGCAACGTAGATTCCGCGCTGGGCGGGAAGCGTGGTAGTGTGGCCGACGTGAAGCGCGGGGCTGCCAGTGAGGAAGATGTTGGATACAGTAACTGCGCTGGGGAGAGATCCTAATCCGACCGACGTAGCACCGCCAATGTCATAATTAAAAGTATAAGTATCAGCGTTTAGCACAAGGTTGCTAAAGGTGTATTGCGCCGTCCCACCTCCCGTAAGTTTGAAGTTACCGCCGTTTACGACGAGCGCTGACGTGCCCAAATTCATGACGTTGGTGTTATTGGCAGTGGCGATTTGAATAGTCGCAGTACCCGTAACATTGAATGTGACAGGGGCATTGGACGGGTCATAAATACTGGCAGTCGTCCAGGTAGAACCGCTATCGGTGTCTTCAATCGTGCCACCATTGGTAGTAATCGTAACACCACGAAATACGTTCATGGTCCAATTGCCAGTTCCAAATCCATCAAGAATGCCGCCATCCAAAATTATGTTTGTCGTCATGAGTGCAGCTGGGACAGTTCCCAAACCGGCGTCAGTCTTGGAGTAAAGTATGCCGTTGGTGGAGACTACCGAGCTGACGTAGCTCACTGTATGGCCGGCACCCACACTGAAGTAACATCCAGCCCCTGGGCCGATAAGCAATGAACCACCGATGGTAAGTCCATAGTTCACAAATTGAACGTTTCCGACAGGCCCCAAAATCGTGAGATTGTAATTGCCTCCATTATCAGTCATCGGCAAACCCGAATCACTTCCGTCATAAAGGAAGGCCGTATTGGTGCCAGCATAAATAGTAGTGTTTGATGCCAGGGTAATCTGTTCCAGCCAGGTATTGAGGCCAGACGTGTTGCGGAGAGCCCCGCCGCCGTTAATGCCCGTGCCATTAAGGGTCAAATTACAATCCACACCATATATACCCAGTAAATTAGTTGAGTCGCCGTTAACTTCCAAAGCTGCGCCATTAGCCACAGTCGCGGAAGCGCCGATGGAAAGATTCGTATTTTCCATGGAAAGCGTTCCCTGATTGATCATCACATTATTCAAGCTGTTGGCCACAGTGAAATGTAACCGTCCGGTGCCGTTGATATTTAAATTGCCTGAGTTGGAAATTGGCGCTGCGATGGTGTGTTCGCCGCCGCCGGTATCGATGGTGCTGGCGACGGTAAGGGTTTCGGCGCCGGTCGCATTGGTGATCATATAATTACCTACCGCATTGGTAAAATAGATGTTCCCGGCAGAAATATTCTCGGTCAGCGTGACTGTGCCCGCGGTATTAGTGAAATAGGCGTCATCGTTATTCGCGTTCACCCACCCGATGTCCAACGTGCCGTTAAACCAAAAAGCATCAGTGGTATCCCAGTTGCCGGTTCCGCCGGTGCTGGTACCGCCACTCGTACCAGGGTCCCAATAAAGCGGGGCGGCGGACAAAATTTGAGAAATGGAAACTAAAAGAATGACAGGGCTGATGGCTCGAAAAATTTTCATGGCGTTGGCGTGAGTTTTTCTGTTTAAAACTACCTTGGCTAATATAGACGTATTGGTGTTTTGGAATAGTCATACAAAGGTATGACAGAGGTTGGACTGCTGCCAAAAGCACGCCGATTTACTTCCTTATGCCAAGCGTTTTAAGCAGCCCGGTTTTGAAACTGACGACGATAGTCGCGGGGAGGCAAACCAACAATTTCATGAAATCGCCGGTTGAAATTCGCCAAATTGGTAAAACCGCATTCCAGCGCGATATCGGTAATCTTCATTTCATTCTCCACGAGCAGGCGGCAGGCACGTCCCACGCGCAATTCATTCACGTATTGCGGGAGTGTTTTACCGGTGCGCAACTTAAAAAAACGGCTAAAAGCTCCTTCGCTGAGATGGGCTTCGCGGGCTACCTGCGTCCGGTCAATCACCGCGTCAAGATGCGTATTAATGTAATCGCAAACGCGCTGCATCCGGTCCTGGTCGGAGCTTTCCAGGACGGGCACAAAACCGGGACTGGCAATGGGCCTGAGGTCCCGTGAATGAGCGAGGGTATCGAGAACCGAAAGCAAGCCGCTGATGCGTTCCAATCCCCTGGCTATGGAAAGCCGCTGCATCTTGGCGGCAACAATTTCACGCGTTGGACCAGCCACTTGCAAACCGCGCGCGGAGCGCTTGAGCAATTGGCGCACGGCATCCATTTCCGGAATTTGTAAAAAATCTTTCCCGGCAAAGGTTTCAAGAAAACGAACAATGATAGCCTGTACTGGATGGCCTGAATGCTCGCGGCGCGTCTGTTCCTGCTGCCATACATGAGGGAGATTGGAGCCGACCAGGACTAAATCACCTGATTGAAGAGGAGCGATATTATCCCCCACCAGCCGGTGTCCAAAACTTTTTATCACCAGGGTGATTTGAAATTCCGGATGGAAATGCCAGGCGGCGTTATAGCTGGTGCCCCGAACGACTTCGCAATGGAACGATTCCCATTGCACTCGCGGAGTTTGTTCGAAGACTGGCTTCATACTGATGACTATAAATGCAAATAAAAACAGGAAAATCTTAAAAATGCCCTGCGACACAAAAGTATCATAATTTGTTAGAAACGGCAAAGCATCAATAGGCGAGTTGCATTATATATTTATCCAGACTGTTATGGCGATTGATGTTTGCGTAATTGATAACGCCCCGCAATCAACTTCACGGAAAGTTGCGGCAAGACAGCTTGCCCCCCGCGAGCAGGAAGTCCTCGAGCTTTTGTCCAAGGGCCGTGCTTATAAACAGATCGCTTCCGATATGGAATTAAGCATGGGGACCATTCGCACTTACATTCGCCGGCTTTATGGTAAACTTCAGGTGAATTGTCGCACTGAAGCGGTAGTTTTGTATCTGAGCCGGTCTTCAAATAGCTGAGATTTTGTCCCTTAGGTCTTTTAAAGCTCAATATGATGCTTTTATTTAAAGCCAGCCCCCTGAGCTTCCATACGAGAAAATCTTCCCGTTTTTGGATTGATTCGGCCCCCTGCTGGCATAACTAAGAAGCACGTCATATTTTTGTATGACTTTCCACGGCGTTTATCTAATGTCATTTTGTTTTCAGATTCGAAACTGCGGCTAAAAAGCGGCAAAACATAAAAGTTTAAAATTTATAATGGGCAAAGAATTTAGCATTACTCCGCAGCCAACGTCGCACATCGAGACAAAATTTCGTCGCATCGTCACGCCATTGCCGCACCCGGACTCAGTTGCCACGATCGAAACCCTGCGCCAGCTGGAGCCGATATCCATGCGCGGCCAGCCACCCCTGGTGTGGGACCGGGCCGAAGATTTTTCTGTTTTTGACAAGTACGGCAACCGCTGGATTGACTGGTCGAGTGGCGTGCTGGTAGCCAATGCCGGCCATTCCGCCCCGGAAGTAAAGCGCGCGATTATTGACCAGGTGAACAGCGGGCTGATTTATAATTACGTCTTTCCGAGCGAAGAGCGGGCGCAACTGGTCCAATACCTGGCCAAACTTGCGCCGAAAGATCTGCAAAAAATCTTTTTGCTGACTACCGGCGCTGAAGCTATTGAATGCGCCATTAAATTAAGCCGTGCGCACGGCATTCAAGTTGGCGGCAAGAAGAAAATCGGCATTGTTGGTTTTGAGCGCGGATTTCATGGGCGGACGCTTGGCAGCCAGCAAGCCGGTGGCATTGCCGGGCAAAAATCATGGATCGTGAACGAAGACCCGGCCATCATCAATGCGCCATTCCCGGACGGGTATTGGCAGACGGATACCAGTTTCAACACATTTCTGAATGCGATCGAGCGGCGCGGCTTATCGGCGGAAAACATCGCCGGCATCGTGATGGAAACTTATCAGGGGGTGGGGCCTGATTTTGCGCCAGTGCAATATGTTCATGCGCTCGCCGAGTGGTGTAAGAAAAATAAGGTCGTCCTGGTTTTCGATGAAGTACAGGCAGGTTTCGGACGCACCGGCAAATTCTGGGCATTTGAACATTATGGAGTGACTCCGGATTTAATTTGTTGCGGAAAAGGCATTAGCAGTTCGCTTCCACTCTCCGCGGTCATTGGGCGGAAGGAAATCCTGGACCACTTTCCGCCGGGTTCCATGACCAGCACACAGACTGGTAATGTTGTTTGCTGTGCGGCGGCACTCGCCGGGGTAAAGAAGATTGTTGATGACGATCTCGTTGGCAATGCCGCGCGGCTCGAATCTTTATTGATTGAAGGTCTGAAAGAAATTCAACGCAAACATCCGAGTGTTATCGGGCATGTAACGGCACGGGGGCTGGTTGGCGGACTGCAAACGGTTAAGGCCGGGCGCAAAGAGGCCAATCCCGACCTCGCGCACGAAATCATAAAACGCTGTTTTCACAAAGGTCTGTTGATGTTCGCTCCAGTGGGTGCATGGGGGCAAACTGTGAAGATCGGGCCACCCCTGACGATTCCGCGCGAGGCCCTGGAAGAAGGCCTGGCAGTATTAAGCGAAGCCGTAGATGAAGCCGTCGCGGCGAGTGCGTCTGCCAATTCAAAGGATTCTTCCGACCTGGCACGAAAAGCTTTTTCAACCCCCGTTGGCGTCCCGGCATGAAATAAAATGGCAGTGACGAGGTGATCCTCCACGAATCAAGATGAATTTAGTTCACCGAAATTCGTGCATTTTATGCGTGGCCTTTTTCCTATCGATCATCTGCCTTTCATTATCCGCAGACACCATTGACCTTTCCGGTAAATGGGATTTTCAAATCGGTCCGACAGATTCTGAAGTCACTTCTAATCTTTGGACGCGGGAATTCGACGGCTGCATCCATTTGCCAGGCACTACTGCCGAAGCTCACATCGGCAATCCATTTTTGTCAGAATCTCTATCTGAACCAGCCTCAACAAATTTACAGCTGGAAAATTTCAATCCAAAAAAGGGCCTGACTTTTGGCCGCGACAAAGCTCCGCTCACCAACTCTCCTTTTGAACATCTCCACCAAAGATTTTCCTATATCGGCCCTGCGTTTTATCGACGCAAAATAACTGTCCCGGATGGCTGGACGAATCAGGATGTCCAGCTTGTCCTGGAGCGTGTTATTTGGAGGACAACTGTTTGGATAAATGGTCAATGCATGGGAAGTGAAAATAGTTTAACCACACCACATCGCTATGAAATTGGCCAGGCGCTCAAGCCGGGTATTAATGAAATCATTGTCTGCGTGGACAATCGCCGTCAATTGGCTATCGGTGATCCCCATGCCTACACGGAGCAATCGCAGACGATTTGGAATGGCATTATCGGTTCTATCACGGTGATCGCTCGCGATAAAATCCGTATCAACGGTCTGGAACTGCGTCCTGACGTGCAGCGCCGGGGTGTTGAAGTGACCGTGCAAATGCATAATGGAAGTGGAAAAGAGGTTCATGCTGAACTTCTATTACAGGCGATGCCGGAAAATTTTCGAGCGAGGAAAAATCCCGAATTAAAAATCCCCATCACCCTGCCCTTCGGCGATGGGAAACAAACAATCTTTTATCCGATGGGTACAAATTTTGAATTGTGGTCTGAATTTAATCCAAAGCTGTATAAAATTCGAGCGATCCTCGAAGGCGGAAATATCCATTCAGAAATCTCCGATACTTTCGGCATGCGGGAATTCAAGGCCAGGGGTCATCAATTCCTGGTCAATGGAAAGCCGGTCTTTTTGCGCGGAACGGTTAATTGTTGCGAATTTCCTAAAACTGGTTATCCGGACATGACTGGTGAACAGTGGGACAAAGTTTTTTCAATCGTGAAAGCCTTTGGATTGAATCATGTTCGTTTTCATACCTGGTGCCCGCCTGAAGCTGCCTTCGAAATGGCGGACCGTTATGGCATCTATCTGGAAGTAGAATTGCCCGACTGGAGCTTTAAAATTGGCGAGGATACGAATGTAACACAATTTTTCCAATCTGAAGGCGAGCGAATGATTCGTGAATATGGCAACCATCCCTCCTGGGTCATGTTCACCATGGGCAATGAATTGAAAGGCGATTATTCCACATTGGATGCCTTGGAAAACCATTTTCGCAAATTGGATTCAGAATTGCTTTACGACAGTACGACCTATCCGAATTCTTCACGCGGCAAAACGCCTGAACCGGCGGATGATTATTATATTTCCCAAGACACCAAAAATGGGCGCGCCAGAGGACAAGATATTTTTAATAATACGCCCCCCAACACTCAGACAAATTTCGAATGGGCCATCTCTTGCATTCCCATTCCTTTCGTGAGTCATGAAGTGGGTCAATATTGCGTTTATCCAAATCTGGAGGAACTACCAAAATATGATGGCGCATTGCGCTCGACGGCGCTTGAAGCTATCCAGACAGATTTACGGAAGAAAGGACGCCTGTCTGAAGCTCCTGCATACACGCGCGATTCAGGCGAGCTTGCGACTATACTCTATAAAGAAGAAGTAGAGCGGGCGCTACGAACGACCAACCAGGCCGGATTTCAATTATTGCAATTAAACGACTTCCCGGGACAAGGGACTTCAACCGTCGGTCTACTGGATGCGTTCTGGGATAGCAAAGGTTTAATTACGTCCAAAGAGTTTCAAAAATTTTGTGGTTCTGTCGTACCCTTGCTCCTGATGCCTAAAAGAGTTTTCCAGAACGACGAGGTTTTTCACGCTGGAATACAAATCGCCAATTTCGGAATCGTTCCCATCACCAACGCGACAGTAATATGGAAAATTTTTAACGGCAGGAAAGAAATCGGAAATGGTTCATTTAAAATACCATTAATCCCGCTGGGGCATAATGCGGAATTTGCGAGTATTGAATGTCCCCTGCAAAACATTACGCATGCAGCAAAAATTAAGGTGTCGATCGGGATTTCCGACACTTCCATTGCCAATGATTGGGATATCTGGGTCTACCCGAAAAATGAAATCACTAGCAACACGAACGACATTGAAGTTTTTCAATCACTTGGCCCATCCCTGTTTAAAGCTTTGGATGACGGAAAACGGGTCTTGTTACTTCCATCTCGTGAAAGCATTAAGGCCCCTCTGGCTGCTCAGTTTGTTCCTGTTTTTTGGAATCCCGTCATGTTTCCCAATCAACCGGGGACCATGGGCGCAATGATTGAATCGCACCACCCGGTCTTTGAGGATTTTCCTACGGATGAATGGACAGATTGGCAATGGTGGGAGCTGTTGCATGACTCTTACGCCATTAACCTGGATGCGGTAAACTCTAAAGTAGAGATGCCTTTTCGCTTTGTGGATAAATTCAATCGCAATGCATTGCCGGCCGGCATTTTTGAGGCCAGAGTTGGCAATGGCCGCCTGATGGTTTGCACGCTGGATATC
>Ga0206856_10212_pt1 | contig 19302 bp, 17 predicted proteins | sample Alteio_BWOrgCont_48_FD_152630 | JGI IMG/M metagenome (GOLD analysis project Ga0206856, IMG submission 152630) | Enriched cells from forest soil in Barre Woods Harvard Forest LTER site, Petersham, Massachusetts, United States -... | ecosystem: Environmental > Terrestrial > Soil > Temperate forest >...
GATCTGCGAGCCCAGAAAAGCGATATCTAGTCTCGGATAATCGCGAATTGGACGAGCCTCGGGAAACGCTTTGATTTGGTAATAGGTCGTGTATTTTCTCGAAACATCGCTCAGTTCTTTTGCAAATGCTGGCAGATGATCGCCAAAATAGGCCAAGATCATGGGCTTTTTCATCTCAGCAAGAGTCGACTCGAGCTTGGCCATCGCTTGTCCTGATTTTTCAAGGCGCGAAAGATAATCGCTCAGCCCGACTTTAAGGCGCGGACTCGATGTCTGCAGCGAGAGATCCTGATAAGGTTTTGGCAGGTTAAGCAACGGCGTATCGTGAGGTCCATGCTGACGTAAGGTGAGAACATAGACGAATAATGGACGTTTCGGATCTTGCTTCTTCTTCTCATCGTAGATTTTCAGTGCCGCGGTGAAGATCTCCTGATCATTCGAATACCAGTTTAGACCTGGCAGCTCGTCGCGAGCGTAAAAATGATCAAACCCGTAACTCGCATAAGCATTATTAGAATTCAGGAAGCCGCGATCGATCGGAGTCACGACGAAACTTTCATAACCGTAACGTTTCAAAAAACGAGGGAGCGCCATCCTCGTTCGAGGAGCCAGCGTAAAAGGCGCGTACATGCTATTGGCGCCAAAAATCAGGTGCGGAAACCCACTGAGCGTTGCAAACTCCGAAACAGCAGTAAACCCTCCAAAAGTATGCACCTCCAGGTCTCCCGCTGCGACGGTAGTGGCATCTCGTTGGAACAACGCCGCCCCTCTGCACGTCGATGACTCGCACTCCTGATAAAAGCCTGGATCAAACGTACTCTCCTCAAGGACTAAAAAAATATCCGGTGGAGTTTCGACCGGGGTCAAACTTGGCAAAGGGGCTTCGTTTGGATTTGCATAGGGCGTCTTGATATCCTGCCGGAAAGTGGAAACGGACGCCAAAAACATGCCCACCGGACTGGAAAATCCTTTTGGCAAATTCCAAAAATCCATTTTCGCGAGCTTCTCTCCATAAGGCATGCAGTGAAACAAGAGATAAGCCTGCAAGGGCAGCGCTGCGAGACCGATGCAGCGAGATAAAAACTTCTCGCGTCGCCAGAGTTGCAGAGGCCGATCCACAAAAAAGCACGCTGCTAAAACAGCACCGAAACTCATCAACCCGCCCAAGTAGAGGAGCGCGGATTTTGAATATAGCCCCAGCACCTCAGCCATTGTTGGATTGACGAAAAAATAAAGATCCGCCATGAAAAACGGGATTCCGAACAGAGCGAATTTTTTGATCCCGACCACGGCGATCGCGACAAAAAGAAGCGTCTGTACCGTAAGGGCAAAAATCCACCTCCCAGAGAAGAAGGTCCAAATCAAAAAGCCGGTAAAATAGTAATAAAAAACAAAAACCCTCAGCTCCGGATCTGTTTCAAAGTGTAAGACGAAGCAAAAGGCCGCGATCAGTAGCCCCGCGATCAGGGTGCGCAACTGGACCTTGTGTTTGATTTTTTGCGGGTCCACTCTCTCAATTGTTCAATACAATGAGACTCAATGCCAGATTTCTTTGGAGCGTCGTGACAGGGAAATTCTTACCGGGTCGGTGCCTTACCTTGCCCAAGCGGAGTCATCAACCTGTTGATTCATTCTAATCTTTGAGCAAAAAACTGTAAATAACAGCGACCTAGCGGATCCTTCCGTCAAAATGAAATGAATACTTGCCAGTTTTGACGCAGTGAGTTATAACGCCACCCATGTCTACTTCTGCCGCATTGGTTAAACACCCAACAGTCGCCAGGGATATCCCCGCGTTCAGTCGTCGAATCCTGAGATATTCAGCGGACCGCACGTCGGTTGCGATCGTGCTCTTGGGAGTCTGCATCGCTCTTGTGCCGCTCTTCATTTCATTACCTCTTTGGGTTCTGATCATCTACTGGCCCCTCTCTTTGGTGTTACGTGTCCCTTCGGTGAGCTTGCAACACCACCACTCTCATCTCTCTGTTTTTAAAACTCGGATTTTGAATGATCTGTACGACGTCGTCATGATGCTCTCCACAGGTTACGTGACCCCTATTTGGGAGCTTCAACACGGACGAGGTCATCATCGACAATATTTAGATCCGAAATCTGACGTGACTTATGTCGAACGCTTCGGCTGCTCGAAGGGTATCAAGGGGCATCTCAGGTATATTGTATTAGGAGATCTATCAACACTTTCAGACTCCGTTCGAATCGGATTATCAGAAAAAAAATCCGGACGAAAAGGACTGTTATCGAAGCTTGCTTTTCAAGTCACTACACAAATCATCATCACGGGTCTCCTCATCGCGTACAACCCAATCATGGCGATCACGTTCTTCGTGCTTCCGAATCTTATTTTGCGATATCTCATTTGGTTCTCCGCCTATTGGCATCATCAAGACACCCCAACCACCGATGTCTATGATTCATCCACGAATCAAATGGGACGATTCTATAACTGGCTGACCTTCAATAGTGGGCATCACACGACTCATCACGAGAAACCGACGATGCATTGGTCTTTGCTCCCAACGAGAACCTGCGCAATTCTTCACCGCATACCCGAAGTCTGCCTTAACAAGGAGCTCCGAAGAGCTTTGCGACCTCGATAGCAGAAAAGACAGCGTCCTCGTGAAATCCGAAACCTAGATAACTTCCACAGAAATAAGTCCGGTTTGCTCCGTTGATTTCCGCCAATCTTTTTTGCGTAGACACTGAAGAACTCGTGAAGACAGGATGTGAAAACTCCTTTTGAAAAACAATCTGCGCAGGATCGATCGTCAAGCCCGCCCCGAGTGTGACAAAATAATCTCTTTTGACTTTTAAGTCCTGCACGCGGTTTAAGTAGTATGTGACGGAAAGGGCGCCCCTTTCCTTGTTTAATATGTTCCAGCTCGACCAAAGTTTCCGAGGCGTTCTTAAAACAGAAGCGTCCTTGTGTAGGGTCAACTTCGTCTTCGTATATTTCCAATTCGATAATAGAGTCGTCTCATCTTCGGTAGGACTTCCTATTAACCTCAGCGCTTGATCACCTGGCACCGCCAAAACGACGTCATCATAAAAAGTCTCGTTTTTACTTAAGACGTGGATACCATTGGGCGTACGTATCAGGGCCGCCACTTTCGAATTTAGTCGAACCGTGCCTTTGAAGTTTTTTTCGAACGCTTTCAGATAAGTGTAACTGCTTCCACGAAGGGTACGCCATTGGTGCCCCGGATGACCGCGAAGGTAACCATGGTTCATCAAAAAGCGCGCTAACGTTTCGACCGGCAGATCTAAAACTTGGTCCGCCGGAATCGACCAAACTGCCGTCGCGATTGGAAGTAGCAGATTATCTATAAAGCCTGAGCTGTAACTCCCCAGATACTCTCGCAGTGATCCCGATAACAATCCCTCCACAAGGTCTCGAAAAACCGCGTTTCGAAACCGAAAGAGTTCAACTAACTGAAAATAAAAAGAGAGACGAAAAATATTTCTTTTTTGATGAAACAACCCCTGCAGGCCGCGATTCAGTGCAAAGCCCATTTTGTTTGACTCGTGAAAAATGGAAAACGACATCTCCGCGAATTGAACCTCGGATTCAATGCCTAGATCCCCTAAAAGCCGCATAAATAATGGGTAGGATCTTCTGTTAAAAACCATAAAGGCTGTATCGACAAAGAAAGTCGTTTCATCTTCCGAGATCTCAACCGGATAAGCGTGCCCACCCAATTGGGGCGAAGCCTCATAGAGTGTCACGTCGCATACCTTTTGGAGATAGTGTGCCGCAGATATCCCCGCGATCCCACCCCCAATCACAGCTACACGACTACGCGCGACCGACGAACTCACCCGATCCTGCACAGAGGATGCCTCGATCCTGGCTTCGAAAGTACAATTTGCCAAAGATGCAGGTTACGAGCTCGAAAGTTCCCCGCGAAGGAAAGAAGATAAAACTCCCACATTCGCTTAAACCGTTCGGGATACTCCCCCCTCAAGTCGGGCCACGCCTGTTGAAATCGCAGGTTCCATTCCATGAGAGTGCGATCATAGTCAGGTCCAAAGTTGTGCCAATCTTCCATCATTAAAACATTTTCGAAGGAGCGACCGAGCTGCTGAATCGAGGGAACAATCCCATTTGGAAAAATATGACGATCTATCCAAGATTGAGTATGGTAGGTCGAGAAGTTTCTTCCAATGGTCTGAATCAATGCTAAACCATCTTCCGTGAGCGACCGAGCTACGATCTCCATGTAGGTGCCGAAATTCTTTGGACCGACCGCTTCGAGCATTCCGATTGATACTACACGATCATATTTCCCACGGATCTGGCGATAATCTTGAAGTCTAAACTCAATGTCCAGGTTCTTGCATAGCTCTCGGCCTAACTCCAATTGTCTTTGAGAGAGTGTGTATCCCGTGCATTGAACGCCATACCTTTCGGTGGCGAACTTCATGAACGAGCCCCATCCGCAGCCAATATCAAGGACCTTCATGCCTTTTTTAAGTCCCAGTTTTCGACAAACGAGGTCGAGTTTATTTTCCTGGGCTTCCTCCAGGTGATGAGCGCCGGTCCAATACGCGCAAGAATAAACCATTCTAGGGTCCAGCATTTTTTGATACAAATCGTTACCTAGATCATAGTGAACTTCGCAGACTTTTTTCGCCCTACGGATGGCCTGATAATTAAAGAGAAGCGAAAGCAGAACTTTTAATTTAAGACCGATGGATTGGCCATCAATCTTCTCACCTGCCAAAATCAGCCGAGAAACCAACTCGTCCAATTGCTCGCAGTCCCACCAGCCATCGACATACGATTCGGCGAAGCCGTCTCCGCGTTCCGTTACAATTTTTGAAAATGCCCGCGAGTCGTGGACTTTGACATCGAACGGGCGAGAACCGTTTATCTGAACGTCCGCCTTCGAAAATATATCGGAGAGCTCTTTTTGAAATCTCAATTTAATCTCGGTTCTAGTCTATTTCGATGAGCGTTCGAGATTATCTGGGTTTTTAGAATTATTTTCAATACTAAATAATATAGTATCATAATATGATACTCACGGTTATGAATCAAATACCGTTATTAATTGAAGCTCTTAAGCGCTGCCTAAAAGCAAAGGGGCTAACTTATTCAGATCTCGCGAAAGAGTTAGGGATTAGCGAGCCTACTGTTAAACGTTGTTTCGCGAAGAATCAGTTTACGCTGATGCGCCTCGAGGAGATTTGCGAAGTGATCGGCATCACCTTCGTAGAGCTGGCCAGAATGGTCCGGTCCGAAGATATTGACGAGTCCGGGCGTTTAAACGAGAGTCAGGAACACCTGTTAGCGAGTGACCCCAAGATATTTGCGATATTTTATCTCCTCCTATCGGGAGTCTCGGCTGACCAAATCTCCAGACATTACCGTATGACGCAGATCGAGATTTCGCGGGCGCTCGTGAAGCTCGAACGAGTCAATTTGTTGCGAACGCCCTCAAAGAGCCGAGTCCAGATGCTCGTGAAGAAAAACGTTCAGTGGATACCAAACGGCACCCTCTTCAAACTTTATGCACAGGCTATTCGAGGTGACTTCTTGCACTCAAACTTCAATCGCGAGGACGAACGTTTACGCCTTTTGAACGGTCGCTTCTCGGAGCACTCATTGCGTTTTCTTCAACGAAAAATCGATAAAATCATTCGCGACTTCTTAGATATCGCCGAGGCCGATTTAACCCTTTCACGTCGTAGACCCGACAAGCAGATTTGGTTTATCGTAGGTTACCGACCCTGGACGTTTTCCGAGCTTCTTCGCCTTAAACGGTGACACGCTAGCGGACGTTCGAACGGTGGTGTCTATATTCGTGTTTCAGTTTGCTTTCGGGGTCAACAGATCAATAACATCCTGAGGTCGGGTTTGCGCATAATCCAGGGCCATCTTGCCAAAGTGGTCTTTGTGCCCCAAGTCGGCACCATCCGAAATCAACAATCGCATAAGACCGATCGAGCGACGCGCGACGGCCGCATCCTCTAGGACGGTGTCCCCACCCACGTCCATCGCATGGACATCGGCATGTGCTCGAACCAAGGCCGCAGCCACATCTTCGTTTGGATTGAAACTGGTAGCGATGGTCAGAGGAGTGTCGCCACTCGCAGCATCCTTCACTTCCAAATCTGCGTGAGCCGCAATGAGTACCTGGATAACATCCACGGATGGATTCAGCCGAGCGGCTTCGTAGAGAGGGGTTTCGCCGTCGGTCTCCTTTTGATTCACATTCAAGCCTTTTTTCAGGAGAAACGACACGACTTCCGCCGAATTAGACATAGCTGCACAGTGAAGCGCAGTTCGGTTTTGACTATCTGTCGCATCCACCTGAGCTCCTGCATCGATGAGAAGCTGGAGATATTCGACGGTAGGGAGAAGTTGCCTCTGGGGTTCCCACGTTTCCGTCGCGGTGATCAGAACGGGATTGCCCCAACTGGGTTGATAATGGATATCCGGATGGGCTTCAAGGAGCGCCTTCAATATCTCGATCCGGCGATTGTCCTGGGTCGCATAGACCAGGGCTGTTCCTCCGGCGGTGTTCTGAGCGTCGACTTGAGCACCTCTTTTCAGCAGCACGCGCACGACTTCGGCGGAAGTATTTGAGTCCGCGGCGCTCATGAGCGCCGTGGATTTTGAAACATCCACCGCATTCACATCTCTTGCTTCATCTAAAAGATGCTGGATCACATCCGCACTATTGTGTCCGGCAGCCACAATCAAATCAGTCGTCCTTCCGCGGGATTCCGAGTCAGAAGGGGCATCATTCGTGAACTTTTCCAGGTCGACGGCTCCCCTCTTCCGCATCTCCTCAATGAGACCCCAGCTTCCATAGCGAAGCCCATCAGCAAACACGGAAGTTTCCCAATGAGATGGGTCATCACCATTGAGATTGGGTTTTCCCAAGTCGTTATAGAGAACGTGAAAAAGATCTTCTCGATGAACTCGAAGCGAAAGCCCAAGAACGGTTTCACCGTCTTCGCTGAGCTCAGACGAAACTAGGTCAGAGATATCTGCCACATGGGATTGAATAAACTGATGCACTTCTTCAGGCGTCGCGGCTGGATCTGAAATCAGGCGCCCCAGTTCTTGCAGATCATTCTTCCAGTCGGTGGCCTTGGGACTCGGTGAAACAGTCGGCGATACGCTCGCGTTGGGAGCCGCAGCTCCGAATGCGGAATTCAATAAAGTGATACCGAGCAACAGGAGTAAAAAGCTGACATTCATAAAGGCCCCTTCAAAAGAGCCTTACAGCTAACACACCGCATCATTACATTTGAATGAGAAAAACTGAACCCGATGATCTAAAGCACCTACAGGCCAAAGTAAGTACGGATGAGGTGCGCGCCCTCGGAACTCGTGCGGAGCACTTCATGAGGCCCGTCTGTCAAAACGATGGTTTTTTTTGCCAGGTCTTTTCCAAGATATTGATTCATGTAGGAGACCGCGGATCCCCAACCGGTCGTGACATCGCCTCGGGCATAATGAATCAGTATTTTCGTTTTACTCATCACTGATTTCGTTTGTTCTGCCGTTGGTAAAACGATTGAAGGAATGCCTCCGTCCTTCAAAAGACGATAGAGCTCCTTCTGGCGATTGGGATTATAACTTTCCTGAATAAGGAGAGGCTTGAGTGGATCTTCCATCCAATCTGGCAAAGGATAGCGATGGCTAGCTGCCACTATGAGATCCTGATTCGAACGGTTGTCGTTGCATGACTGCACATCGAGGACAGTGGAGATCAGATTAAAGGTGTCGCTCCACTCTGGATCATGCAACATGCCGATCACCTTCTCTCGAGTGTTGAATTGAAAAAGGCTTGAAACAGTCTTGTACATATCGGCAGAAGTTCCGCCATACATATCGCCACTGCCGAAGTCAGCAAAGCTTCTATCAAACCCGAGATCTTGAAAATGCCGTCTCGCACGCATCACTAAGTGGTCAAACGGTTCAAGTCCCTTATCCAATGAATATTGCCGAGCTCCAATATTAAAGGCGCGCTGAGCAGCCCGGCCTCCCAACCACAGATCAAACTCCGCATGAGCAATCGGAACGCCACCAGCCGATAAAATCAATCCCTTCGGCACGGGCGATACCCTCCCCTTCGCGAGTTCGCGAATATAGCTCCACGCAATGGACACTCCAAAACTATGGGCCATGACATAGAGCTGATCAGGCGCCGTGTAACCCAAAGTCAGCAGAGTGTTGATCACTTGAGCATGATCGAGAGCCAACGCATCCGCATTGAGGTAGCGCGCGATCATTTTCAATTCAACGCTCCCATCGAGTTGATCGAGTGGAAAGCTGTTCCCAGTCCCCCGCTGGTCAACTAGGACGATATTAAAAACCGTCAGCAGATTCGAAATACTATCTGAAGGATGCGCACTATAGTCGTAGTCAAGAGTACGCAAATAAGAAGAATCACTGCCGGGACCGCCGTTCATAAAAACCAATGTGGGGGCCGTCTTGCTTTTGGAGTTGGAAGAGTTGCGGGAGCTGGGAATCCAGCGATAAAAAATACTGATCTTTGGCGAGTGTGGGTCGGTGTAATCTAATGGCACTTCGACGAAACCACGTTTTTCAACCGCATGTTTGAGAACCACGGTATCTACTTTTAAAGCGGGTAAACCAGCGACCTTTGGACTATGTAAAATATCTGCTTGGGCAATAGTCGCCGCCGCGAAAGCTAAAAATACAACAATGGATCTTGCCGTGGTGTAAACTTGCGGATTCATCATTTGAACTCGATCGACCTCGAGAGCTATAAGCATATATGACGCCGGGTGGGGTGGAAAGTCTTAGAGCGAAATAAACGCTTCCTTCAAATAGTCGATAAGCGTAGTTATGCCCACCGCGCTACTCCGGTTAGACATCTGTTACTCGGTCGCGAAAAATATTTTCAGAGAATATAAAAATCCAATGCAAATGCACAAAGAGTTTCAGCCGGAGATTCTCGAACTTCGGCTTTGAAATTCTCGATCGCGCGGACCAGGGTCGCTTTCAGTCGCTCGACATCTTTGGCTCCAATCGACACGGCGGACGAATAGTGCAAATCAGATCCCTCATCTCGCTCCAAATTGCGAATCGCTTGCAGGCGCCAATCAATGTGATTTTTTGCAATGAGCGGAGAATCGTTGCCGAGGTGGAATCGTGCGGAGCCCGTGACAAAACGCTCTCTTTCTTGTACGGCTAGCCCAAGTGACACGAGAAAATCCAAAACTTTTGAAATCTTACTCAGGGGTAATCCGAAATATTTCGCCAGCTCATCTTTGCGCTGCAAATGAGGAACAGTCAGAGCCACGTGAACGGCTGCGTAGATCCACTGACTAAAATAAACATACTGATCCCTTTCGCTAATCGTGTTTTCAACTTTCAGGCGGTGCTTGAGCACCAGTCGGCGCTTGCGGATCTCTTCCAGGTCCCGCGAGAAGCGTTTTCGCAAATTCTCCGTCCCGGCCCTCTCAATTTGGACCAGGAGAAGAAAGTAAGTTGCCTCATCGTCTGAATGACCTAAAAAAGTGTTGATCAGGTCAGCCTGCTCCAGGCTGAATTGTGCATTACCCTCGAGCACTCGTGAAACGTAAGACGGCTCGCACCGAAGCGCCTGGGCGAGCCTGGTTTTTACGCCATGTCCACTTTTTGGGAAAAGCTTGAGTCTAACTCGTAGATACTCTTTATAATCCAAATAGCCAAAGATCCCGTCTTCTAAGAGGTTTTTCATAAATCTGTACTCACAGTACAAAATTATACGTTTTTTGGATCAAAAGTCAATATACCAAACCTAAAAAGTCCGTTATTAAATGACTCGTGGCGGCAATTATGCTAAAACACGAGGCAAGCACGCCTCACCCAACGAGAGGTTAAAAGTTTATGTCCCCCAATTTGAATACCCTGATCCCATTATTACTGATCACCTTTTCCACCGTAGCTCATGCCGGTGGAGACGTGAGTGCAGGAGGCGGAGCCTTCATCTGCCCCGACAAATCGCAAAGCGAGTTTTTGGATTTGTTCGAAGCGCAAATCCCCGGTCTACTGACCGACTCGGGACTTACGATCCCTTCATCCGATGCGCCTGTAGACGATCAGATCAAAGCCGCGTTTGATAAATTGATTCCGGGATCCGCACTGTACCAAGTAGTCATGGCGACTTATGACAAGGTTAAAGCTGCGCCAGTAAAAGTTCTCCCTCCCCATACAGGCATCGCCTGGCCGTCTGATGCACATAACGAATACCAGGAAGAGGGCTGTGCTCCTCTGGGGATCATCAAATTCCACGACGCCTATACGGACGAAAGTGGAGTTCAACACAAAGACTGGATCGCGGAGGATCGCACCAACCTACTTGCTATGCCGAATCAACAACAGGCGGCGGCGATGGTGCATGAGACGATTTATAAGTTTCTTCGAGAGAACTACGGTGATTCTGACTCAGTTCGAGCACGAGCGATTGTAGGACACTTGTTTGCGAATGAAACGCAACCCGAATTGACGGCAGCTCTACTGAAGATCGCACGTCTTAATGTGGGTGCGAAGAGTGCCGAGCTTGAGTGTTCAACTGATAATACCGGAAACCTAGCATGCAAATATCCGCTCGAATTTTCTGGTCAAACAGTCATTGGCTTTAAGGTTTCTTTTGAAATGGACACGGCAAAAAGTGATCCAGAGTGCCGCCCACCGTCCGCTAATAAGGATGATGAGCAACGCAATAGTTTTGACCTCAGATATCGGTTCGGAACGGACTACAAGCTAAATCCGGACAAAGACTTTTATCGAAACTATGCCGTCTCTCTGATGAGAGATCAAGCCGGCTGCTCAGATTCAAGTTTAAAATATATCACTGATCCAACCGATAGAATAAATTTTGAGGATTGCCAAAAAGATATTAACGCCAAATTCGAATCATTTTCGAATAACGAACTGAGTCGATTCATTCGAGATAACGTCGCATTTATAGCGGGTTTTCCCTCTCGAGTGGATACCAATCTAGCAATGCTACCGGCATTTGGACAAACACTCATTCCTGTTCACCATTCGGACGTTTTGGGTCTTGGAAATTATGCAACCTATCAAAATGCGACCGAAATATTTCAATCCTTGAGGCCGTACATAGATTCGGTTGAAATTTTGATTCCCTCACTCAGTGGTCAATTTAAAGTCGAACAACACTTCTGGAGCAATAAATACGTTCCAATTCAATGCGTAGGCAAAGTGAACATCTCAGACTCGGTGGGTAGAGAGTTTTCGATGCCAGTGGACGGGGGCGACTCTAAAACGATCAAGGTCGAACTTTTCCCAGCAATTTAACTGTTAATTATGGATTGGCTTAGTCCACGGTTGGGAGTCGATCGTGGACTAAGCCTCAACTTAGACATTCCATTAACACAGACTAGCCGCAGAGGCGGCTGATCACACGACGGAAATCAACAACTCCTAGTGGAGATTCCTCGAGAATCTTCTTTTTGGCAAAGATGGGCATTGCTGAATGCTGATTTCGTCCTCTAAATAAGATTCAATGGCGTTTCATTCTTCAAATTCATTGAGGCCCATGATTTCGGGCAAACCAGATTTTAGGTATTCCTAAAGACGAGGAATCGGGGAAGCGAGGGATTTCGTTTATTCATTCAAACTCTGCGACTGCGCTAATCTAAAAAATTTAGATTACGAAAAAACCCTCGAAAATTACCGGACATTAATGGGTCGGTTTAAGGCGCAGGTGAGATTGGCCAATATTTAGTAGAGACTAGCGAGATAGTTTACGGGGTTATCTCCTAGAAAGTTGTGTATCGAGAGGTCTTCAGGCTACCATTGACTCAGTTCCTTGGTTCTCGGGTCGCCAGGTTTCAGGCATCCTAAAAAGGAAGTTAAAGGCCGCGAGGGACGCGATCCCACCGAATATCAAAAATGTAATCGGAAACCCGAGATGTTGGGTTACGACACCTTGCAGGAGTGGACCTAAGACTCCGCCAACCGCAAGCGCGGTAGCCGCCATGCCCATCAACGTATTGAAACCCGGTTTCCCTCGCGTGAGATCACTACACATGAGCGCAATTACAACTCCGTAGATTCCGGCTCCAATGCCGTCGAGAGCTTGGATTGTGAGGAGCGCAGTAGGGTTTTTCGTGATCGAATACAGCAGAATTCGGATCGGGAGTACTATAAAAGCTACCGTGAAAACAGGCTTTCGTCCTAGCTTCGCACAGTACTTTCCTGCAAATAACGCCGTCGGCACCATCACCGCTTGAGCAATGAGAACAACCCACGCAACCTTCTCATCACCACCTCCGAGATGCTTCAAATAAAGAGCAACCACCGGCATCGTGGGGGCGTTCGCAAGATGAAAGAGTGCGACGGAGATCAGGAGCGTCCGGATACTCGGGTCACGAAGTAGACTGCGGAAGGTCGGCGCAGATTGAGCGTCTCGGCTTTTTGGAGGCGCAATCGGACTAGTATTTGACGGAAATACTTTTCCGTCAGGTTTGTCTTGGGTTAAATCCTCATTCAATTCATCCTTGCGAATGAGAAAAAGCGACGACGACGCAAGTACTGAGACAACAACCGTAACGTAAAATATCCACGCAAGTCCGAGTGCGTGCACGAGAACGAGCGCAACAAGTGCCGCTGCGATATTGCCCGCGTGATTGGAACTCTGATTTGTTCCCATGATTCGTGCAAGGTTCTCGTGCCCAACCAAAGCCAAAGCAAGAGTCCCTAAGAGCGGCACGAAGAAAGCGTTAGCTATACCTGAGAGAAAAAGAGCGGAGTCTACCAAAATCGAAGTGTGCGCGATCAATGGTAAAGTTCCGTAACAGAATCCCAAGAGCAAAGACATGAACCCGAGTAGAAACTTACGTGACCGAATTCGATCAATGAGCACTCCTGCAGGGGTTTGCATCAAAAGAGTTCCAAACCCGCCCACTCCGACAGCTAGTCCTATTTCGTCGTAACGCCAATGATGTTGCCGCAGGAAATCGCTCAAAAACGGAACGATGACACCTGCAACTTCAGCGAGAAAAAAATTAACTAAGTTTAGCCCCAAAAGGCTTTGTCGGGATGCTGGTTGGGCTTGCGTAATAAACCTCCTGCCGGTCACAGAGAGTAAACAGAAAGTCCCCCAAATGAGTCTTCAATTTGCATGCCGAGGCGTAGTACGGGCATCTCAAGTTCAAAAATGCCCCAATGTGGCTCGCAATATTGGTAAGTTGGGGCTTGGCTTTTTTTGAGTATTCGCTTCAAGTTCCAGCAAATCGTCTGGGCTATGGAACGATGACTGGATACCAGCTCAAGATTCTTCAAGAGTGCATTACCCTTGTGGTATTCGTCGGATTTGCCTCGCTCGTTTTAGGTGAAGGTTTCAGCTTAAGGTACGCGGCATCTTTCGCTCTGATCTTTGCCGCTGTAGTCGTCGCGTTCTACAAGTGAGCACGTCAAATCGCAGTGAACTTCACACAAGCGACACAAAATAACCGCCATATCCCGGACCGGGCTCGTCTGCGGAATAAGTGCCATTTTGAGAAATTATTTGTTCTTTGAATTTCGTTTCTTGGATTGAATTTCGGCAATTCGAGTCATTAATAAAAGTTTAACAAGTTTCTTACTCAAGGGTTTATCAAGGGGAAAGTGAAGCGCGCCCTTTGTTTGTTCGAACTCCATCAAAACTGTTCTTAGAGTTTTGAGCGTGCTGCCGCTGAAAGGATAGTAAGAGCAATGTTTTTTCGCAACTGCAAAGCCCCCAACGACGTCCCCATTAAACTTGAAAGCCGGTAAGCCGTAACTGGTGCATTCGGTGCTTTCCGGCAATACTTCGGCCATAAGCGTTCTCACACGTGTCAGTGTGGACTTCTGAGGTTCAGGAATGTTTTCTAAATAGCGGTCAATTGGACTCTTGCGCATTTTATTTAGCTTAGTGGAGGTTTTACTAAATTTCAATTTGAACACCATGGCATAACACGAAATAACTCCGAAATCCGACCCAAGGATTTGCCGGATTAAAGTGCCATTCATTCTGATCGAAATTCACTACTAAGTCGGCCAGTGGTCTTTGCGTCTGCAACTATTCTAAGAAAAGTAGGCTGACCCTGACAGGAGCTACGACGATAACGGACCCCATATCGATACTCTCTATTGCTTCGAGAATGAACAGGGATAGGGCTCCGTAGTTGAATTCAGAATCCGAACACGCTACTTCAAATTTCCTGAGGTATCGTACTCGACGATAAAGCCCTCTTGTGTGCCGCTCAAGGCGTATCCGAGCAACTCTCCGGTGGAGAGGCCACTGCAATACAATCGAGTATGATTGGGATCCATCACGATGGATTGCCCTTGTGTGGTCGCGCCCGCGACACCTAATTGGGTGACTCCTTCGAGCGTGCCTGCAGCGCTGTACGTCGCCATAAACATGTCCTCCGTGCCAGTCAGGGTTTGTCCGTCGAGCCCCGTCTTCGTGGAACCGATGATGTAGATGTTATTGGAAGCGTCAGTGGTGACTTGCTGGCAAGGGGCGCTGCCCGATGCCCCAGACAATTGGTGAATCCATTGCTGATTACCTTCACTGTCGTATTTCGCCACTAGGCAGGCATACCCACCCAGCGGGTGGCCGCTTCCGTCAAGATCATCGAGCGTAAAACCCACGGCAATAAAATTACCTGCCGAATCCACAGTGCCGCCGTTTAGCGTCGTCCCCCACGGCGGCGCCGTCCCGAGTGATTTCACCCAAGTCGGGGTGCCGGATGAATCGTATTTTGCGATAAAACCGTCCATGTTGGCTTGGGCACTTGAGCCGAGGAGATCTCCTTGCTTGACTCCCACCACATAGGAATTGCCGCTTGAATCCGTCGAGAGGCCGAATACTTTGGTGTTGCCTCCGCTCACTCCGACAGTGTTGTTCGAAGAACTTCCCAAGCCGTTCGACCAGAGGAGATTGCCGTCGCTATCGAATTTGATGAGGAAGCCCTTCACATAGTCTGGATCATTTGCGTTGGGTACGCTGGCCGGGGAGTTTTCGAGGATACCGTTAGTTTCACCTCCGACCAGAACATTTCCCCCTGAATCAATTGCGACCCCCCAGGCGGTGCTGGGAGCACCCCCTCCATCTCCAAACTGCTTCGTCCACACTGCTTGAACTGCGGTTCCAAGCGACTTGAGCTTGGTGACGAAGACGTCCTGGGAGCTGACTGCTTCCAAGTCATCGCCGATCTGGCCAGTAGTCGTACCCACGACATAAATGTACCCTTGTGAATCTACTGCGACCGCATTGGCAATGGTCACCGCCGACTTCGCTCCCAGCTGGTAGGCCCAGGCGGCGAAATCAGAGCCGTACAATGAATTGTATAAGACAACGAACATGTCTTGGGTACCGGTTTGGCTTACGCTTGAGTTCGCGGCGCTTGAGGCCCAACCGACCGCGATGACGTCTCCAGCTGAGTCTGTCGTGACGGCGTTCACAGCCTGGCCCACCTGAGCGATGCCCCATTGAGAACTACTGCTCGTAGTGCTCGAACTGCTCGAGGCCCCAGTCGACGATTTCTTGGCGCAGCTCACTGTCAAGGCAGACACAGTGCAAAGCAGGACAAGGCAAAATCTGCGAATTTGCATAGATCTAGGATCGGTACGATAGGCAGTGTTCTGAAGCTTGATTTTAGGGGGAAGAATCCACGTATATCTGCGCTATTTGTTGGTTAGTCTTCGATTTTAGGATGAAATAAAACATTGGATTTGATGGCCGTTCCACTCACGCCGATTAATCGTTCACTCAAAAATTTAGCCTGCAGTCGGAATCTTCGACTGCAGGCTAAACAACTAAAGTTCGTTCAGTTCGGGTTGGGGTAAGAGTCGATGTGGACAATGGGGCGGAACGGATTCGTATCTCTCGAAAACTGCTTGCCCGATACATCTGTCATCACAATCTGGGCGTAACAATCTAGCGCGCCAGAAGAGAAAAGTCCGTGATAGACTTGCGAATAGAAGCTTGGATCTGGGGAAAATTCAATCTGGCTCCCGTACACGGCAAGCCAACTTCCATAGCCGGGGGAAGTAAAAACCCCAGTAGTGGCCCCTTGATTGAGGGCGTCCTGAATTGCGCTCACCGAAGTATTAGTCACAGTTCCCCCGTTGCCATCAATTTGACGATAGCTTTGGGGAACCTGGCAGCCGGAGTCGCTATCTTTTTTATCAAGTACGAAAGAAAATGTAGGCGCTTTCACCGGTTGATCCCGGTACTGCCTTTGGATTGTGCAGTACAAGTCCGAACCCATTAGAGGACTGCACGTCAACTGACCGTTTCCGGCAGGATTTAAATCAGCCGACCTGAGCAAAGCTGCGTCCAGTTCTTTCTGCGAAATATTTGAAAAAAGGTACTCTACGACTGGCCGTGCAGCCCATTCGGGGTATCGATCCCAAGTGTACTGATTATTGGGATCAAAAGTTTTTAGATTATACACTTTCGAAACGACGTGCTCGTTTGAAAACTGCTCCATCGTATCGTGAACGCGAGTCGCAGCCTGCAATTGATTCGGCACTCCGGGAAAAACCACTTCCTTCGATGCCACTTCGGCGTAGGCTTTCAAGACTTGTTTGTAGAGATCGGTGCCAGGATAAAGTCGGGCGAATGCCGCTTGAACTTGATCCTCGATCGGCGCGTCCGAGGGAGGGATGACAAGACCTGATTGTGAACGAACTCCGGGTATTTGGGATTCAAATAAATCGAAAGTTCCCACCAAGGCCTCGCCCCAAGCGTGACTAGGGAGGGCATTCAAATCCCAGTTGAGAAGTTGCTGATTAATATCTCGAATCATGTCGCTCTGCGATTCGTTCGAAAATAGTAACCCTACGATCGCCCGCGATCGAATGGAGTCTTTGTCGCTTTGAGCTGCGCGAAAAAACTTGTAGACCGTCTCATGAACCCAGGTCGCGGCTTGTTGCTGATTGGGCAGCGAGAGAAGAGCTGCGCGATCTACCGAGATCCAATCTTGATCACTCAGTTGCGCATTGCCATAATCATCATGAAACAAAATAATCCCTTGAGGAGCGCATCCGTTCTTTTGATATTCGTTATGCGCATCAGCCGGCCACGCGATCCCATCACCTGCGGGCATATCTTGTTCGCGAGCGGATTTCACATCGGCATAAACACTCATCAAGAGTGTCCGGAGAGGAGATCCCAAACCAAGGCGATCAAAAGCTGCCTGAACCTGTTGTTCGACCGGGGCATTCGATGGAGGAACGCTCAGGCCGGCAGTGGTGACAACGCCGGGGATCTGGGCTTCAAACAGATCCAAGAATTGACTTTGCGATTTGTCAGGGCAGATAAAAGCGCCACCGCCAGCGCTAACTTCACCACCGGCGAAAGCATGAGTTGTGGCCAAAACGCAAAGAGAGCTGAGCACTGTCATTTGAATTATTCGAGAAAAACGTTGGGGGGACTTCATAAAACGACTGCCTTTCGGGGCCACACGCGGGGACTTTATAATAATGTACAAGTTATATCAACTATTTTTCGCCCTCCACTCTGCACCACGCAGAGCAGAGAGCGGCTAGCGTAAGCTTTTGATCTCATTGGGTGTGTGGCCCGTTTGATCTCTGTCTCGCGCTAACGAGTGGAGGTATAACATCATGAAATGACTCGGCGTGTATTAATTTAATCAAATTATCTCGATTGTTTTGAGTTATACTCAAAATATGGCCCTTAAGAACTCGATCTATGACTACGACGACTATCGGCAGTACTTAGTTGCCATCCTCAAAGAGCGAAGCGAGACTCACCGTGGAGAGAAGAGCCGGATCGCACGCCTTCTCAAAGTTCACCCCAGCTACATCACACTCGTTCTGAGTGGCAAAGCGGACCTGAGTTTCGAGCAGGCGTTCACGCTCAACTCGTTCCTCAATCATCCGGAGTCAGAAGCGGAGTATTTCATGTTACTCGTCTCGCACGCACGCGCGGGGACGCCGGAGTTGCGCGCGTTTCAGAAGAAAAAAATCCACGCCCTCCTCGAAAAACAACGCATTCTCAAAGATCGTCTGGAGTTTCAAAAAACCATCCCCGTTGAGTACGAAAATACTTATTTCAGTTCGTGGCAGTACACCGCTGTTCACTTGTTACTCATGATCCCGGAATTTCAAACTAAAGAGGGGATCAAACGGCGACTTGGGCTTTCGTTTCGTCAGATCAATACTGTGCTCGAATTCCTGGTGCAGGCTGGATTTGCAGTCCAAAAAGGCGAACGGTTTCAGGTGGGACCTGTCAGCATTCACCTAGGTGTGGGATCACCCAACATCAAAAAGAGCCACACGAATTGGCGAATGCAGGCGATTGAGGCGCTGGATCGCGATCTTCCTCACCAGCTTCATTATTCTTCGGCCGTCACGATGTCTCGCGCCGACGCACCCAAGGTGCGCGAGATTCTCACGCGCGCGATTGAGCAAGTCCGTGCCGTGGTCAAAACCTCACCGGAAGAGGAGCTATTTTGTTATGCAGTCGATTTTTTCAGAGCGGGACCGGAGGGGTGATTAAACTGGACGTCTGAAAGTGCTTTTTTGACGTAAGACGGCCGGATTTGTGAGCTATCACGAGCACTAAAATTGACAGCCATGAGTGGCCATATAGACGTAGGGTCATGCGGCGGAGCACCACCTAGTTAGGTTGTCGGAAGTCCAAGGGACTAAGCACGTTTCGCGAGAATTTGTTCTTCGGTTTCAAGAACCAAGTCGAGTTTTGAATCGATCTCGTGGACTTTTTTTGTGAGCATTTCAAAATCAAAAAGCCCCAGCGTTTTTAACTTTAAATTTTGGCGAAGAACTTCCTTCATGAGCGTCTGATAAGGGCGTCCCAGTTCCTGCGCGCGCGTCTTGAGGGCATCCAGCAGGTCCCCTTCCATCATGATTGAGATCCGAATTTTTTCGTCTTTTGGTTCGATCTTTTCGGGTAGCAAATTCACTTTTCCATATCGAATCTTATTCTTTTTTTTCATGACATCTTCTCCATTCATCCCAACATTCTTCAATACGGCGTTCGATCACTTCCTGAATCGCTTTCAGGTCTGATCGAGTAAAACCAGAACTCTCCATCCATTCCATCGTTTTGAGATTGAAGCGGGCTTTACCGCCATTTCCCACTACGTGAACGTGGGGCGGATTATGATCCCTTGGGTTGACCCGAATATGAACGCCATGGAAGGAATCTATCGTGCCCATTGATTAATATATATCATGATATATATTAATGTCAAATTTCTATGCAGGTGTCACAAGCTTAAGTGTGATTCTGATCGGGCACGGCGCCTAATGTGCCTGTAAACATTCAATAT
>Ga0206856_10213_pt1 | contig 19293 bp, 19 predicted proteins | sample Alteio_BWOrgCont_48_FD_152630 | JGI IMG/M metagenome (GOLD analysis project Ga0206856, IMG submission 152630) | Enriched cells from forest soil in Barre Woods Harvard Forest LTER site, Petersham, Massachusetts, United States -... | ecosystem: Environmental > Terrestrial > Soil > Temperate forest >...
ATAAAATATACGAAAATGGCCAGCGATCTGATTCGAAAGAAACCCAGCGTCTGATTAATGAGTTCAAGCAAGCTGAAGAGCAAAATCTTCGCCACTTAGCTCAAAAATTAAGAAAAAAGAATTTTGATTTTGGCCCTGTGCGTGGTGTTGCAGCTAAGAAAAAAAGCGGCAAAGCGCGGCCTATTGTTTCTGCCTCTGTTGAGGCGCGCATCGTACAGCGTGCTATATTGGAAGAATTATCTGATCGTAAACCGATCAAAAAATATTTTCATGTGCCCACCAGCTTTGGCGCAATTCCTAAAAAGGGTGTGCCTGAAGCGATTAATGCGGCCGTCGCAGCAATACAAAAGGGCGCGACGCATTATATCAAATCGGACATTGCTGATTTTTTTACAAAAATACCGCGCGCGCAAGTTGTGCGAGAAATCTGTGAAAATTGGAATGATGTGGATTTTAATCTTTTACTCGAGAAATGCACTAATCTAGAAATCGATAATTTAGCCGATCTCGAAAAGAAGCACGGCACTGCCTTCCGAGATATGTTTATTTTTGATCAGACGGGGACTCCTCAGGGCTGTTGCTTATCACCGCTAATCGGCAATATTTTGCTCCATGATTTTGACCTTCAGATGAACAGCGAGGATATTACTTGCCTGCGGTATCTGGATGATTTCATATTATTTGGCCCCAGTTATGCGGCCGTCCGTAAAGCGTATAAAAAAGCACAGCGGTTGCTTGGTAAACACGGGTTGGAAGCCTATGACCTTGAAACCCGGAAAGATAAGACCGGTCAGGGTGAAACCAATAAGCCATTTGAGTTTCTCGGCGTCGAATTTCGAGATACCCTCATCCGCCCATCCGTTGCATCAAAAGACCGCATGATTACTTCAATACGCGAAATCTTAGGAAATGTGCTTAATACCGGCACCCCTAATCATCTGAGTCTCGTGAATGCACTATACATTATAGGGAACAAAATTAGGGGATGGGGTAATCAATACAAATTCTGTAATGACAATCGGTTTATGGGTTCCATCGATGCTGAGATTACACAGTTATTAGTACCCTATTTTTTCAAATTTACGGACGTGATTAAGCAATTTGATCAGAAGCAGCAGCGCCAGCTAATAGGCATCTGGTCGCTAGAGGATTGTAAGAAAGAGCCGATCAAATTTAACGCACCTAAGCAGGAGTCCCCTCCGCTCACCACAATAAAACACTAATACTCACGATAATATAGGTCATCAAGCATTGATTCGGCAGCGTTTCCCTGCGGCATGGCATTTCGCTTTCATTGCCTCAAAACCCAGAAAATCCGCCAATTATTTCCCAGCCTAGCGAAACGAAACGCACTTTTTGGAACTAGCGCTAGCGAAATGCCGGGCTTTGCAGACCCGCATAGCGCTCGCGGGGGAAGAACCTAAATTATAAGCGCGCCGGAGATAGGCTTAGCAGAGGATAGCAATCTGCGTAGTTATCCACATATTTCTGGCTCTCTATTTAAGGTAGTTTTATTTATGTTTTTAGATGTAGTTCTGGCTGATTGAGCAGCTCGCCAATGTGTCGCGCCTGCCCACGCAAGCGTGGTGCGGTGGTGGCGAAATCACCACTGCTCGCCAGGGCGGTCGCTTGATGGGTTTTGAACTTTTCTGCGGTTCTCGAGCCACCAACTTTACCATTTTCTGCATTCTTTTTGCTAATTTCGCATGCTCTTTGGTAGTCTCTTTGCACGCGCTTCTGGCTGATGATTCCCAAATCGATGATGAGATAATCGGCAAGTCTTCCCTTTATCTTCTGCCAGCGTTTGACCGATATTCGCAGCATCCTCGCTACTTCTTTATCGTCGTTTCGTATCGCCCCGCGTTTTATCCACATGTGATCCATCAGCAGCCGGTATGCGCCTTGCTCCTCAAGCGTTAGGTTCGCGGTATCGGCGATATGCGCGTCAGGAAACCACGGTTGCATCGGCATCTTGCTCATATAGCCTCCTCAGTGAAGGGGGGCATGCTGGCAAAACAGCCCAACATGCCCCAGCAGAAATAATCCTGGATTAGCGCGCGGCATTTTGTTCCTCCAGCCATTGGAAGAACGCCGCCTCGTCCATCAGCACGCGCCGCCCACAGCGACGAATCACTTTCTTGAAACCATTTTTTTCAGCATTGAAAATCAGGTGGCGCAGCCCGCCGATGGGCGGCCATTGGTGATGCTCGTTCCATTTGGTAACGGGAATCAGTTTGGTTCTCTGTTGCGTTGAATCGGCGGTATCCATGAGGTTTGCTCCTTATCGTTAGATGTCCGACAATATCGCCGGATACGGAGCAGGATAGGGATGTGTTATGATTGGTCGATACAGTCTACGCGTCCACTGTAACAGTGAATGCAATTATAGAGCGTCAGCCATCTCATTTTCTTTTTTCTTAAAGGGGGTCTTTTTAATCTCCGGTGGGCGTGGGTCTACCTTGGAAACCCAAAGTAGAATCGTGCGCTCCTCAAAACTTCCATTCTGATAGCCATGCTTTTTCATATGAGGATGCGCCACAATTTCTTTTTGAGAATAATTGATATCCTGCTCCCAAAGCATCAAGGCCACCACCTGGCAACGCTCCTTAATGATTTGATTGGGGCGTGGCGCGATTTCCTTTGGAGCAACAGCTTCTTGTATGGGCTCTACGACGGTAGCGGGCTTTGATTTCTTTCTTTTAGGTGCATTGCGTTCTTCGGGGAAAAGAAACTTTGGTTTTTGCTTCAGGCTGTTTGCCCAAGCAACCAATTCATCCCGCAACACAAAGCGGCCGTACATATCAATGTAAGGCGGAATATAATCTTTGCCGAATTTTTCGTACTCCTCATCCGACAATACGCATTCAAGATCGCCCATCAGGATAGCTTCAACCATCGTATTTCTGACGATATTGTAATCCTTTTTGTTACGCTCGTTGAGCTGCTCAATTTCACACCACAGCCTAGCCGCATCGTTGATGCGAAAGCTCTGTTTTATGTCATATAGACCATAATTGATCGCCATCACGCCCCCTTGAAAATCTTCTTGTTCATTTTCTCGACCACGCTGGCGGTATGTGCTTCGGAGAGGTGCGCATAGCGCTTCACCATCGCCAGCGTTTTATGACCCAGCACTTCGGCGATTTCGGCCAGTGATGCGCCGTTCATGGCGAGGTACGACGCGGCGCTATGGCGCAGGTCATGGAAGCGGAAATCGTTGAGCTCGGCCTTTTCCACCGCATCGTCCCAGACGGCACGGCTTGACCAGACTTCTTGCGGATTGCGCGGCGCGGGGAATAGCAGGTCGGTGGCTTTGTCGCGTGCGGCCTGATGCTTCTTGATAAGTTCCAGCGCATGATGCGCCAGCGGTAGGACGCGACGTTCTTTGTTTTTCGTATCGTGGAGTGTGATAACCTGCCGCTTTAGGTCAATGTCCTTCCAACGCAGGCTAATCAACTCGCCGTGGCGCGCGCCGGTAGAAAGCGCCAGCACCACCAGCAGATATAGAGCTTCGTTATTCTGGCAGGCTTCGAGCAGGCTCTGGCGCTCATCGTCATCGAGGAAGCGGATGCGACCGCGCGGCTCGGGGAGTTTGGAGATTTTCTTCATCGGGTGATCCTGCACCCATTCCCACTCGTTGATAGCGATAGTGAAAGCATGGCTCAGCGCTGTCATATAGCGGTTGACGGTGGCGTTGGTACGCTTCTTCTCGCCGGTGAGCAGCTTATCGCGTTTTTCGATGATGAGCGTTTTGCCGATTTCACTGAGCGCATAATCGCCCAGATGCTCCGTCCACCAGCCAAGATATTGCTTCACCCACGGGTGGCGGCGCGGGTTGCGCAGCTCGACATAAGCAAGATAGCGATTCACCAGCTCTTTGAACGTATGCTTCTTCGCCTCGACGGTTTTAAAATATTTGCCTTCCTTGATGGCTATTTCGGTTTGCTTGCCCCATTCCTTGGCATCGGTTTTGCGGGCGAAGGTGGCGGTTTGCGTGGGAAAGCCACGCACGCGCACTTTCACGCGGAAGGACGTATTGCCGTCAGTAGTGGTGCGGGTTTCGATCATTGCCATAGGTAACATCCTCCGATTAATGGCGAAATGTTACCTCACTATACCGCACACGACAACATGAGTTGTGTTCACACAAAAAGTTTCTAGCAGGGATTGATTTCTTAAAGAAGGGGGAAATCTGATGTAGGTAAATCCTGATTCCCTCTTTTTCGATATTCAATAAACCTGTTCATGATAATCCACGACCTTCTTGTAATTTCTGTGGTCGATTCACCCTCGATACGAGTTCTTTCTCCATGTCTTGGCCCTTTGGAAAGGTCAGTGATATATTTTAAATATTCCTCGGTGAGATTTAAGGCTGAACGCATCTTAGCCCATTGCTCGCCCGTTTTTTCACCAGGTGCGATCATATGACGGACTCCTTCGATCGCTCGTGCACAATTTTCAACGCATATATGAGGGCGCGTTATCGCATCAATGAGTTCATCCATCGCTCTAAAAAGATGAGAGTCCGTCACAACCATTTGCATCACACTGCCAAGAGATTGCTGATCAAGGGCAGTACATAACGGTGCCAATGACGGATCGCGCGGCCCTATTTCTGTTTGAGCGCCATCAGGAGCAATATACCTATCCAGAATAACCGAAAACCCTATCCCGTTTGCAAAGGCAACCGTATTAACCATCGCCTTCGTAAGGTCTAACGCACGGCGATATGCCTCACCTAAATCAGCAGGTGCATAATGATCCGTTGTACATTCAACGGATATATCATTGTTTATGATTTTGATGTCGAATTTCCAATTCCTACTGGCTTTGCCATCCTTCCAGTCTATCGTCGGACAAGAAGCAGAAATTTGATATCCTTTAGGATATACATTTCCCAAGAAGCCAATTTTTGTCACTCTCTAATCCTTTATATACACGCTTCCGCTTTTGCGGAGTGTCGTGGGAAACTGCCATTTTTCGTTTCCAACTGTCCCATAAGAGTCCCACGGAGGGTTTTTAGCCTGATTAGAGCGCCGGAAAATTTGGCGGAGAGAGTGGGATTCGAACCCACGGAAGACTTTGAATCTTCGGCGGTTTTCAAGACTGATTTCTTCGAAACACCGCAACCACCGGCGACACGATACCATAAACTCATTCAATGCGTTAGTGCGAATTTCCTTTTGTAGCGCGTCGTCGTTTCTCGCTCTTATTCGTGAGCAAATGTCCCATTAGAGTCCCACGGCGCATTTTTTCACCCATCACTATTTGAATCTACCATGACCTGTTTGAATGACTGATTCAAAAAGATTTTACGGCAATCCCAACAAATCGCTTGAAGCAGCAACCATTCGATGAAGAATCGGTTTTATGAAAAAGCCCGACCGCGTCATTCTCCACCGCGAAGCGCTCTACCAGGAAATCTGGGAAACGCCCAACCGCCAGCTCGCCAAGAAATACGGCATATCCGACGTCGGCCTGGCCAAAATCTGCAAGCGCATGCAAATCCCCATCCCGCACCGTGGCTATTGGGCAAAAGTCGCGCACGGCCATGAACCGAAGAAAAGCAGGTTACCAGCGCTCGACGGCAACGGCTTGGCGCAAGTCGTCATCGACAAATCGGCCGAGGAACTTCTACGCATCGCCCGCCAACGCCTCGCCACCAGCCAGCAGCGCAACAGGGAAAACGAGCGCATCCATAAACTGAAAAAGAAAATGACCGACTGGGAAACCAGCCAGCGCATCCGCACCTACGTCGCCGCCATGCGCACCACCGATACCGCCACTGACGCCACCGATCCCGAATTCCTCACCTGGGCGGAAACCTACGCTGATCACCTCGACCCGACGGTGGATTTCCGCATCGAGGTGCTAGATATGCCGTAACGCAGTTTATTTTGTCTCGTATTAAGGTACTGTGAGTACCTTTATAGCAATAAAAATAAACCGCGATGGCCAGCTGTCCGGAATTTCCGGCTAACTGGGTAAGATCGGCAAAAACATCGGCAATTTATAGTCATTGATTATTAATATATTGCTGTTATACTTAGATTATTATCGGCAAAAACATCGGCAATAAATATGATTGAAACGCCAACACTCATGGAGCCCATGCTCCCCGAAGAGGGGAGCAAACGGCTGGAAGACCTTGCAACCGTTCTGGTGGGCAAGTCGAGTTCACTTGCTTCCAGCCTACGCCCGGAAGTACGCGCATCGGTGGGCGACCTGGTGCGCTCGATGAACTGTTATTACAGCAACCTGATTGAGGGGCACAATACCCACCCCCGCGATATCGACCGCGCCATGAAAGCGGATTATTCCACCGATATTAAAAAGCGCGAACTACAACTGGAGGCCAGAGCACATATCGAAGTGCAGCGGATGGTGGATAGCGAGGACGTGCCCAATCTGGTATCGGCGGATTACATCTGCTGGCTTCACCGTGAGTTTTGCAGTCGCCTGCCGGATGAACTTCTGTGGGTTACGAATCCTGATTCGGGCAAGAAAATCAAAGTAATCCCCGGCGTATTGCGTGATGGTGACGTGCAAGTTGGCAGGCATCTCGCGCCGCGACCCGATACGCTTCCCCTTTTCTTGAATAGATTCACTCAAGCCTACGCACCGGAGCAACTCTCCAAGCTGCGCCAGATTATTGCCGTTGCCGCATCCCATCATCGCTTACTGTGGATTCACCCATTCTATGATGGCAATGGCAGGGTGACGCGCCTGTTTTCGCATGCCTACTTGCGCCATGTAGGCATCGGTAACAGCCTGTGGTCAATCTCCCGTGGGCTTGCACGCCGTGTCGAAGATTATAAATCGCTACTCATGCAGGCAGATGAGCCGCGCCGCGGCGACCTCGATGGACGTGGGAGCTTAACTGCAGCCGGACTGCTTAATTTCTGCGTGTTCTTTTTAGAAATCTGCATCGATCAGGTGGATTATATGGCCTCCATATTGGAGCCAAGCGAACTACTGCGCCGCATGCAACTTTACTCCGAAGATGAAATCCGTGCCGAACGATTGCCCAAAGGCAGCTTCGATTTGCTGCGTGAAGCCCTGCTTGCCGGAAGTTTCGAGCGCGGCAAAGCGGATGCGATTACCGGCTACAAAGAACGTCAGGCACGTAGCGTGCTTGCGGAATTGGCAGCCAAAGGCCTGCTCATTTCTGACTCCCCCAAAAGCCCTGTGCGTCTGGGATTTCCCATCGACGTAGTGGAGCGCTGGTTCCCCAAGCTCTATCCGGCGGTATAGTTCTATTGAACTACCATCTTAAACGGCATCGCGCTTTACATGGAGAAGCTTTAACCTACGCTTCCAGTTCAGCTATTCGGAACTTCGCAACTATATTATTACCGTTCGGGAATAATCGTTCTGCCAGTCCCTCAATAATGCACTTTTATTACCGAACGGGAATAAAGTGCTCCAATTAAGACGCCTTGGTAAGCGTGCTATCTATTAACATGCTCAATTACTTCCATATTATTCGATTGGATGATATGGCTTCCTGAAATCTAAGGAGGCAGCCATATGCAATACAGCACCCATCTACTGCGCCATTTACGCTATACTATCGGCCGGAATATCCATGCGCAGCGCAGCGAGCAAAAGCTGCCGCTGCGCAAGCTGGCCAAGCTCACCGGCGTGTCGGAGCAACTCCTTGACCATTATGAGCTGGGTAAAAACGAAATCCGGCTGGATGAATTGCTAAAAATCGCCTGCGCGCTGGAACTGCAAATCGAAGAACTGATCAGCGCTTATTGAACCACCGTCTTATACTGCTCGGCCCGGCCCGCCAGCACCTCACCCGCAAACCAGATGCCGATATCGTTGGCAATATCCTTCCGCTGCTGTTCGGAAAGCGTTGTCTTGCCGTCTGCTGTAAGTCGCAGCGCTTTATCAAGCGCCTTTTCGACGCTGCGCAGAATCTGTTTGCGCTCTTGCCGCGAACATGCCGCAAGATCGGCAATGCCCGCTTCTAAATCCTACTCACGTACATCGGCAATCAGGCCATTATAGCTTACTCGCGGCATAGTCTTTTTCCCTTCAGATTATCATAACAAAGAAGCCTGCGCCTGCAACGCTCGATGCTGCGCCAATTCCATCTCCGGTACCACTACGCCCAACTTATCTTCAAACCACTCCGCCACCATGCGCCGGTGGCACCAATCGCCCGGTTTCAGCAAATGCTCATGGCAGAGCAATACCGGCTCATGTCCATCCGCCAGCACGTGTAAATCATCCCATACTTTCCGCGCATCTAGCGGCCCAAGTATCTCGCTGAAATAGCGCTCACGATAGACGGCATAACCCTTATAGGCCGGATCAAACAGCCATTTCCACGGCGCAAGTGCCTTATACACCCGAAACCCAGCGGCCACACGGCGCGGTGCTGTACGCGCAATCGACACGCGACCATCACCGGAATAAAGATAAAAACTGCTGGTTTTCATAGGTGTAAGAATAAGCTAATTTGCCTTATGACCCAATCGATTTTACAGCCATCATTTTTTGAGCCGCAGCAGGTTGATATTCCTGGGCTTGCTTATTTGCCGGATTATATCGATGAGCAAACCGAGGCCGATTTGCTGCAAAATATCGATGACCAGCCATGGATCACGGAACTGAAACGGCGCGTGCAGCATTATGGCTATCGTTACGATTACAGAGCGCGAAGCATTGCTAGCGCGGAGCGGCTGGGCATGCTTCCTGACTGGCTAGAGCCCTATGGGCTGATGATGTACAACATAGGTATGCTTAGTGCGCGGCCGGATCAGATCATCGTCAACGAATATCAGCCCGGCCAGGGCATCGCCTCGTATATCGATTGCGTGCCTTGTTTCGATAGGGCTATCGCCTCTATAAGCCTATCCTCATCATGTATGATGGATTTTACCCATAGCAAAACCGGCGAAAAAACCTCGCTCCTGTTGGAGCCGCGAAGCCTGCTATTGCTTACGGACGATGCGCGCTATCTTTGGAAGCATGGTATCACCCACCGCAAAACAGATCGCTACCAGGGGCAGAGTATCAAGCGCGGGCGACGTATTTCGCTGACGTTTCGTAAGGTGCTATTAGCTAAGCTAGAATAGGTTGCGGCTCATCAATTTGAATAAGTCCTTGCCTTATCAGCTCTGAACGAATGGAGCCGGTCGTTCTTTGTAAGTGGGCGGCAATTTCCTTTACGGTTATGCCATTTTTATAAGAGGTCGCCGCATAATCTCTTTCATCTTGTGCCCACGGCTTGCCATGTTTGACAGGTAAATTTCGGTCAGTCTTGGGTTTATTTTTCTTCGCAGTGTCAGTTTCCAGCACGGTAAACAGCGCCCTAATAACCCGCGGCTGGTTATATGGCGACGTATCCGGCAGCACTTCTCCCGTAATAGGATCAATGCCGTGGGCCAGTAGATGAATAATCTTTCGCGCATCATTCATGTTGTCTCCACCAATAGGTTCAGCCCTAAGAACAAGACTGCGCCCCCATGTTGCGCTATTTTTTATCCGACTTTTTAACCGCTTTCTTTTTCTTTGAAGTCACCACCTGCTGTTCCAATGTTTTTAATTCTTCCGCCGCTTCGCGCTCGGCTTCCAACGCCTCATGTTCGCGGCGGCGCGTATCGAAAGCGACATAGCGTTCATGAGCAATCTGTTCGGCATGGTCATGCGCCACACTACCAGCATGAGTTAAAACAGGACGTTCATTGAAACGCAGAAATTCGTCTAGCCGCTGTTCCCAATCCTTCATATACATCATCTGGCGGCGTTTCGCAGTATCCTCAGCCGTGTCCAGGAACATGGTAACAATGCGATTTAGGTTTGATAGCTCATCCTGCGTTAGATAATTTTTGGCAGTTACGACATCGCCTTTACGTACACCGCCGCCCGACTTCGCAGTCTTCCAACTTGTAAGGCCCATGTTCGGTAACGCTGGATTGGAACGGCCCTTCACCAGCTCTGCCGCTGTGTGGCCAGTGAGCGCATACAGCATTTTGTTCTGCACGGTTTTGAAAAATAGCTGTGCCTGATCTGAATGCGGATCGTAATCCGCGCTTTTGCTATAAACATCTTTCACTTTTTGGTAAAAAAGTTTCTCGCTGGCGCGTATTTCGCGGATGCGCTCCAGCAATTCATCAAAATAATCCGTCACACCCGCGCCCGGATTTTTAAGGCGCTCGTCGTTCATGACAAAACCTTTGGTAAGGTATTCTCTAAGCGTGGTAGTTGCCCACTGCCGGAATTGCGTACCACGCTGAGATTTGATGCGATACCCAACGGCCAATATTACATCGAGGTTATAGTGCGTTAGCTGCCGTTCGACGCGTCTGTTCCCCTCCATACGAACTTGTAAGTGATCCTTACAAGTTGCCTCCGGCGATAATTCCCCTTCATTGTAAATGCTCTTAATATGAAGGGTGATATTTTGCGGGGTGGTCTGAAAAAGCTCAGCCATTTCAGCCTGGGTAAGCCATACCGTGCCGTCGATTGCGCGTAACTGGATTTCAGTCAGGCCATCCTCGGTACGGTAAATAATCAGGGAATTTTCAGTCATGGTTTCTAGCCCTCGAATAGTTCTGCAACTTTTTTTGCCTTCTGCAGCTTGTCGAAACTCGTATAGCGTGGGCCTTGCATTAGCCCGGTGGGAGCGTCCTTGAAGGGAATCGGCGTAATCGCTTTCGCTTTTTCGCTAAAAATCAGCTTGTATTTTCCGCTATCGCCATAGGGTTCGATGCTCTTCACCGGCGCTACATGCGTCACTGCCGATACGGGCGCTGTTTGATAGGCGGCGATAAATTTAATCTTATCGAGCTTACCGCCGCCAATGCGGATGGCATGCCAAGCATCTTCTCCCAAGAATACGCGCTTGAACCCCTCTTCCTGCGCCGGGACGACAATAGTATCCAGCGCATGGGTAGAACCTTTGGCGGCCGCTTGCATATCGGCGCTGTCGGCCTTCGGCGTGGCGACGGGCTTGGCTTCTTCGAGGGCGTGAATATTCATCAGCGGAAGAATCGGCAGCATTTCCTTGAGGAACGCTTGGCAGTCCGCTTTTTCTGCTTCCGTGAGCGATGGCTCCTGAGGCGAATTACCATTTTCAAGGTGGCACCGTTTTGCTCGTTTCGCTCGCTCCACCAGCGCATATTCCAGCCAGGTCACATGCGCGCGGTTTAAGCCGCCGCTGCCTGACACGAATACAATCGCCCAGTCCCAAAAATCTTTCTTGTTAATGTGGAGGTCAAAGCGATCCACCAGCGTATCGGTTTGGCCGATATAGAGGGCGGGCAATTCATCCTCTTCACGGTAGCCCACCAAAAAATAAACACCTGGGCGGGTAAATTCCGGCCTGCGCTTGGTATCCGCCCATTTGGAGCGCGGGAACGCAATGCCAACGCCTGTCCAGTTCATACGGTCGATAATGCGCACGCCTTCGGGGTCGCCGTCGGGCACGAATATACGGATAGTGTATGGATCGGATTTCATATTGGCTGCGTAATAGTTGAATATTGTGAATACATACACCAAACCTTTTCTTGTTAAAACTCTTCTTTCCTGTATTTTCTATGAATAATTTATGGGGTTGGCAATGAAAACAGACATCATGACGATGGATGAAGTGGCGGATTACTTAAAGCTGAAGCTGAAAACAGCCTATGCTCTTGCTGCGCGCGGCGAAATTCCAGGGTTTAAGGTCGGCGGTTCGTGGCGCTTTCGAAAAAGCGAAATTGATAGGTGGATCGTACAACAAGAAAAGAGAGCGGCATCCTAATGGGCAGTTTTACTGAGGCAGACATCAAAACGAAATACATTCTGCCCGCCATTAAACAGGCTGGGTGGGATTTGCAGACGCAGGTACGCGAGGAAGTTTCATTTACGCATGGGCGTATCATTGTGCGCGGGAAAATGGCAGCGCGCGGCGTTAGCAAGCGAGCTGATTATATCCTCTACTATAAGCCCAATATTCCGCTCGCTATCATTGAAGCCAAAGACGATAGCCATGAGTTGGGCGATGGTATGCAACAGGCCCTGGAATATGCCGAGATTCTCGATATACCCTTCGTATTCACTTCCAACGGCACCGGCTTCCGCTTTCATGATAAATCCGGCACCAGCGAACAGGTCGAGCGTGATTTGCCTTTAGATTGCATGCCCGGCCCGCAAGAGCTATGGAAGCGCTACAAAAAACTCCGCAATATTGAAACGCCGACAGCAGAGGCAGTGGTCACACAGGACTATTATTCCGACGGTAGTGGCAAGTCCCCGCGCTATTACCAGTTGAATGCTATCAATCGCGTTATGGAAGCCGTTGCCAAAGGTCAAGACCGTATTTTGCTGGTGATGGCAACTGGCACTGGAAAAACCTATACGGCGTTTCAGATCATCTGGCGGCTTTGGAAGTCAAAAACCAAGAAGCGCATCCTATTCCTGGCTGACCGCAACATATTGATCGATCAGACGCGGCAAAATGATTTCAAACCATTCGGCCCCGCGATGACAAAAATTGCCAAGCGTCAGGTTGATAAATCCTATGAAATCTACCTTACGCTTTATCAGGCCGTTACCGGCACGGAAGAAACACAAAATATCTACAAGCAATTTTCGCCCGATTTCTTTGATCTGATTATCATCGACGAGTGCCACCGTAGTAGCGCCGCTGAAGATTCTGCATGGCATGAAATTCTAAAATATTTCTCCAGTGCAACACATATTGGCCTCACTGCTACACCCAAAGAAACCACCGATGTCTCGAACATCCATTATTTCGGCGAACCCGTTTACACCTACTCACTAAAGCAAGGCATCGAAGACGGCTTCCTTGCTCCCTATAAGGTTATCCGGATTGATATTGACCGCGACGTGATTGGCTTCCGTCCAGAAAAAGGGCAAGCGGATAAATACGGAAACCTAATCGAAGACCGCATTTACAATCAAAAAGATTTCAACCGGACGCTCGTAATCGAAGAGCGGGACTGGTTGGTAGCGCAGAAAATCACTGCCTATCTGAAAGCTACCAATCGTTTCGATAAAACCATCGTATTTTGCGAAGATATTGACCACGCGGAGCGTATGCGCCATGCACTGGCCAACCTGAACAGCGACCTTGTGCTGAAAAATCACCGCTATGTGATGAAAATCACTGGCGATGACCAACAGGGCAAGGCCGAGCTTGATAATTTCATCGACCCCGAAAGTGTTCATCCCGTTATCGCCACCACCTCGAAATTATTGACCACGGGCGTGGATGCAAAAACGTGCAAGCTAATCGTTCTCGACCAGCGCATCCAATCCATGACGGAATTTAAGCAGATCATCGGTCGCGGCACGCGTATCGACGAAGAACACGGCAAGCTCTACTTCACCATCATGGATTTCAAAAAAGCTACCGAGCTATTTGCTGATCCTGATTTTGATGGCGAACCTGTGCAGATTTACCAGCCCACCGGTGATGATGATATTGTGCCGCCAGATAATGAATCAAATATCGATCCAGGCGAAGGCACGGTACTAAAGCCAGATATTTCCTTTGACCCCAACGCTGAGCCTGGTCAGAAGCGCGTAAAATATTATATCAATAATGTGGAGGTAAATATCGTTTCCGAGCGCGTCCAGTATTACGATAAGGACGGAAAACTCGTCACTGAATCGCTGAAAGATTACACCAAGAAGATGGTGCAGAAGCAGTTCCGCACATTGGATGAATTCTTACGCAAATGGTCGGAATCCGCCAAGAAAGAGGCCATTATCAAGGAACTAGAAGAGCAAGGATTACTGCTCAATGCCCTGCGCGAGGAAGTAAAAAACGGCGACCAATATAGCACATTCGATTTGATCTGCCATATCGTGTATGGCCAGCCGCCACTTACGCGCAAAGAACGCGCCGCCAATGTCCGCAAGCGCAATTACTTCACCAAATACAGTGAAAAAGCCCGTAAAGTGCTAGATGCGCTGCTCGATAAATACGCTGACGAAGATGTAAGCAGCATTGAAAGCGCCAAGGTGCTGAGCCTCAAGCCCATCAACGAAATGGGTACGCCGGTGGAAATCATCAACGATTTCTTTGGCGGCAAAGATAAATACGAAGCAGCCCTCAAAGAACTGGAAGATGAATTATTTAAGAAAGCAAATGGCGCATGAGAAAATTTCTCTTCACGCTTTTGTTTCTGGCTTCACTAGCCGCCGGTGCATACTTCAGTTTCTTTGTAACTGTACCCAACTATGCCATGACAGGGGTCTGGCTAACATTTAGCCTTTTCATGTTTGCGTTAGGCTGGCCGGAGGTGGCTGAATCAATCAGCTTTCTCGGAAATAACATCAAGCTGCGAGAAGTCAAAGATGCAATCAACGAATTAAAGCTATTGGCGGAAGTGTTTTCTAGAGCAACGCTGGAATTAATTCAAGGTGGTGGCCGTTGGGGTGGATTTGCAGACGATGAAAAAGGCCGTACTTACGAAGATATAGAAAAAATGCTCAACGGATTTGGGTTTAAGAAAGATGAAATTCTTTCGATTCAATCACGTTGGCATTACTGGGTAGAGAAAGATCACGTACATGCCTTAATGCACAATTCGAATATCAATCACCCAGAAATTCCAACGGCTCGCCACGCTGAATGGCATGTGAAGCGTAACGAGATTTACGCAAAAATTGAAAGCATCCAGCCCAATGAACTTAAAGAAGTATTCCAAAGCCTTGATGGTTACACCGATAAAGTTAAAATAGCGATTGAGGACTTGGAGTATTATAAGAAAAACAAAAAGCATCGGGATATCACTCGGTGGAAACAACACGAAAATTGGTTTAAATCATGAGTAACGTATCCGGCATTATTAAATCCATCCAAGACATCATGCGCAAAGACGTAGGTGTGGATGGTGACGCGCAGCGCATCGGCCAGCTGGTGTGGATGTTCTTTCTTAAAATTCTTGATGATCAGGAAGAGCAACTGGAACTAACCGAGGACGGCTATAAATCCCCTATCCCTGGGCCTTTGCGCTGGCGCAACTGGGCAGCGAATGCCGAAGGTATCACGGGTGATGAGCTTTCAGAGTTCATCAACATCAAGCTATTTCCCACACTGAAAGAACTCAGCGCCGAGGGCAAGCAAGGCGGCCGCGCGGTGGTGGTGCGTAACGTGTTTGTGGATGCCTACAACTACATGAAATCCGGCCAGCTGATCCGCCAGGTGGTGAATAAAATCAATGAAATCGACTTTAACCGCTCTGCTGACAAACACACCTTCGGTGATATTTACGAACAAATCCTGAAAGACCTACAAAGCGCAGGCAACGCTGGTGAATTCTACACGCCTCGCGCCGTTACCCAGTTCATGGTAGATATGCTGAACCCCACACTCGGCGAAATGGTGCTCGATCCTGCGTGCGGCACCGGGGGCTTCTTAAGCTGCACCATTGAGCATTTACGCAGACAAACCAACACCCCCAAGGATTGGGCTATTTTACAGAAAACCATTAATGGCGTGGAGAAAAAAGCTCTGCCGCATTTGCTCTGCACCACCAATATGCTGTTACACGGGATCGAGGTGCCCACCAACATCAAGCATGACAACATGCTGAGCACACCGATTAAGGATCACCCGTGGCGCAAAAAGGTGGATGTGGTACTCACCAACCCACCGTTCGGCGGCACTGAGGAAGACGGTATTGAGAACAACTTCCCTGCCACCTACCGGACGCGTGAAACGGCGGATTTATTTCTGTTCCTGATCGTCGAAATGCTCAAAGACAAAGGCCGCGCAGCCGTGGTGCTGCCCGATGGCACGCTGTTTGGCGAAGGCATCAAAACGCGCCTCAAGGAAAAATTGCTAGAGGAATGCAACCTGCACACCATCGTGCGCCTGCCCAACGGTGTGTTCAATCCCTACACGAGCATTAAAACCAACCTGTTATTCTTTGAGAAAGGTAAGCCCACTAAGGAAATCTGGTACTACGAGCACCAATACCCCGAGGGTTATAAAAGCTACAGCAAAACCAAGCCGATGCGCCTCGAAGAATTCGCTATTGAAAAAGCATGGTGGAACAAGCGCGAGGAAAGTGATTTCGCCTGGAAGGTGAGCATCGAAACCATCAAGACGAATAACTACAACCTCGACGTCAAAAACCCGCGTAATATCGACCCAACGCACCGCGAGCCCGCCGAACTACTTGCGGAGTATCAAACCGCCACCAGCACTCTGCAGCAGACGCAAAATCAACTGAAAGACATCCTCGCCGAGGCGCTGCGCCGCCATGTGAAGAGTGAGGCGGCATAATGGATGCGAATCTCTTCCTCCAACAATTCGGACATCTGGCGCAAGGCGAAGGCGGCATAAAGAAGCTGCGCGATCTGATCGTGCATCAAGCAATTAGCGGAAAATTCACCAGCAGCTCAAAAGCCGATTGGACAACGAAGACGCTGGGTCAGGTTGTTACCTTTGAGTATGGCAAAGGCATGCCAGCGAAATCGCGTTCAAGCTCGGGTACACATCCAGTTTATGGTTCTAATGGAATTGTTGGTCATCATGATGAAGCCCTTATTCACTATCCATCAATTGTAATTGGAAGAAAAGGTTCAGCAGGAGCGTTGAACATAGCAAATGTGCCATTTTGGCCAACTGACGTAACCTACTATTCTACGCCACCGAGAAATCTCGATATTCGCTTCTACTTTTACCTATTGAGTACATTAGGGCTCGATAAGTTAGGCAAAGGCATTAAGCCAGGGCTTAATAGAAACGAGGCATATAAAATCAAGGTTTCATATCCACCGCTCGCTGAGCAGAAGCGGATTGTGGCGAAGGTGGATGAGCTGATGGCGCTGTGCGATAAGCTGGAGGCTGAGCAGAAAGCCCAGCGCACGCTGAAAACGCAGGCCGTGCAATCCACCCTGCATCACCTCACCAACGCCGAAAGCCCTGCCAGCTTTGGTACTAGCCTGAATATCCTCGAGCGCACGTTCGGCAATTGGTTCGATGACCTCGCCACCGTCAAACACCTCCGCGCCACCATCCTGCAACTGGCCGTGCGAGGCAAACTCGTCCCCCAAAACCCCACCGACGAACCCGCCAGCGAACTCCTCAAACGCATCGAGGCGGAGAAAAAACGGCTTAAAATAAAAATAAAAATTCCTGCTATTGCGGAATCAACGGCATTGCATTCATTACCTAACACATGGGCATGGGAACCGTTGGGGCGGCTTATATCTATGATGGATTCTGGTTGGAGCCCTGCTTGTGAGCAGCATCCTGTACCAGAAGAAAACTCCTGGGGTGTTCTAAAGACTACGGCAGTTCAGGTAATGCGGTATTTGGATTTTGAAAATAAGACGCTGCCTGCGAAGTTACAGCCCCGACCAGAAATTGAAGTAAAGGCGGGTGATTTGCTTATTACCCGCGCAGGGCCGAGGAATAGGGTTGGAATATCCTGTCTTGTAGAGAAAACTCGCGCAAGATTGATGATTTCTGACAAAATAATTCGTTTTCATCTTGTCGGCGATCTTATCTACGAACGTTATGTAAGCCTGTGCCTCAACGCTGGAGAAACCAGTCGCTATATCGAGTCAGCAAAATCTGGCATGGCTGATAGTCAGCTAAATATCTCGCAAGATAAGCTCAAAGCCGCACCAATTCCCCTCCCGCCCCTCGCCGAGCAAAAACGTATCGTCGACAAAGTGGATGAGCTGATGATGCTGTGCGACCAGCTCGAGGCGCATATCACCCAAATCCAAACCCTCAATACCTACCTGATGGACTCCCTTATCCACCGGATGACGGCTGGAGAAGATAAATCTGGAACCCACAAGGATGCTGCATGAAACTCAAAGGCAATTACCGTTTTGCATTTATTTTGCAGGCATATCTAAAACCTGCGCCATCGGATGCGCCTTATTTGGATATAAAAACGCTTGGCCAGCACTTATTGGCGCGCGTACAGAGTAAGCAATCATGCAAATTATATGACAAAGGCACCGTGCTATACACAATTCGCGATATGAAGACCTATCAAGATAGATACTTAGGCATGTTGATTTCTTGCGGTGATAAAAATTCTTCCGACCCATGTTTTGAAAATTTTGATAATGGTGCTATCGAGCCCGTAAAGAAGAAAGATAATCAGGGCGGATCGCACGCTGGACATATCGTGATCGATACAACGCAAAAATTGGCTGATAAGCCAATTCACAATATGGTTTTAGAGAAAGTACCGGGCCTCTACCCATCAAAGATTCAAATGTTCTTGCGTCATGAGATCAAGGCAGCATTGGATGGTAAATTCGATTACACAGACGCATCAGGTAAAAAGAAGGAATACACAACCACCATGGAAATTGATGGGAATTCCTCTCATACCGTTCGGGAAGCATTGCAGCATGGTAGATTGAAGAATGTTTCCCTAGTAGGGCACAAAGTGAAGCAAGATGGGCATGACGAAGAGTCTTATGTGGCTGAGGAAACCCAGCAAATGGGTATGAAAATGTTGCCTGGAATTAAATCAGACAAAGCGATCGGTTTCGTTCAGGCAGAACTCAACAAATGGCGAAACACTGCAAATAATGTTTACGATACCATGATTATACGTATTGAAACGGCGCAGGGTGTTACAAAGCAGGCAACGCTTGATTTTGATCACACAAATCCGCTAGAGGACGCCTTTTATCATCAGGAACAGATCACAGATTTTGATCCGCCGCTCGCTGATTCCATTGAGAAATTACGGGATGATGTTATTATGAAAATGATAGCATTAATGCCGGAAAAAGATGATCAGTGATATTTTACAGCTCCTGAGGCCTCTACAGTACCTATGCGTAACAAATACACGCAGAGGATTGTATCAGATTTTTCTGCCATTTGTAATTATGGCCCTTACAATTTTGTTGATTGTTATTTCTGGTAAAGATGTGGCGAACGCTCTTAAAGCTATATTTGAGAAAGCAAACGCAATTCTGGTACTGATGATCCCATTTAATATCGCCGCGCTTGCGGCAGTTGCAACTTTTCAGTCTCCCAATCTTGATTCTCCGCTAGCAGGAAATCCTGTGCCATCGTTGCGCAGACGAGTACGGGGAGAACATGTCGATGAAAATCTTACACGTAGGCGCTACCTATGCCTCATGTTTGGTTATATGTCCTTACTTGGGATAATTGTGTTTTTACTGTGCATGGTAGCCTCGGTTATTGAGGACATTCTCTCAAAAAATTCTGGCCATATCGTGTGCTTTGAATGGGGCATGATCGGAGTAATTTCTTTTCTTTCGGGAAATTATCTTATTAATACGTTGTTAGGCCTATATTACCTTTCA
>Ga0206856_10214_pt1 | contig 19262 bp, 22 predicted proteins | sample Alteio_BWOrgCont_48_FD_152630 | JGI IMG/M metagenome (GOLD analysis project Ga0206856, IMG submission 152630) | Enriched cells from forest soil in Barre Woods Harvard Forest LTER site, Petersham, Massachusetts, United States -... | ecosystem: Environmental > Terrestrial > Soil > Temperate forest >...
TATGTCAAATGGGTAATTGAAAACGTTTGAAAATTCTACTGTTTTCATGTGTTATAGAACTATAAAAAGGGAGTTGTTCTTATGGCTTGGGCAAAGAGAATTTTCCTCTTCTTGGCGGTAAATTTACTCGTCACTCTCACGATCTCGCTGATCGCAAGTCTGCTCGGATTCGGGCACTTCGGAGGCATGGGTGGGGGGTACGGCGGTGGCGGCTATGGATACGGCTACGGACATCGATATTATGGCAGCGGTTTAAACGTCCAGTCGCTCGCGTATTTCTGCTTCTTTTACGGGATGGTGGGCGCTTTTGTTTCGCTCGCTCTCTCGCGCGTGATGGCAAAATGGATGATGGGCGTGCAAATCGTCGATCCGAATACGACGGATCCCGAGCTACAGCGCCTTGTTCAGACAATTCATAATCTGGCCCGCGGCGCCAGGTTGCCTGCAATGCCGGAAGTCGGCATCTATGACTCGCCCGAAGTGAACGCATTTGCCACCGGTCCGACGAAGAGCCGGGCCTTGGTTGCGGTGTCGAGCGGACTTCTTGCTCGCATGGACCAAGGCGAGATCGAGGGCGTTTTGGGGCACGAGATCACCCACGTCTCAAACGGCGATATGGTGACGATGACTTTGATCCAAGGGATCGTGAACGCGTTTGTGATGTTCCTCTCTCGGATCGTCGCGTTTGCAATTATGCAAGCGATGCGCGGGGATCGCGACGAGCGCGAAGGGGGAGGTTTTTCGGGCGGGATGTATTTTATCGTCCAGTTCGTCCTTGAGATCGTATTCATGATTTTGGGGTCGATCGTGATTGCGACGTTTTCGCGATGGCGCGAATACCGAGCGGATGCGGGCGGTGCACGCTTGGCGGGGCGAGGGAACATGATCGCTGCGCTTGAAAAACTTCGTCGTACCTACGAACTGGTCGACACCAGTTCACAGCCCGCAGTACAAACTCTCAAAATCAACGGGCGCCCGCAAGGCATGATGCGGTTTTTTGCTTCACATCCGCCGCTCGAAGACCGGATCGCAAGGCTTCAGCAGGGCGCATGAAAAAAAATCAATCACCCGATGCGAGAGAGCCTGAATTTGGATCTGCTGCGATCGGCCCGTTTCGGCGTGAAATCTCTGATCTTGTTTTAGCTCTGATTTTGGCCGTTTTACTACCGCTCGTTTGGTTCCTGGCTTTGGGGTGGACGACCACTCGAGCGCTCTCGGCGAATGACAGCTATTTTTCGATTCTCCCGTTTTTTCGAGATTTGATTCGCACACGAGGAAGTTGGGAGTCCGTTTTGTATCGGCCCGAGCTCCTGGGCGGCGTGATCGTTCACGGGATTGCCGGTTCGTTGCCGATTTACCGGGTGACGTCGTGGTTCGGATTGTCTCCCCTCATGTGTTTGAATGTCACCTTTTTGTTCTTGCAGTTTTTATTCGGATGGGTAGGGACGCGTCTGGCTTTTGATATGGCGGTGGTCTGGTCGCGTGAGTTGCGTGCAGGTCAATCGTCGGTGAAGGGGAGCGGCGGAGCTTTTCATCCGGATGCGCTCGATCTCGTCACGTTAGTGACCGCTGCAACCGCGGGGCTTTTGATCTCGTTTGCGCCAGTAGTGGGTTGGAGAATTTTCTATGGGCATCCCGGGATCATCATGGGGTGTATGCCTTTTTTATGTGCTCTCAGTATATTGGCTGCACGTCGGGCTCAGCGCCTCTCTTATTTTTTAGTGACGATGAATTTTGTCGTGCTCGCGCATACGTTTCAAACCCACGGGCATCAACTCGTTTTTAATAGTTTTGTATTTGGTGCTCCAGTGCTCTTGGCCTTCGTTTGGCCAACAGGTGTCGAGTTTGCGAAGAGCAGTTTTGTGGCGAAACTCAAAGAGGTGGTTCGTCAGCTTTTATTGCCGCTGGGGGTGGTGATCGCGGCGTTTGCAGTTTCGCTTCCTGTTTTTAGTGGGATGCTTTTTCATGCGAAGAGTACGGATGCGACACGCACGTTGGATGGGGCAGTTGTCACGTATTCTTATATTACGTCAACGCTCACGGATTGGTTGAGTTCGATTCCTTGGGATTTGGAGATGATTCCGTCGGGACGAACGGCATTCATGAATCATGAAGTGAACTACCCGCTGGGCGCGATCGTTCTATTTTTGGCGATGATGCCGGGTGTTTTTTTTGGATTGTTTCGCCTGATTCGCAAAAAGAGGGGGCCGGAAGGTTCTGCTCGAAGCTTGTCCTATTTTGGTTCTGCGATGCTCATTAGTTCGATCGTTATCCTCCTCTTTAGTATGAAGGTGGAACCTGTCGCTTCGCTCGTCCTCGCGCTATTGCCGCCGATGAGAAGTTTTCGCGTTCCGGGGCGAGGCATTTTGATTTTTGCGCTGGTGGTGCCGAGCTTGAGCGTCGCCGCTTTGCTTTGTCATTTTAATCGGCCTAAGGCGCTGTCGAAGTTAAATTCGCTCAAGACTTTGGCGTGGGGTATCGCGGGAGTGGGTTTGTTTTTCCTCCCTGCTGAGGTGAGAGAGTTTGTTCTTTGGGGTGTGGCAGTATGGATTTGTCTCGAATATGTGACTGGCGGTCACAAAGTTTGGGTCGGCGCCATTGGGATTATGGCACTTTTTGGGATTGCCTCAGTGGCCGCAGTCAAACAAAGACAAATCCTCCCGATCATGGATGAAGAGGCGTTAATCAAGGCTCCGGAAGAGATTCACAATGAAGTCGTTCGTCAAGCCCCTGCACTGCAATCGGCCCTGACTCGGGCGTCTGTGGAGTTTCAAATCGGGACTTATTTTTTAAACACCGGATATTCTATGGACGTGTCGACGGTTGATGGCTACTGGGCTCCGCCGCGAAGATTCATGGAGCTTGATGGGGCGCTCAAGAATCAACCCGTCGATCCAACGGGAGGGCCTTTTCAAACGACTCCCGAATCTCCCGACTATGCGGTGCTCAAGCAGCTCTATAATCTCGCGTTTCGCGTTCAGAATCAGAATGGGCGGATTATCGTGACGAATACAGGGCCGACTTTGGGCGAGGCTTGGTTTTCAAATGCGTTTCAGCCGGCGGCCAATGTTCAAGATCTTGCGTATCAGCTCAAGACTTCCGTGACGACGGCGCCGGATTTCGTTCGCTCGCATCAGTTTTTGGATCAAGCTGATGTGTGGGCAACCAAGAGTGCTCTGCCGGCTCAAGTCAGTCCAGAGTGCACGTCCGCGCGGGTTTTGAGCGTCGATGCTTTGAGACGAACGCAACAGGTGACAGTGCGAACGCAGTCTTCAGTGGCTTGTCCGCTGACGGTGTCGATGACTTTTTCTGAGTTACTTCATGCCAGCGCCGGAGGGGTTGAGATCCCGGTATATCCCGCTTATGGATCGCTCACAGGAGTTTGGGTTCCGGCGGGTGCGAATGAGGTGAAGATTGAAGCGCGCGCTAAGCTTCCGACTTTTGTCCGAGCTGCGCCGTGGATTGGCTGGATACTCTTTGCACTTTGCCTAGGCAGTTTGGCTTTTATTCCAGCAATTAAGCCGAAAACGAGCTGACCGCTTTGATGATCTCGCTCACATCTGCATCCGTTAGACCGGGATGCACAGGGAGTGAGAGGACCTCTTGCGACGCTTGATAAGAGACGGGGTTAAGGCAGTGGCCGGGTTTGCAGCCTGAAATCTCCGCATAAGCCTTTTGTTCGCAATTGGCGAGTGGATACACGATGGCGCTTGAGACGCCGGACTTTTCCAAATGTGACTTGAGGGCATCCCGATTTTTCGGAACGCGAATCGTGTATTGGTGCCAGACATGTTCGAGGCCCGATGGTACGGTGGGCGTGGTGAGCCATTTCAAACGTGAGAGTTCGCGATTGAGACGTGTCGCGATCTCTTGGCGGCGACGGTTGAGGTGAGGAAGTTTTTCGAGTTGGCAAACACCGATCGCAGCCGCGATGTTGGTCATTCGATAATTGTAACCGAGGATATCGTGTTCGTAGGCTCCAACGCGTCCATGGTTAACGAGTTTGCGAGCGAGGGCTGCATAAGCGTCAGACGAGGTGAGGACCATCCCACCTTCACCGGTGATCATGTTTTTTGTCGCGTAAAAACTAAACGCGGAGATGTCGCCGATGGAGCCCACTTTTTCGCCATCCCAAATCGCGCCATGTGCCTGCGCGCAGTCTTCGATCAGAAGTACGCCGAATTCTTTTTTAAGTTTGAGGAACGCGCCCATGTCGCACGGCAATCCGTAAAGGTGAACCAAGAGAATCGCTTTGATCGACGGATCTTTTTCGAGGGCGGCACGTGCGGCTTTTGGATCTAAGTTGTAAGTCGCAGGATCGATGTCCGCAAAAACGGGTTTTGCTCCACAAAATCGGATGGAGTTGGATGAGGCAATAAACGTAAAAGGGGTTGTCAAAACTTTGTCACCCTTTTGAATCCCGACCGCCTCAAGAGCTAAATGTAGAGCAGTGGTCCCGTTATTGGCGGCGATTGCGTGCTTGGATCCGCAGTACTTTGCGAATCCTGCCTCAAATTCCGCGACCACAGCGCCCGAGGCAATCATCCCGGAGCGAAGGACAGCTTCAACACGTTGGATTTCTTCATTTCCGATTTGCGGTTTTGCCATTTGGATCATGATGGGATTTTAACCTGAAACTCTCAATTTTCGGGAGGAAATTCCGATGAGTACTGGCATGAAGGCCATACTTTGCGGATTAGGAAACATGGGGACCCATCACTTTCGAGTTCTGAGGGAAACGCCCGGCGTCGAGGTCACCTCCGTCGTGGATCCAGACCCGTCCCGAGCTGAACGGTTATTTCAAAAGTTTGGGCAAAAAGACTGCAAACATTTCACAGATTTGGAGCAGGCTTTAGCAGCGGGACGCCCCGATGTCGTGTTTGTCGTCGCTCCAACCGCTTTTCATTTTGAACTTTGCAAACAAGTTTTGGAACGGGGGATCCCTCTTTTTGTCGAGAAACCGATCGCGCGCACGTCGGTTGAGGGAGAGGCTCTTTGCAAACTCGCTCTCGTTCGTCAGGTGCCGTTCATGGTCGGTCATATCGAACGTTTCAACCCAGCAGTAGCAAAAGCACATGAGTTGATCCGTGCTGGTGACCTCGGAGAAGTGATCAGCATTAGCACTAAGCGAGTGGGGGGGACTCCGAGAGATATTCGTGGTGCAAGCGACGTTCTGATTGATCTCGCCGTTCACGATATTGATATCGTGCATTGGTTATTGGGTGCGGCTCCCGCGCTCGTTGGATGTTCTGGGCATTATGGACGTGCGATTGATAGCGCTACTCTTTTATTGCAAGTCGGCGCGGCCGCGGTAGATATGCAAGTGAACTGGGTGACTCCGGTTAAAATTCGAGAACTACAAATCACTGGAACTAAGGCGCATCTTGAAGTCAATCTCATCACGCAGAAGCTCATCTGGACGAATCAGAATCCAGAGCTGACGGGTTACAATCCGAACAAAGAGCTCCCTTTTGATCAGTTTGTCACGGTTTTTGGTAGCCCTGATCGCTTTGAGATCAGCAGTCCTCCTCAGGAGCCATTGAAAGCTGAGATTTTGGCTTTTGTATCGGCCGTTCAGAACAGGCAGTTTGTGCCTGTGAGTGCGGTTGATGGTTTGACTGCGCTCAAAGTCGCGGAACAAGCTCGTTCTCAAGTGGAAGCACTACCGCTTGTTTCCCGCTCGAAGCTCGCTTAAACTCATGCGGTGAGCGAAAACAATTTATCCACTTTCGAAGTTCGCAATTCCATGCGTTTGTTGAAGCGCGATGGTTCGTTTAATATCGTGAGGACCGGACATTTCCGCAGGTTTTCGGACTCGTATCATACGATGCTCCGTATGGGTTGGGCTGAGTTTCTTGCTTGGCTATTATTGGTCTATCTCACAATTAATGGCTTATTTGCTGCCGGTTATCTAGCTTGTGGTCCTGGTAGTTTGGGGGGATCGCGAGGAATCGATCAGGGAAGCCGCTTTTGGGATGCGTTTTTTTTCAGTGTTCAGACGTTTGCCACAATCGGTTATGGCAAGATCACGCCAATTGGGATGGCGGCCAATATATTGGTGACGATCGAGGCGCTGGTTGGATTGCTTTCGTTGGCCCTTGCAACAGGTTTACTCTTCGCGAGATTTTCGAAGCCTACGGCTCGCGTCGTGTTTAGCAATCGTGCGATTTTGTCGAAACACGACGGTATCCCGTCGCTCATTTTTCGAATCGCCAATCAAAGACTCAATCAGATTGTCGAAGCTCAGGTGAGTTTTGTCCTCAGTATCAATGAGGTCACCGAAGAGGGAGAACGTTACCGAAATTTTTATGACCTCAAACTCGAGCGCAGTCGCTCGCCGATTTTCGCGCTGACTTGGTTGGTGGTGCATCCAATTGATTCGACAAGTCCACTGTTTGAAAAAACCGACGAGTTCCTAAAACAAGGATTCGCGGAGTTCGTCGTCTCTTTGACAGGGATTGACGATACTTTTTCACAGACGATCCATGCTCGTTACTCTTATTTGCCGGACGAGATCGTGTGGGGGGGGAAGTTTGGAGATATTTTGAGTCGAACTCCGGACAATAGAATCGCTCTGGATCTTAAGGGCATCCACGAGATTATAGAGGGTTAGTAGGAGCATCTTCGCGTAGTCGTGACGAGTTGCTGTGAGGAGTCCATGCAAGGAATTTGCAGAGCGCGTACGGGTGCGTGGTTCTGCGACTTTTTGAGAAGAATGCGGGAGCAGGGAGCCTCAACGAGGGTGGCGCTGCGTTTTGGAAATGTCGCGAAAGGTGGCGGTGGTGCAGGGAAAGTGCGGGAATTATTTTAATTTTATTTTTTTACTCTTGACGAGGGTAAAGACTCAAAACGTATTTTTCAGAAATTATTTGAAACCCCGTTCTTAAATGCCCATCTTAGGCTCTCGCTCGGTCGGTGAGCACCTTTTGAATAAAAGATGTCCCGCCGACTGCTCTCGGATTTTTCTTCTCTCTTATGGCCTGTGGTGCCTCTTTTTTAGCTCTAAAAAACCCATGTTATGTAGGGTTTTATGAGTGTTTCCCAATTATCAGACGAAGAGTTGATCAGTGGTTTTAAGGATCTGGTTTTTGATGAGAGAGAGAAGCTGGTGCTTCAGCTGCAACATCTTGCGGAATTGGATCGAAGGAAGCTGTTTTTCCATTACCCATCTTTACGTTCTTATCTCGTAGAAGAACACGGGATGGAAGAGTGGCAAGCCGAACGAAAGATTCGGGCTGCGCGTTTGCTCATCCGGTTTCCAGAGCTTGAAATGCAAATTCAATCCGGAAAGATGAATCTCACTTTGATGGAGCTCGCCCAAGGGTGCGCTCATCGTGAAAAACTTTCGGACGCGGAGCTTTCGGAACTTTTCGAAGCGATCGCGGGTCTGAGCTCTCGGGCGGCCACGAGGGAGATTGCCACTCTCTACCCGGAATCGATGACGGTTCCTCGTGACCGGATTCGCCCTTTGAGCGAGGAACTTTCGGAGGTCAGGTTCGTAGCTAACCAAGAATTGCTTGAAAAACTGGATGAGATTCGGGGTTTGCTAGCTCACTCCCATCGTTTACCTAGGGGTGCTACTCTTGGAGAACTGATCGATGTTCTCGCAACAGAATACCGAGAGAGGCATCACCCCGAAGAAAAAGCCAAGCGAGCCGAAGCGCGCCAACAAGCGAGGCAAAACCAGAGTGAAACAGTAGATCAGCCCACGGCGCCGCGGGTTCCTGCTGATGAAGAAAAACGGAGCGCATCAGCAGCGATGCTTCATGAGCTGACATTAAAAGACGGCTACCAGTGTAGTTATGTAGATCCCGTCACGCAAAAAAACTGTCACTCCACCTACAGCCTTCAAGTGGATCACCGACACCCATGGTCTCAAGGCGGAAAAACGAAGCTTTCGAATCTCCGTTATCTATGCTCAAATCACCACGCGAGAGTTTCGTTCCTTCAATTTGGCGAGAACTCAAAATATTTCAGACGGCTGTGAGATTCGCCGCAGGACCACAAAACCCAGCCCCCCTTTGCTGATGATCCCGCTCCCGCTTTCTTCTCAAAAAGTCGCAGAAGCGCTCGCCCGAAACGCGATCTGCACGAGACTTAGCAAGGACGGAACCCGCTAGCCGTTTTCCATCCCCGATCCCCCCTCTAAAAGGGCTCTCAGATGCGCATAAGATCCCTTCCATCCAAGGGCTTTGCTGCCCGGTAGAGTGACGGATTGAAGTTTTTTGAAGGGGCCCACGATAAACACCCGGATGCCCACCAGAGTAGCCGGCAGGTCCATCTTGAGTTCGTTGCCGACCAAGAGACAGTCTTGAGCACGCAAGTTTCGAAGTTTTAGGATCTCGAGATAATAATCCACGGAAGGTTTGCATGCGCGCATGGAGCGCACATCCGTCATGAACTCGAAGATCGACGGATCAATCCCGGCCCATTCGACGCGAAGCTTGATGATGCTTTCTGTCCACACGGGATTGGTGGCAAGGATCAGTGGGTAGCGCCCCTTCGCCCAATCCAGGAAGTCTTTTGCACCCGGGATCGGATAAAAGTGACGCTTCAAACTTGGAAAAATCGATGACACATTCTCACGTAGCACTTCTCGAGCAATCTCAGGGGCAATCCCGATGCGATTGGCAAAAAGCGCAACGACGCGATGGTCGTTCGTCAAAAGTTCACCAATCGAGGGTTTACGGAACTCCTGATTAATCGCCAACAGAGTCTGAGCCGCTTTGCGCCAGCCGCCGTATTTTTTCATCGCGGATAGTGCTTGTCGTGAAAAATCAATCGAGAGCCTGATGTTATGGTTGCCCAGCAGGGTTCCGTCTAGATCCACGAGGAGGTGTTTGACAGGTGCGTCCAGTTTCATAAGTTAGCGAAATGCGCTTCTGTAATTTAAGAAGATAAAGCGCGCTGTGTCCAGAGACATTTGACGTTTCAAGACGTTATTATTTGCTGTTGAGAATAGGACGATCTGGTACGTTGGAGCTGGGGCAATTGCCAATCAAATGAAAAAGAAACAAGTCATCGAAGAAATCGAAACCTACCTCCGCGACACCCTGAGTGCGACGCCTTCTGATTCTCGTCAAGAAGCTGAGGAGATCGAGAAGCTACTCACGATGTATCGCTTCTTGCCCGTTCGCGAATTCACCGACACGGATATGATCTGTCCGTCGACTCTGGTCGAGCTCGAGTTTAACGGTAGCCGAGCTTTTTATTTTATCGTGCCAAGGGGAGGGGGGCTCGTCACACGCATCGACGGGCAGCCTGTGCAAGTGATTACGCCACAGTCTCCCATTGGAGAGGCCCTTTTGGGGAGGCGCGTGGGCGACGTCGTCCGTGTCTCGGTGAGAGAGAGTTTTAGAGAGTACCGAATCCTTTCGATCGTTTAACTGCGACTGAGGCGTGGCAGGGGAGCGTGAGTTTTCTGACGTCCCTGCTCACGTATAATGTCCCTCTCGCGGTCATTAAAATATTTCATCATTCGTTCGATCTTACCGAAAACTTTGTTACACTTGTGAACGGGCGTGGGCATTTACAGGCGTAATTCTAAAATGATGAAAATCCGCAATCTTTTGTTTTTTTCGGTGTCGAGTTTTTCTTTGATTGCGATCGGTGTGTCTTGCGCACCTCAATTGCTTGTCTCTACTCAATCCGAATCGCTCACCCTCAAAACACCTAAAGCAAGCGGGACTCCGAAAATCGAAGGTAGCGTACCGTTGTCGACAGTCGTTACGCAAAGTCTCAATGGGATATCGAGCGAAACGCCTGAGCAAAGAGAGTTGCTTCGTAAAGAGGCCCTGGCTTTTATCAAATTCAAACACGCCGGCTTTAATTCTAAAAAGCGTCGCATTTTAGCAGAGAAGTGCCGCGACGAAGAGACTCAGAATCCGTTTTGTAACTTCATGCTTCGTGAAGCTCCCTCTCGAACTTTTTCGCATTCGCATATCTCGCGCGCGCGGGCGCGAAGTTTAGCGAAGTCGATTCGCGCTGGGAAAATCGATCTGGCTTCATACGCCGACGAGAGTTTACTTAACCAGACGTTCAAACAGTTTCCGAAGTATGAAGGGCTTGATAAAACGGTTCAAGCCGCGCTTCGTAGTCCGAGCTGTCCATCCAGTGCACTCCTGACTGCGCTGGGGATGAAGACCGAAGCCTTTCTTCCGGACCAGAAGTTTCGCCAACTCGCCGTTCAACTTTATCAGCGCTCAATTGATTGCGCTCTTGAGACGAAGCGATTTGGGAGTGATATCTCGGCCGTAAAAGCTTCGTTTCGTTTGGGGTTGCTCCAAGTTTGGGATCGGAACTTCGAAGGGGCTGAGAAAACTTTTTCGAAGATCTTCGATCACCCTGAGGCCAGTGATTATCGTGTGCGTGTGGGGTATTGGCGGTATTATTGCGCAAAACAGCTGAAGGATACGGCTACCCAGGAAAAAATGCGCGAAACTCTCATGAGGGAATATCCTCTCAGTCTTCACGGTATGCTTATCAGTGGAGGACATACGCTCGAGCTCAAAGACGTGAGTTCTCGTGATCCTGATTTGATTTTTCGTTCTAAGGATCGTCCAGATTTGAATGTCGGTGTCCGAGCTGCAGAGACTCTGGTGGAGATGGATGTGCCGGAACTTGGACTCCAGATTTTGGATTCGCTGGTCGACCAAGTGGACCATGCGGAGCCTGCGTTTCAACTCTATATTGCTGTTCTTTTAAAAAGAGCGGGTGATGTGAATCGCCGATTTCACCTCTTAGTGGGGGTGTTTCGTGATGATCCCAGCTTGATGTCTCAGGCTACGCTCGAGATGCTTTATCCATTGCGACGTTTTGAGATGGTCAAAGATCTAAAGTCAAAAGTAGATCCATACGTGGTGATCTCCCTGGTTCGTCAAGAGAGCGCGTTTAATGAGAAAGCTCGAAGTCCGGCTGGGGCCCTTGGGTTGATGCAGCTCATGCCGGGAACCGCGCGGCATTTTGAGCGCGTCTCAAAATTAGGTCTCTACAACCCACTGACCAATATGAGAGTGGGCGTTAAGTTTTTTAGCGTTCTGTTGAACCGGTATGAAGGAGATACGGAGCTGGCTCTCGCGGCATACAATGCGGGTCCGGACAACGTCGATGAGTGGAGAAGGCGATATCCGATTGATAATCGTCTTTTATTTTTAGATCTGATCCCATTTCATGAGACTCGTGATTACGTCGCGTCGATTGCGCGTAATTACTATTGGTACATGAAAATTTACGAAAAGAAGGACCCCGCGGCTGTCGGCGCGCGGGCGCCGTTCCCGAGCTTTGCTTTGGCGGATGCCCAGCCTTAGCTAAACAAGGTAGGTCCCCGAACGCGCTTTGTGCCGACTTCAAAAATGAAGACCTATTCGAAATAGAATTGACCTCCGTCGGTCTTGGCAGTAAGCATGGGCCCTTGGTATTGCTGTAGCCCTCGAACAACTCTGACGTGGCGTAAAAAACTAAGCAAATTGGAACGGATGTTTTGATGTTCAATTTTAGGCTCGGTCGATTTGCAAATGAGTTTTCTCGGCGTGATCTTCATGGGGAGATCTTAAACGAAGCTTTTCCTCATGTTTTTTGGACCATCTTGCCTCCGTCAGGCGCCGAGTTTCGCAAGGGGGACGGGGCCTTGGAGTTTTGCAATCGTCGATGGTGCGATTACACAGGGATCAAGTCGACGCCTAATCCTCGGAGAAAAGGTCGCAAAACTCCACTCAACAAATTGGGCGTCCGGTGGGATCGGATATTCGGAAGAGACTTGGGGGCCGGTTTCGATACGCCCTTCGAGTCTCTCGACGAAATGTGGGCCGCCGTGATTCATCCAGACGACCAGTGCGCCGTCCGCGCCGGGTGGCATGGGGCTCAAAAAAGGGAAGAGGGGTTTGAGATCGAGTTCCGGTTTAAGCGCCGAGATGGGAACTATCGTTGGCATCTGGCCCATTTTGTTCCAGCTCGTCGTCGGGACTCAGCCGGGCGCATCCCGAGATGGTATGCGACAGCGACAGATATCCAGACTCAAAAAATGGCCGCGCTCAAAGCCAACGAACTCTATGAAGAGGCTAAGGCAGCGGCAGAAGCGCGCGAAGACCTTCTTGCAATCGTCTCACATGAGCTCAAGAATCCGCTTTCAGCCATTCAGCTGAATTTGGATCTCTGTGAGGAATTGATTTCTCGATCGCAGCCCGTACAACGAGAGACTCATCTGGGCAAGTCCCTGGTCACGATCCGGCGGACCACAGAACGGATGGGGCGGTTGGTGGACGACCTTTTGCATTTTGCCAAGGCGACCTGCCGGGATCTGGGCATTGAACGAACCAATCAGCTGGCCAGTGGCCTTCTCGAGGAGTGTATTCAGATGCACGAGTCGATGGCGTCTGAGAAGCACCTGCGTTTGACTAAAGGAACAGGTCCCCTCGACGTTTACGTTCGTTGTGATCGTGAGCGTGTTCTTCAAGTCTTCTCCAATCTGATTGGCAATGCGATGAAATTCTCTCCCCCTCACTCCGTGATTGAGGTCAAAGCAGAAGTCCAAGATTCAGAAGTGATTTTTAGGGTTCGGGATTCGGGAGTGGGGATCTCAAAAGACAAGCTGCCGTTTATCTTTGACCGGTTTTGGCAGGCCAAAGAGACGGCCCGATGGGGTACTGGACTGGGCCTTGCGATCGCCAAGAGCATCGTAGAGGCACACGGAGGCCGGATTTGGGCGGAGAGTGCCGTTGGCCTTGGGAGCGTCTTTTCTTTCACTTTGCCAAGAGTGACACACGCTAATTTGACCGCAACAGCGTAGGCGCGTCGTAAAGTTCGGGAATTTTACCTCAAACCCTGCTACAAGTACCTGCATGGTTGTCCCTGCTACTCAAAGCCCATCTAAAACAGTCGTCGTCGGCATGTCCGGCGGAGTCGACTCGTCGGTTGCCGCGCTCCTGCTTAAGCAGCAAGGTTATCGGGTGATTGGCCTTTTCATGAAAAATTGGGAAGAAAAAGACGAAAACGGAGTTTGCACAGCGACGAAGGATTTTGAGGATGTGGTCCGCGTTTGCGAGACGCTCGATATCCCGTACTACTCCGTTGAGTTCGTTCAAGAATACCGGGACCATGTTTTCAAGCAGTTTTTAGAAGACTACCGCGCAGGTTATACGCCCAACCCCGATATTCTTTGCAACCGTGAGATTAAGTTCAATGTGTTTTTTAAAAAGGCGCTCAGTTTAGGTGCCGATTATCTCGCTACGGGACACTACACTCAAGTGGGGCGAGATACGGGCGAGGCTCAGTTGCTCAAGGGTGCGGATCCGGGCAAGGATCAATCGTATTTTCTGTACACGATAAAAAAAGAGATTCTGAACCAGGTGCTTTTTCCGATTGGGCATCTGCTCAAGAGTGAAGTGCGCGATCTTGCGCGTGTACACGGGCTGGCGACTCATGCGAAAAAAGACAGCACAGGGATTTGTTTCATCGGAGAGCGCAATTTTCGCGAGTTTTTGAGTGGATATCTTGAAGCTCGTCCCGGCGAGATTCGGACACTCAGTGGAGAAGTGGTCGGCGGGCACGGCGGAGTGGCTTATTATACTTTGGGCCAGCGCAAAGGTTTGCGCATCGGTGGGACGGGAGAAGCCTGGTTTGTCGTTGCCAAAGATCCAGTACGAAACATTGTTTACGTCGAGCGTGGAGAAGAGCATCCCGCACTTTTTGCGGATGAATTAACGGCAAAAAATCTGAGCTGGGTTTCGGGTCGTGAACCCGAAGCGTTGTCACTTGGAGGTTCGTTTCGTTGCCGTGCGAAGAGTCGATATCGTCAATCGGATCAGGATTGCACTCTCACGCGTTTAGAGAATGGCATGGTTCGTGTTGTTTTTGACCGACCTCAAAGAGCTTTGACGCCAGGACAGTCTGCCGTCTTTTATTCGGGTGATGTTTGTCTGGGTGGCGGATTCATCGAGACGGTAGGGCAAAGTTACTATGACCAGCGAAGAGAACTCCCTACGTTTAAGCAGTCCTCAGCTGAGCAGGTTCAAGTTTCACCGTGAGCCCATCTCTCGTGAGTTCTTATGTCGACGCTCACTGCCACTTGGCAGATCCGCGGTTTGACGGTATCGACGACGTGATGGAGCGATCCCTCAAAGCGGGGGTAAGTCGCTGGATCCAAGGCGGGGTGGACCCTCAGGATTGGGATCGGCAGCTTGAGCTCAGACGTCGTTTTGGGGGGGGCGTTCTGCCTGTCTTTGGGCTTCACCCCTGGTGGGTGATAGAACATTTTTTGGACATCGAAATAGAAACGGCGTTCGAGCGCCTCGAAAGTCAGCTGCACTTGGCAGTCGCCCTCGGCGAACTAGGACTTGATTTTGGCCCCCGCTCCAAGGGACCGGAGGACCGAGAACGCCAGACCCAGGTGTTTAGAGAGCAGCTTAAACTGGCTGATCGCTTCTCAAAACCGATCGTTCTTCATATCGTGCGCGCACATGAAGAAGCGATAAAAGTGCTTCAAGAGCATAGGGTTGGCCCCGGTGTGGGATCGAATAGGGGGATCGTTCATTCCTTTTCGGGGGATGAATCCGCTGCGGCCGCTTACGTCCAACTCGGACTTGGGCTCTCGATTTCGGGAGCAGTGACAAAAAAGGGGTACACGGCGCTCAAAAAAGCGGTTAAAACCATCCCGGGCGAGTGCTTGGTGATTGAGACCGACGCTCCCGATCAAGCTCCCGAGGCTTCAAAACTCAACGAACCGTCCTCTCTCATTCGAGTGGCGCAGGCTGTTGGGGCGATTCGGGACGAATCCGCCGAGACGATTTTAAAGCGGAGTACGGAAAATTTAGAGAGGATTTTTAAACTAACCCCATGACTTTAGAACTCACACCGCAAACTCAGACAAACGTAGACTCTCACGACATGACCGAAGCCGAACTGCAAAACTACCGGCTCCATCGCAGATTCGATCGCATGGGACGGCTCATCGGTGATTCGAAGATGAAAAAACTGATGGACTCTCACGTCATGATCATCGGTTTGGGAGGTGTCGGATCTTGGGCCACGGAGGCCATCGTGCGTTCTGGCGTGGGCGAAGTGACGCTGGTGGATTTTGATGAGATTTGCGTGACGAATTTTAATCGTCAGCTTCATGCTCTTCAGGGATTGGTGGGGCAGAAAAAATCCGACGTGATGGCGGAGCGGATGCTCAAGATCAATCCTCAGATGAAGGTGAACGTTTTTTCGATGTTTTTTAATGAAGAACATTGTGCCGAGATCTTCGCGCGTCGTCCGGACTATGTGATCGATGCGATCGATCATGTGACGTCAAAGTGTTATCTTTTGGCTTACTGTCGCCGTGAAAAAATCCCGGTCGTCACTTCCACCGGATCGGGAGGCAGGATGGATCCCACTCAAGTTCGAATCGCAGATCTTGCCGATACGGAGATGGATCCGTTGGCGCGCACGATTCGACGAGTTTTGAGGGAGATGCATGCTTTCCCAAAAAACGACGGTACTGAGTTTGGGATCCAAGCGATCTACTCTCCGGAGCCTGCGTCGACGCCGGTCGAACTGACTTACGATGGGGGCAAAGGGTTTCGCTGTGTTTGTCCGCAAGGGGATAACGGGTATTTTACCTGCGACAATCGCAACGTGATTATGGGGAACGCGAGTTTCGTCACGGGCGCGTTTGGCCTGGCCTGCGCTTCAGTCGTGGTTCGAGGATTGATTCAAGCTGCGTCTGAATAAAGCGCGCGAACTTCTTCGCTGCTGAGGTCCTGCAGGGTGCGAATCGATGAGCGCACGAGTTCAATATATCCAGAGAACTCCTGGCACTGGGTTTTGAGCTCCGAAACAAACCGGTTTTGAATTTGAAACGCGGACTCTTCGGATTGTAATTTGACACTTCGAATCTGCGCGCGCGTGACCGAGCGGTTGGCGCAATACCAGAGTGCGGCGTCCAAACTATGGACCATCTCGTGGATGAGGAAGGGAGCCAGAACTCCCAGCGGGGATGTGAGGTCCAGATAGATTTTGCCCTTGAGGCCGTCGGTCGTAAAAGTCGCGCCGACGGGTTCGCCTTCCGGCCGGTGAGCGCGAAGCAAAGTGAGGAGCTCTTCGGGATAAGCTTCGATCGTCACTTTTCCGGATGTGAGATCCGGATAAATTCGGCTGAGCACTTCACGTCCGGTCGATGTTCTCGCTAAGATCGCCAGGATCTCGTGGAAACTTCGAGGAGCGGCGGTATAATCCGGTGCGTTCATTCAACGCTTTATCGGTTTGACGGCGGATTTGCTCAAGGCGGCTTAACATTTGTACTTCTCTAGGTGGTTTGGCCTTTGCACTTATTTTATGAGGAGATAGGTCCGATGGAGGCAGTTTTATGACAGCCGTAAATGAGACGGATAGGAGGACGGTGGTCGCTATTTTCCCTCATGCTACCGCCGGTTTGGATCTTCTGGATCAACAGCGAGAAGCTTCAATGGCAGACGAAGGGGGGGCGACCGCTGCTGAGGCGGAGGCCCAAGAAGTTCTTCAGCGTCCGCTCGAGACCGGGAGTGTGACTGAAGTTCGGAAAACACGAACCGACGTCGCGCGGACTCCTGAAGCCTCACGTGGCGAGAATGAGACCGGAGCTGAAAAAGTCTCCCATGGTCTTAAAAAAGCAGGTTGAGTGTCGAGATTGGACATGCCGGTCAGCATAAAATCCTGATCCGCGAGCTGCGACGAGAACCATTGTCCGGAGTTGAAACCCGAGAGGCGGATCGTGCCTTTTTGGGCGAACTCACTGTCTCGTCGATCCACCGGGTAGCCTTCGTTGAACTTTTCGAGTTGGTCTTCGTTCTGATAGGCCCAGAAGCCCATACCTGCGCTCATTGACCAATCGCCCATGCCTAAGTTCATACTGGTCTCGACGTGTGCGTTGGCGCCTTTTAAGAAGATCTTCGCCAGGCCCTCGGTGAAGGCTTGGCCGTTTGTCCCGAGGCCCACCACGCAAGACAAGAGATGGATCCGAGCATCATCGGTGAAATAAGACTGAATATCAGGAGTCTTTGCAGCGACAGCAGTCCATTCGTTCAATCCAGAAGTACAGGGGATCGATGAGCCGGCGTCGTTACTCATGTTGTCGATCTCGTCGAGTTCATCTTTTGAGACCGATGAATAGTAGGACATATAAGAGTTCTCATCCGTGTCGTCGGCCATGGATTTCCACTCATAGCATTCTGAACTCTTCAAAGCTTGAGCGTCGCTCGGGAAAAAAAGTGCCCCTGGCAATCCATGCGCGTGGATGTTGAAAACAGCAATTTTGGCATGCGCCGCCTGAGCCTGCTGAACAGCAGAACTGATCAGATCGTCGAGCGTGGAAAAATAGATCGAGATCGATTGGTCGGCGTTTTGAACGACGGTCGCTGTCGACGTGTCTCGAGCCGTCGCGACAGCAGCGGGGAGAATATAGGGTGCCCACGCGTGCCCTGCGCCGTAGGGATGAACTTGATTATCATACCGATGAAACTTGCCGACGATCTTCTCGACTCCGTGAATGACGAGGCCCGTCTCGGCAAAAGCACTGTAGGTGGAGAGGAGCGATAAAAGGGTAGCGGCAAAAAGAGGGGTGAGTTTCATGCTTGAACTATACGTTTAGGATCCTGTTTTTGTCAAAGCAGCCTGGTAGGATTTTTGCCGGAGGAATATTGAAAGGCGAATTCCGGATTTCTTGCAAATTCCGCTCGCGTTCAGTATGAACGTGGGACCTGCGTTGATTTTAAATGGGGGATATAGCTCAGTTGGTAGAGCGCATCCATGGCATGGATGAGGTCCTCGGTTCGAACCCGTGTATCTCCACCATTTTATCATTCGCATCAAGATTTTCTTTTTCTTCCGGTTCTTCCCATAAACACAAAATCCTAAGGTCGGCCATCCATGGCCTGTACATCCGCACGTCCCTCCAGGACTGATGTAACCCTTAGGATTTTGTGTTTATGGGAAGAACCAGAAGACGCAGAGGCTGCGAGCGAATGATAAAATGGTGGAGATACACGGGTTCGAAGCGAGAAAAGCGACCGCATTGAATTCTCCGGTGGAGAATTTAATGCGGTAAAGCACACAGGAGGTGTGATTTAGCTTTTCGAGGGGAGACTACGCATTTGAGGAGCCGGAAGTGAAACGAAGCGACGAAAATAAGTAGTCGAACCCGATTCTCTTTTGATCAAGCAACATCGACCTGGAAATCCAAATCAAGCTTTTCAGCAAGGTCCATGAGTTTATCTACAGTATACAAATCAATGCGATATTTAACGATCTCGTTCACGCGAGAAGGATCAATGTTGAGCTGCCTGGCAAGTTGAGCCTGAGAAATTTTGGTCTTCATCAAATAACGAACGAACTTCTCGCACAGCTTGTACTTGAGCTGATCCGCCTTCGATGCATTTTCAGGTAAAGTGCGAGAGGGCTCTGCGCGAGCAAGTCGGGATCTTATATTTTTGAGCTCTTTTTCGTTTGGAAATCCCATAACTAGTCCTTCTTTTTTCCCTTAGAATCTCGAAAAGCATTCACAATACCAATGTAAATAGCCCCTTCTTCAAGTAACCAGATCAGTTGTACTGTTTTTCATCTAGCTCAACTAATGTGGCAAAGTAAGAATAGGCATCTTCCTTTGCCTCCGGAAGTTCGAATCTCCCGTCGAGCTTTCGGACCAACTTTAAAAGCAGAGAGTCGTCGATATGATCCAGGTGCTTTTCTTCATAATGAGGATCAATCACAACCCTCACGACAATAGTGCCATTTACGTGGATCGGATCAATGTCGTACGAGCGTCGCTGCACGGGCCCCATAATAGCTACATTAGACAATATTGCGAAATTTCGCAATAATAAAATAGTGCGTTTCTAGGCGCAGAAATCACTTAATCCAAATCTAGCGATTGCCCCGCAAAACCCTCTGATCTTCGGAGTGGAGAATCACGAAGGCGAGCTCCGTTTCTGGGCATTCGGGCGGTTTTCAGCCACGCCACGGCTTTTAGGGTGTGTAGCTTTTTGGTAGTTTTTGTGTCGTCGATTCAAACCTTTGTACCCCCAACTATCCTTCGGGTTGCCCATTGAGAACCTCCTTCCATTTTGCTTTTGCCATTTTTAAAATCTGTCGTCTTGCGTGCCTCACGATGCGACCTGGAAAATAAATAAATTTAAAACGCAGGCGTTTTGCATAAAGCGGCTGTTCTGGGTTATCAAGTAGCGCAATCGTGCGCAGGTGATTGTGTGCAATCAATCCAGCTCGGCAGGCGAGTATTCAGGAGCAGTTTTAGG
>Ga0206856_10216_pt1 | contig 19086 bp, 24 predicted proteins | sample Alteio_BWOrgCont_48_FD_152630 | JGI IMG/M metagenome (GOLD analysis project Ga0206856, IMG submission 152630) | Enriched cells from forest soil in Barre Woods Harvard Forest LTER site, Petersham, Massachusetts, United States -... | ecosystem: Environmental > Terrestrial > Soil > Temperate forest >...
GGTGTTCATAATGATGCTGATGATGCCCCTCGTGGTGATGACCATGGTGGCCTTCGCCGTGGTGGGCTTCGCCGTGGTGGCTCTCACCATGGTTGCCGTGGCCGTGCGCGGCTGCGAACTCTCTGAGAGCGGAATTGGTGAGCGCGACGGTCGTTACGGCGAGAAAGCCCTTAACAAGGTTTCGACGATTGTGTGGAGTTTCCATGTTCTTGCTCCATCGAGGCTATTCGCAACAATTTCCTGAGCTACCTTGTGCTTGGAATTGTTGAAGGTAATCTCCGCGCGAACACGCGCGATTCATGGAGTCAGTCCGTCAAGACTGGAATTTAATTTAAATGTGTCGAAAATGTTCCGACGCTAAAGCAAACACCGCGTTGAGGGACTAGTGGCGGCTGCGTCCTCGTCGAAAGAAGGTCATTTTAGATTTGAAATTGTTCCGTTTTTCGCGCTCTCGTCCATTTCATAGGACCGCTTTAGACTGCTCTCAACTTTAGGTGAACTGACGGAATGCGCCGACTTCGAGAGGTGGCCTGCGGCGCGGGCCAGATAACATCTATAAATGCTGCTGAAACTACGAATATTACGCCGATTTGAGAATCCAATTCATTGGGATTGCCAAAAAAACGACCCGATAAGTGCGAAGCGACTAGCGATCCTTTCCGAATTGAGAGACGGCAATCTTGCAGACAGGAACATATTGTTGACTCCCGGCGCTCATGCGCGCAACGAGAGTTAGGTGGACGTCTACAACGACCGTTTGGTCGCTGCCGCTGCTCAGTGTTCACAGCGGGCGTCGTCCGCCCCTTCTGCTCAACGCCACTTACCGCTTTGGCGGCCCACCGAACGAAATATCGATTCGGGGACACTGTCGGTCTGTTAGTCCCTGACGTAGATCAGAGGAATGTCGAGCAAATCGGCCCACGCGACTGACGCCTTGATTGCTGCTTCGGGAGTGTCGAGACCGCGGGAAGCGAAGGACGCATCAATCGTCCCCCTGCACGCTCTGCCCCTGATGGCGAAACGGCTGCCATCCTTCTCAATCAAAATCCATTCCGCCCCATTGGGGGCCGTCCCGCCAAACAGGTTTCGAACTTCCACTGCGATCTCTCCCATTACGTTCTCAACAGACACACTAGGGTGTTTGATCCCAGGTTTTGATGGTGCATTCTTAACACCCGAATCAAAGGATGCGCCATGGGCCAGATTCTTCACGGAAGCGCCACCACGACTGAGGCGATCCGTCGAGCGATACAACATAGTCAAGAGAGCCTGAGGGCGCTAGCCAATCGCTACGGCATCAATCAGAAGACCGTGGCCAAATGGAAGAACCGTAGTTCCGTCGTCGATCTTCCGACCGGTCCGAAGGACCCGAAGTCGACGGTATTGTCGATCGAAGAGGGGGCGATCATCCTCGCCTTCCGAAGCACACGCTGCTCCCGCTGGAGGATTGCCTCAATTCATTGCAGGCCACTATCCCGCATCTGACGCGGTCGTCCCTCCGTCGCTGTTTACAGCGAAAGGCCTCACTCCCTACTAGTTCATCTCCAAAGCCTGGACAAAAGACCCAGAGAAGTTTGTCCTCAATCCAATCCATCAAATGCCGGGAGTAAACACCTCTGGAGACCTCTCTCCAACCCGATGCATGGGGCGCTTGCGAGGCGGGCTGATCACCCACATCCACACCGTCGTCGACGCCAACGGCAATCCGATCGCGCTTCAGCTGAGCGAGGGTCAGGCCCAGACGGCAAGAGCACCGCCGATCGCGCTGGTCGCAGCAACGAGACATTCAGTGACTCCTTGCGACAGGCTGCCAGCGAATACAACCGTGTTCACGCCCGCAATGTATTCATTGGGAAGCGGGACGCGGATCGGAGATACGGCTGGCCCATTGATCCAAACTGGAGAGCCGTTCGGACGCGTTAGCTGCGCAAAGTTCTTGGTGATTTTCAGACGCGTCACGAACGCATGGACCGACTCGCTTATGTGCAAGACGCCCTTGGTCACCCCATTAATGCAGTTACGGCCGCACCCGTCGCCGCATCATGGTCCGTGAGCGCCGAAGCAGCTTTCGCTGTGAAAGTATTCTGCATTCCGTCAGCCGTGGTCAAGGTCGCAAGTCCTCCTCCAACCCGCTCTTTTCGGAAACGAACCAGGTAGCTGGCTACTTCAGCGGCCGCCCGTCCGCATAGGTTCCAGTTGCCACATAGGGCAGGGGCGCGAGTGACGGCAACATCTCGGTCAAAGCACCCCATCGTTTGCTGAGAGGTGTGCTCGCCGCGGCGCTGTCTGGGAAGGCTCGTGCACTGCGTGGCGTGAGCACGAACGGAAAGATGGCTCCGTCGTCCTGCGCCACGTCCAACGGATTAGAAGCGAGCGGTGGGTTGAGTTTGGTCCGGTCGCAGGTGAGGCCAGCGGTCTCAAATTGCGTCAGCATCCAATCCAGGACGGCGTCGGAAAGACCGCGATTGGGATAGCCTCCTCCGACATCGGAATGACAGCCAGGAAACACTTGCTGGATAACGCCCGCGCGGCTCGCCCAGAAGGTTGGGCTAAAGAGGTCGCGGGTCTCGTCCGCGGCGAGCGCATGAAAGCCGTACTGTATGGCGGGGTTCAGAGCGGTATCGCAAATGGAGAAGTCATAAATCGGCACGAGATTGGAATTGAGCCGCGGAAGGCCGAGTGAGCTGACAGTGTCGAAGACGCCCACGGCACGAATCGGCGGCGGCGGCGTATAGTCGGCGGGGTTGAGTTGCGGAACCGGTACCCCAAGAGTCCCGCCTATGAGAGCGAGCCGGGTCTGATCAGCAAAGTCGGGCTTGGGCGAGCGGTACGCGTACCAGGCGGCGATCGCCCGCAGATAGGCTCCGGTCTTATTGTTGGCGTTATATCGGGCCGTGTCCAGCAGGCCCTGCGCGGCGACCAACCCGGCCAGCGCGCGCGCCGCGGCGGCGCCACGGCTGAAGCCGGTGATGACAATCTCGTCCCCTGGACCGTAGTTGCGGGAGAGGAAGGTGTAGCCGCGCACGATTGGTTCCGCGATCCCGTCGCCGAAAGCATTGCCTAGGACCCGCAGAACGGGATCGCCCTGGGCGCCAACGCCTGGCAGATATTTGCCGCTCGAGGCCGGAGGTCCCGCCACCACAACCTCAAAGGAGCCATTACCTGCCTCAAAGGCGGCACCACCTAGGCTATCGAATATCCTGGCAATATTGGTGGGGTTAGGCTGGAGCTTCACCTGGTTCGTACCGTCCAAGCAGACTACGATTGTTGCCAATATCGCCTCCCCAATTCGTCGTCTCGCGATCTCAGCACCCAAAGGGGCATCCCAGAAGGGACCCTTTTGATCAACGGATGGTCAGATTTGTGCAACGTCCTCCCGAACCCGCCTGGCGGCATTGGCGCGTCCGTGTTCGCCGGACCCGGACCCTCGCGCACCGAGCCCCTGAAATCCCGTTCCGGGATCGGGTCTCGATCTTTTGGATACCTGGCTGGCTAAGCCGTGGGCGGCGATTGAGATATCGGGGCGAGAAGGCGAGCTGGGTTATGCCTTTTTTGCCTTAGGGCGGTGACCTCTGCAGGGTTAAAAGTATTGCCGTAAACAACCTTGGGGGACGCGATGGCAGCGCCAAATTTCGAAACCTGCCTCGAGTTTGTTCTCAAATTTGAGGGTGGGTATGTCAATCACCCGCGCGATCCAGGTGGGCCGACCAATCTCGGCATTACCCAAGCAACGCTGAGCGGTTGGCTAAAAAGGGCGGCTTCAATCAGCGACGTGAAAAATCTCACCATTGATGGAGCGAGGCCAATATATCAGGTCAAATATTGGATGCCAGTTTTCGGTGACGACATGCCAGCTGGTGTCGATCTTGCGTTGTTTGATTGGGGAGTTAATGGCGGATGCAGGAAGGCTGCTAGCGACTTGCAGGAAGTACTCGGTGTGACTGTCGACGGGATCATTGGGACAGAGACGCTTGAAGCAACCAGTAAACAAAGGCCGGAGTTCATAGTTCGCGCCGTGTGCGACCGTCGTATGACCTTTTATAAGTCTTTAGGTACTTGGGACGTTTTTGGGCGAGGCTGGTCAAACCGAATCGATGCCGTGGAAACTTTAGCTTTGCAATTGGCAACGGGCGTGCCGCACGCAAGTTGAGGCGTTGTCAGAGGAACTGAATGTTGAATGAAATCAACGTGCGCCGTTTGAAAAGTGCCGGCTCGAAACTCAGGTGCGCCAATGGGGCGCAAGGTCGCCTGCAATCGCTCAGGTACTTGCTCAGGCTGACCAGAGCTTTAAAGTCAGTGCGGAATCGCCTCGCGCTCGCCCTTGTCGCGGCTTACCGACGGTGGTGGAGATGTAAGGCGCTCATAAGAAAATATAGGCCAGCGTGATTGAGACCTCGCTAGGTCAGCCTTCCACACCTGCCACTGCGATCGACCCAGACGAGTGGCCTCGTCGAACGTCCTACCGAAGAGGTCGCGGTCCAGGTCAGGCTCCGTGCCGACGACCGCGCCTCCCTTCAAATCGGAGCCCGTTGGGCATCGACGGTCGCTCCCCTTGCCTGGTCGGTTGTCGCAGAAGATACCTCAGCCTTTGTCCCCCCTGCCTGCCCATTTGTGGGAAGGGAATTTGAAGCTTGGCCCGTCGCCCTGTCAGTTGTAACCCGGCCTAAAATGTAACCGGAAATACCGCCAAGTAGCGCCGACAACTCTCTTGCCTCAAGTATTCCGGTGATACCAAATAATATTATCGCGATTACCAATGAAAACAGTGTAACAAATTGTATTCCCGTCTGATTAGAAAAAATCGCGCCCCGCACACGCATATCGGTTAGAGCCACCGTAAAAAAGCCAACTATTACTACAAGAACCATTCCCGAGAATATGATCGAGACCCACAGTTTGAATTGATTTTTTTCAGTGTCTGGAATGAGCAAAGCATTGATGTCCTCGTCAACAGACGCCTGTTTCAGTATAAGGCAATCAACGTCCTGAACCGCGAAATCAATCTCCTCTTGAAGAGACTTCAAATCATTTTTATCATTGGAATTTAGCTTAGCTTCCAATTGTTTCCTGTAGTTTTCTCCGTCCTTAAAGGCGTTTTGAAAAGCTTGACCAACTTTCTGTCGAAATCCTTTAAGACTGTTAAACTGATCTTCTACTGTGCCTTGCGGAGGCCGAGGCGGCTCTACTAGGCTTCCGCACCTTTTTTCGTAAGTTCCAAAGTCGCCGCCTTGCGCCGTGGGCGGTTTGTAGATTCCGGGGGCTGCTACAGGCGGCGGCGGTGACGGCGGCGGCGTTGCGAGTTCAGACGGACTTGTCGGGCTCGGGGTGGTTTGTGAAAGGCCGTTTGCAATTGACAGGCCATAGGCTATCGACGTGCAAACCAACAGCCTGAGAACAAAGGTGCCAGTTCGAGCAAGCCAAATTTGAAGTAAGAGAACGACCTCTGAATACCGCATTGGCCCCTCGCAATTTTTCGACTGAAACATTCCAGGGGCCGGCCCCCTTTGCCTCAAAACTCCTCCTACCCGCCCAGAGATTACGGAGAAAGATTTTACAAGCCTCTAGTCAAGGCATGACACCATTCCCCAAGAATAACCACAGCGATTACCTTCGTGGGTCCCCTGGGGAATTATTCGGTAGGGGCTCACCTGCCTTTGTCCGTTAGTCGTGATGGTGCAAAGTATTGTCGCAGCCTGATCAAAATCGGTACCGCACCCGAACATTGCATCGTGCGAGACCGGACAATTATTCTCAAACTCCCCAATGCAAACTCGAAATTTCTCCGCGGCTTGAGAGTTTTCGCTACATGCCAAAACAAAGAAAAGGATGAATATAGCTACTCTCAAATCATACTCCCGAATTTGACCAGTTGCGCTCGAAACTCGCGAAAGGTCATGTCTCCGAACCGGCCAATTGCGACACCCTTCAACGTTACCGCATCAAAAGGCGTTGAACGTCCGTCAACCTTCAAGGCCTTGCCGGAGCAGAGAAGATCACTTTCGACGGTTTTTGGCAATGCCCATTCTGCCGTCGCAGTGAACGCGAAAGAGAACGGTCGGACACCTATCAATGCCATCGCGGACGTTCGTGAAGTGTCGTTGATCCGGGTTTGGATTCGATCGCGCATTCTATGGGATCGTCCATTCAACGGTGCTTGACGTCACCCGGTGTGAAGCCAGAAGCCTCAACCGATCGCGCCGGAACGCTGCAGAACACCTCCATTTCGCAGCGGAGCGACTTTTGCAGAATCGTCCGAGTGATCGAGATCAGCAGAGATCCAAGCTTGGCACGTCGACCGACGGATTGGCGCTCGACGGTTTGGTTTCCGTCGAAGCTCGGGCGTGGAGGCGGACCGAGCTGCGGTTGTTGCTTCGCGTGGGCTAGCCCAATTCTGAATTACTGCAAAGACACCCATGACTGTGTTCCTCCATTCTCTCCGCAGGGGTCCGCACGTTCTTCCGATATCATGATCATCTGTGAGCAACGGCTGTTCATCACTGAGCATGATTTGCTTGCGCTCATACGTTGCATTTTGCGAACCGAAATGTTGCAATCTATTCGTTGGTTACTCAGGGGCGCAAAAGTGTCATACTCGAAGTAGACTGCGCGGCGCGGCTGACCCGTCAGCCTTGGGGCGAGAAGGTGTGAGCACGCCGGCCTAAGTATCATCGGGGCGGCAGGAGTGGCGCTATGTCACTGTATTCGGTCTCGATCGGCGATATCGAGGATGACGTCACAAGCTATTTTTCGCATCGTTTTGGCACCGATCTATCCGCGCTGACGCCGGCGACTGATGTCAAACAAATGTACAATTTCAGCGCCGACGCCTGGGCACAGCTCGGCGATACCCTTTCTGGCTTGCCCTGGATGCGGCACCTGGGTGTCCGCTTGTCACATCCTGACATGATGACAGTCACGACAGTCGGCCAATTGTCCTTTCTCATCTTCTCGCGAATGCAGCATGTGGTCACCGCCAAACCAGCGACACCGGTCACGCCGGTTAACTCGCTCATGAGACTTTCCCCTCACGCGCTCGCCGGCGGAACGCCAAAGGGTGCCGGGAAACCTCAAAAAGCGAAAAACGGTGCCAAGGCAAAGGCGAAGTAGACTGCGGCGCAATGCCAGGAGCAACCGTGCGAGCCAATAATTTCTTTGCGTCAGTCTTTCTCACGCTTCTTTTCTCGGCCTTCGCGACCGAGGCTCAGGCTGTCAAAGGCGACCCGTGCAACAACAAATTCATGGACGCGAAGGGCAATCTCCGGCCCGACATGACCCGCGCATATGTCATGCACGAGCTTTTCGATATCTACCGGAAGGCCGACAAGCATTGCGACGGGCATTTAACCGAAGCCGAGATCAACGACTTCGAGTCGAGCATAGACGTTACAGCGAAAATTGCCCTTACCGAGCAATATGTACGCTCCAATACCGCCGCTGGGAGGCCAGTACATCTCGATTCCAGCGGCGAGCCTCCCCTCACAATCGTGCCGACCACAATTGAGCCGACACCCCTTCCCTGCATGGCCGACTCATATTTCCTGCTCCGTAACGCCGCGGAAGATGTTAGAATATTCTCATGCCCGAAAGACTTTAAGTCGGCGACCGGCGCACAGTTCGGCTACTCCTACGACGGGGTGGCACAGAACATATCCTGGACCGCCAAGGGATTTGCGGCCGCGGACTTTGTGTGGAGAAATTCAAGCGCTCCCGAAGGCCCCTATGTGGCGGGGTATGCCTTCGCGCCCTGGGTTTCGTTCAATCGGCTGACGAATTCCGCCGCCTCACTGAGGTCAAAACAGACCGACCTGCTGTCTTATGGCGCGACCGCCGAATTGGCATTTGGCCGCGTGCTCGGAGCAGACCAATACTTCAGAGCCACGGCCCAGGTAAACTCCGATTTCGAAGGCGACGCGAAGTCGTGGTCGGTCACAGCGGAGTGGCAGCCCGTCAGCAACGACTGGATCCCCGCAATTTCCGCTCCCAATCCGCTGACCCAATACGCCACCTGGGAACTCGACCCAATTGCGCGATCGATCTACAGCGTTCGCCTCGAAGACAAGCCGATTGACCCGATCTTCGCGACGCGCGGTGACACTTTCCGTGCAGGGCCGGTCCTAGCGCTTTCAATCTTGCCAGTCCACAACGACATGCTCGTTCCGCATTGGTTGCAGCCGACGGTGTTCACCACCTCCTTCGAATGGCTGGAAGATTTCTATAACCACCGTACTTATCGCCTGCTGAATTCTACGCTCAATTTCCCTATTGATCCCGACGGGCATCTCGGCGTGCAGCTGAACTACCAGCATGGACAGCTTGAGGAAACCGGAAAGCGCGTCAATCAGGCAACGGCAGGGCTGGCGGCGAAATGGTGAGCGAGTGGCGGAATATCCCACCGGCTGCGCCTTTGTGCGTGGACCGACCGTGGCGACTTCTCTCGACCGCTCGTCAAGTGGGGCTACGGCCAATTTAGTGGACCCTTGAATCTACCTGAGTCGCAGGGTCCGGTGGCCATTGCAGAGGCAAACATAAGAGCAGGGAGGCAAATATGGGTGCAACTTCCGAATACGTCGCGCTCAAGGGCAGCGTTCACCCTCATCCGAAGGGTCATAAAAAACTTGGCCCGACGAAATCTTCTGGCCAACTAACTGTCACGATAATCCTTCGCCGCAAGACGGGGTCGGCTAAACAGGCGCAGATTACCGACCGGACTGCTCGCCCTCCCACCCACGACGAATTTGTCGAGGCGCGAGGCGCGGATCAGGACGAGTTGAACAAGGTTGTAGCCTTCGCAAAGCAGGCTCGCCTCGAAGTGGTGGAAGCCGACGCCGCCCGGCGTACGGTCGTTGCGCGCGGATCGGTGGCGGATGTGGAGAAGGCCTTTGCCCTAACACTCAATGACTACCAATATGAGCATTACGACTACAGAAGCCACGACGGTGCCGTCAATCTTCCATCGAGTATCGCCGACTACGTCGAGGCTGTCGTGGGTCTAACCAATCGTCCCGTCCGCGCGCGCCATTTCTCTACCGCCCGTAGGCGCAATCCGGCCGATCCAACGGACACCAAGTCACTCACGCCGCAACAGGTCGCGACTCTCTATGGGTTCCCGCCCGGCGACGGCGAGGGCCAGACGATCGGCCTCTATGAGATGGAAACGAATGAAGGTCCTGCTGGGTATACCAAGTCGGACATTGCGGCCACAATGGCGGCGCTGGGAGGGTTGCCAATGCCGAACATCGTCGACGTGCCCGTCGACGGTGTAACGAACTCCGGTCGCTCGGACGGTGAGACAGGCCTTGACATCACTGTCGCGGGCGCGATCGCGCCGAAGGCAACGATTGTGGTCTATTTTGCTGGCGGACAGACCCAGAACATCATCCATGCTCTGCAAGCGATGATCCACCCAACGCCCGCCGCTCCGGTCCCCACGATCATCTCGATCAGCTACGGATGGGGCCCGGACGATATTGGAGCTGACGCCTTCTCGGATAGCGAGTTCTTGCAAATCAGCAGCCTATTTGAGGATGCGGCCTCCAACAAGATCACCGTCTTTGTTTCCTCCGGAGATTCTGGCGCGAGGATCGAGGATCCACGACAGGCCCAAGCCAGCTATCCGGCCAGCGACATCTGGGTGACGGCCTGCGGTGGTACCACCATCGGCAACGTCAACGGAGCTTCCTTCGACGAATGGGTATGGAACGACACAGGTGCGGCTGGACCTGGCGCGACTGGCGGCGGAGTCAGCGCGAGGTTTCCGGTTCCGGGTTACCAGTCCGGCGTCAATGTGCCCAAGCGGAATGGCACCGGGCAGGCGGGGCGAGGTGTTCCCGATATCGCGGGCAACGCCAGCGAAAACAGCGGTTACCTTCAAGTCATCGGCGGTAGGCGTCCGGAGCCTGTCGGCGGAACTAGCGCCGTTGCGCCGCTTTATGCGGGACTTGTCGCCCGAATCAACTCTAATCTCGGTTTCGCGGTCGGTTACCTCAATCCGACATTGTACGCCCTGCGCGCCTCGGCCTTCCGCGACGTTCTCGGGTCGGCCGGGCCCGTGGACAATTCGTTTGGTAATGTGAGAGGTTACCCGGCGGGTCCATGCTGGGACGCGTGCACTGGCCTCGGAACTGTTCGCGGTCAAGCTCTGCAGGATGGGCTTGCATCACTAGACAAGGTTGCGAAGCGCGCGACTGCGAAGCCGGTCGCCGACAAGAAATCGCAGAAGGCCTAACGCTCGGTTCAAGGCAACCAGCCTCCGGCAACTCCACAACGAGTTCAATGAGCCCTGCTGAATCGAACGCCGCTCATAGGCTTGCGCCGCTGCTTGAGCAGATGTCTGGATATTCGTCTACTGCAGCCGGGTACCCATCCCAGCCGTTTTGTGCCCCGCCCGTGTCCTGATCCCCGCAAGCAGATGAAACTAGAGTCCGACCGGGCCGGCGAATGAACCCCACCGAGGGCCAGGCCGCGACGAATGACCGTGGTACCGGCAATTGTCACCAGGGTGATCTACGCGACGCAATGTCGGAAGGTAAATTGGCCTGGTGGGCGGGATGTTAAGGAGACGGTGAAGGCGCCGGCTTATTTTTCCGGAGCGGTGACACCTTATTCCTCTCGTCGCTGGAGTCGGCGCGCTCTGAGCGGGGGCAACTAGTGTCGTCGCACTGTCCGGAGCCGGCTTTTGCCCAACAGGCGTTGCCGTCGACGTAATTCCGGCGGTCTGAGGCGGCGCTTTATCAGCGCCGAAATAATATCCAAGAATTGCGCCAAATACTCCTATCAACACGCTAAGGACATCCTTTCCCTGCTGGAATGGCGCAGCTAACTCCTCCTCGTCCCTGTTGCTTCTGTATCCGGAGACCTCAGATGCCACCACTGGCACGACGCATGAAATGGAAGTTCAGGCCGAAGGTCACCGTTATCCGACGGGTTACCGGAACGCGGTGGCAGACCAAAGCAGTCAGTGCGTCATCGTCGATGACGCTTTGGCAAAGACCAAGGCACGCGAACGCTTCCTGCAGGGGATGAATTCCAATCTACTCCGCCGATGTCTGGGATAGCGGCTGGTCACGCGATCCCCACCATGGGACTGATGATCAAGCCCTCATGCCGACAATCGATCATGTATCTGGTACGGATCAGCGGTGATGCTTGAACGTTCACGTCCGTATCGGCAATTATCGCCAATGCAGTGCGAGGGTCGGTGTGCCCGGCTGCGGCGCCAACGAAATCGCTTCTCGGAACGAACCCTTTTGGAACGTCCGAACCCTTGACTCTGCCATCGAGCAGCACGACGGATACGTGAGCTACCCCCTCTGGTGGAACCTGCATCAGTTTTTATTGGACGACGTCATCTGCAGAGGCGAAGAGAGTTACTTAGCCGATCAGAGCTTCGCGTCGCAAGGCGAGAGAGTCTGCCGGTTGGGCCACTGATACAGGCGCAAGGTCGCTCCCAGGAAGATGTCTCGCGCAATTCGCTCAATGCGATGCCCACGATGCGTTTGGTGACTATCCGACGCGCGAACGGCTCGATCATTTGGTATGGCTGTCATCACGATCCCAGCCGATTTGCTCGCTTCGAAGCCGTTGCAGCGAGTTCCAATGCGCCGCGAGCGGTCGTCATCGAATCCAAGCTCAGATGGGATGAGGACGGGTCGACGAGGGGGCGTGGCCCTCACCCCGGCCCCACTGATCAGTGCCCTACCTCTCTGAGACTGAAACCGACGCCGAGCGCGCCGTGCCCTCCTAAGGGAGGCAATGGCGTCTATTGCCTTCCACTAAACGTCGACACGATTCCTTACATAGTGATCCCGGCGGGACTATGGCGTCGTGGTCGCAAATGGAAAAGTTGTTCCGGTAATTGTAGGTGACACTGGCCCGTCGTACAAAATAGGTGAAGGTTCTACAGCTCTACTACGAGCACTATCTACGAACAATGGTCCGCGTACGTTCGGGTCCGGCGTGGATTACATTCTGTTTCCTGGCACGCGCGACCCCGTCGATAACCTATCCGCCGATAGCCTCTCAGGAGTCATCCAAGCGAAAGGTCATGCGCTATACGCTGAACTCCTCGCGCAGTAGCCTTGCTTCTCTTTGTTTCGCTGCCTTCGATTTTTGTGTTTCACCAATGCAAACCGCTCGGAGAGCGGGCTAAAGCGCGCCCGCTCAATCGGGCTTTCGGCAAAGAAATGCGACTTGGCCGATCCGCGCCCCGACGATGGATGGTATCGACGTAGCTAATTGCACGTGGGTTGGTGAGCGAAATAGGGCTGCTCGATATCAAACGATACGAGAATACTCTGGATACTCACCACGAAGGCATCGCCGCTGCCGTCTAAGTGAGGACATTAGGGCAGGCGTTTCTCACAGCGATCTTTTGCCAATGAACCGCGCGGCCAAGAAAGCCGCCCCAATGTGAACGCCGGTGGCCGTTTCGACTGTTTTGGATTAAATGACTGGACAGGGAGCCACGGCTCCAGATTGTCGCCACCCACGCGCCAGCTGGTCGCATTCTCGAGGGTCGAATGGCACTGATTCACATCCGCCTGACAGAGTCTACCTTGAGGAGGGACAAACTATGTGCATGAAGAATTTGTTCAGCGCCACCTGTTTTGCACTAATTGTCCTAGCCGGCAGTGGGTTAGCGAAAACGAATGCCTTGCCTTCAACCAATGGCAACGTGGAAATTGTGGCGGCACCGCAAGGCGAAATAGTAAGTCTGTCCACGAAGCTTATTGTACCCGCCAAGCCTCCTTCCGTCGGGACCCTTTTCCTATGGCCTGGGTTGCAACCCGCACTTGGAACTCCGACCTATTATCCAATGGACAACGGAGTTCTCCAGTCCGTCCTCACCTGGGGGCCGTCGTGTGCGCCTGGAGATCCGCCAGGCATGTATTCGGCGTGGTGGATTTCGGCGCAATACGTCAATACCTACCGCGATCCCAAACATCCACTATGTTACGGTGGTCCCATAATGGCCGTTAGTGCGGGCGATACCTTGCTTATCAACATTTCACTGGTCGGATCACTTTTCGGAACCTTTTGGGTCCAGACAGTGCTGGATTTGGATAGCAAAACATCTGTGAGTTTTGAAATCGGACTGGAGGGTCAGGAGCAGAATCTCGCCTTTTTTTCTATTGAACCGCATGACGGCGCGAGCGGGTCAGATACCATCTTTCTCGGGACGACAATTTCCTTCGCGAGTTCCGATTCGCGCAATTGTCGCTTAGAAGAGCATGGTATAGATGACGCGGTTTCTGAACCCATTCTCCTAGATGGCGGGCGATCATGCTACATTGACAGGATTGCACTTAAGGCACCGGTCGCCCGGCCCAAAATTGCCTGTCCAAACGAGGACGAGATCAGATCCACTGACAGCAAAACTCCCACGACAATTATTTTCAGAAATGAGCACGGGTCTTCGGTGAATGTTTATTGGACTGACTACGATGGCCATCATCGGCCGTACGGTAAAATCGCCAATGGAAAATCATTAACACAGTTCACGTATTTAGCCCATCCATGGGTCGTCACCGATTCGTCGGATACTTGCATTGGGCTGTACTTACCGGCGCAGCAACCTACTGAAGTTGTGATACACTAGGTGTTTGATCCCAGGTTTTGATGGTGCATTCTTAACACCCGAATCAAAGGATGCGCATGTCGCGCAGAATACGAGCGAGCGCTTGTCGGCGATCGACGGCCGCACGACCCGTCACGCGCCGGCTGCGCCGTCAGCCAGCGCATCCGCAAGCGGATCGAGGAAGCCTTCGGCTGGGTCAAGACGATCGCCGGACAGGAGAAAACCAAATTTCGCGGACGCGAGCGGCGTTGCGTTCATCGAGCGCAATTCGTTGACGAGGTCCTCGGCGTCATAGGCTTTGTCGGCGCCCAGGGTGATCGCCTGCGGCCGGTCGGCGCGGCGGCTCGATCATGTGCAACGCCGCGACCCGCTCGGCGTGGCCGTTGGCCGGTGTCAGACAAGCCTCGACGATCAGGCTATTGCAGTTCTCAATCAGCGCATGTCCCATGAAGCAGAGCTTGGCCTCCTTGCCCGGTCCTTTCCGGTAGAGCCTTGCTTCGGGATCGGTCGTCGAGGCGTGCGTTTCGTTCGATCGCGTTTGGCCGCGAAAGTCCGCTTCCTGGTTCCTGCCGCCCCCGTCCGCGGGAGGTTCGTTCGGTCCATTCCTCGGGTCTTCGCTCGAAGAACCGGCTTTTCGGCTTGAAGCTCTTCATCGACGCCCAATTTCGATCAGCGTGCCGTCGACCGAAAAATGGTCGGTGCTCAAAAGCCGCTTCACGCGCGGCTACGCCAAGACCGCGCTCAGGAACTTCGCGGCGATGTCGCCTTCAGGCAGCCGGTCGCGGTTCTTGGAGAACACCGAATGGTCCCACGCCGCATCGTCGACGCCGAGACCGACGAACCAGCGGAACAACAGATCGAACTCCAGTCGCTCCATCAACTGCCGCTCCGAACGGATCGAATAGAACGCTTGCGGCAGCATCGCTCGCAGCAGTTTCTCCGGCGGGATCGACGGCCGCCCAATCGACGAATAAAGCGCCGAAAAATCGCTCGCCGGCGCCGCCAACGCCTCGTTCACAATCACGCGGATCGCGCGCAGCGGATGGCTTTGGCCAACTCGAGCTTCAAGATCGACATAACTGAAAAGCGATCCAGACCGCTCGTCCTCGCCTCGCATGATTCAGTCCCCGCAGCCGCGCCCAAAAGACAGAATCACATCGCGATTCCCGTGGCTAGGGCCTTTTTCAACAGCCTGCTAGAGGTAAGGAGACGGAGGGCGGCCGTGAACGAACTACTGCGCGAACTAGCGGACGTTCGGTAGCGGAATCAAAGCGAACGGCGCGGCACGCCCGATTCATGCGCTGGATAAAAAGACGAAGGAGGAAAACAGGCGGTAGCTATCCGCCGCCCCCCACTTTCGCGAAATTCGATTGACCCGACATACTTTGTCTGGGACTCTCGTGTGCCGGAATGGTCCACGATCGGAGCTAAAAAATGTCGGACGCGGCTACGCTAGCTAGAATCGTTGCCTTAACGGGTTCCGCCATATCTGGCATCTTGGCGGTGATGATAATTTTCGGCGTAGTCTGGACCGCAATAGTCCTAGGAAAGGTGCCGGACGTTCTCGCAAATTGGGGAGGCGTCATCATCGGCTTCTTCTTCGGGCAATTCTTTAGCTTCGTCCGCGGCGTCCTGAATTTCCCGGAACCGTCCACGTCATCGCCGCCTTCGCAATAGTATTATGGAGAATTTCGATGTCGAGGTTTGGCTTAATAAGCTACGTTTCATTGATTTCACTCATCGTGGTGCTGAGCTCTGCGAGAGCGGATACAATTGTTAGCTTGTTGCCCGAGATTCGGTCAACGTGTTCCGGCTTAGAAAAAATTGTCGCAAATAATGGGACGGGGACAATACAGATGAAGGACTACGAGCTAACTATTGACGCAGGGAAGGACCTAAATGTTTTGCACGAAGGTATCTTACTTCGTAAAATCGCTAACGTTTCTGCGATGTCGTATTACGACTGCATTAAGAATCTGTCAGAGACATTCGCTCCTTTACTGAAGCATTGACGTCTTATGTTCCTGGTCGCGACGAAGTGCTAGCAATTTCTGCGCAAGGGTCAATCCGATTGAAGGTATATTGGCCGAGGCGAGTAGTCCCAAAATGACCTTGTCAGCTTGCTTGACTGTATCGGCCCTCCATTCTGCTCGATTCGTGGATAACGCCGCCTTCGCGCCAGGACTGCCGTTTATCGCAGCGTAAGCGAGCCATTGTGCAGCTTCCATTGAAGAATCCTCTTTTGACATTCTAACGGCACCAAATTGACCCACAAATACAAGGTGGTCGAAAATATAAGCTAGATTGAATTGACCTGCGGATGAACCCAGGATCGCCGCAAGCCAGTAATACCTTAAACGCTCAAATCCATCTCGCAGCTTCATAGGGTCGAGGTAGAACCAATGATAGTCCCTCAGCTCGTCAGCTGATTTACCGGCTTCGTTCAAGGCCTGTGCGAATCCTCTTTGCAGTGAAAGGTCGAACTGCGATTGTGCGTCCATAGGGAAACCACGCCTTTGGTGCATACCTGCTGCGTAGAGTGGTGCCGTCAAAGAGCCGAAAGCAATGGCCCGCTCGTAAGCTATCTCGGCCTCATCAAACTTTCCCGCGGCTTCCAAAGCAGAGCCACGCATGGACAATGCCTGGGCGAACTGCGGCGCAGTAGTCGCAGGCGTTTGACACTGCTCGACCGCATTCGAGACCGCCGTCGAGGAGTTTTCTGGAAAGACCGCGTCCTTGTAAGTTGTAGGAAACTTGAGGCCGTCTATTGCTTGTTGGCAGCCAGAAAGCGTACCCCCTAGCCGCAAAAGATAATTTTGTGGAACGTACTCGTATTCAAAATTATGCAATTGATTCTCCGGAACCAAAAGCTCGTTTATCAAATAGGCGTCGAGTGGCAGGGTTATATTAACGCTTTTCTCTACCACTTCGTCATTTTTACCTTCGGCGTACCTCAGAATGGTATCTTCCGACACGAACAATGTCAAAGTATCAAAGTTGGCCCCTTCGTCGATGTTTTCCCAGCCTCCGCTGCCCAAAAACGTTGTTTCGTATCCTCCCGACGCTTTGGCGGTAAGTCGAATATGAAAATCCTTTGGCTGGCCCGATTCATCGACCATATGTACAGCAATCACATAGTCGATGGAAAACGACACCTCAGAATACTGCTTTTTGGTGTCATTTATTCCAGAGAACCACGAGACGCGTTGGTTGACGTGTCTTGCTAAGTCGGAGGTATCCACAAGAGCGATCGCGTTATTTTCTTTGAGGGCGTTCTCTTCATTCGTCGAAAGGGCGAGTTTTGACTCCAAAACCTCTAAAAAGTCGTTCCCTTGCGATCGCCCGAGCTGATAATTAAGTCCTATACCGTGGAGAGTTAGATGTTCGCTCGGTTTATTATCTCTTCTTTTGAACGTTATGGTGACGAATGGACTCGTCGTCCAAGACAGAGCCTGTCCAAATCCACGATTGTAAACAACGGCCAAGCCAAACGAATTGGTGCCATCCTTGATTGCACCTATGACCTTTAGATCGAGGGGAGCCCCCAGATTCTGTGTTGCGTTAATCTTTCCAACGATTGTAATTATGTCTTTGACGCACTGAGCGTACTCAGAGAACGTAACGCTCTCGATTTTTTTGAGTAATACCCCCTCCTCATAGATTTCTAAATGTCCTGAGGCGGCTATTGTAAGCTCCATGTTGCGGTAATGAATCGAGTCGCCCGCGGCGTGCTCCGAGTGAACGCCGCCGCACGCCTTTCGCGCTGCGTCAACTATTGAGTCTTCTGCCGCGGCAACGGAAGACAGCGATAAGGATGCTACAGTCGCGCCGATCCATAGTGATAGAGAAGTGCGCATGCGCCGACTCCTTCTTACGCTCGCCGCGAGTGTATTGCGTGACGCACACGCTCCGCAAGTTGGCCTAGACGACCCGAATGACGAGACGACGAAGGGAAAGCGACGGTCCCAAGCCAATGGGGGCAGTCACGCGGCCATTTGAGGGTCATTCAGGGCAGTCGTATTGAGCCCAAGCTGGTCGAGAATGATCGGCTCGACCAAGTGAGGGCCGTCATTCCGCCAATTCCCCACCGCCTTCCCGACAGGCCAGAGCTTCATCTTGTCTGAAGGATAGGGACGCAACAGCGCCTTGAGTTCGGCCAGTGTTGCAGAAGCTTCGCCCAGCCACGCCGGCCAATCGTCTTCCGCGAGAATGACCGGCATACGGTCGTGAAGGGGATCAATCAGTTCATTCGGCGGGCAAGTCGTGACCGTGCAACTGCGGATGATTTCGCCGTTGTCTCTGGACCTCCATTCGTCCCACAGACCGGCAAGGACAGTGAGGCCACCGTCCGCTCTCGCAATCGCGAAGGGCTGCTTGTCGCCACCCTTCCGCTTCCGCCACTCGTAGAAACCATCTGATACCACTAGGCAACGCCGAGCGGAACGCCACGCGTCTCTAAATGCTGGCGTGGTGTCAATGGTCTCGGAGCGCGCGTTGAAGGTCGTGAATGAAAACTTTGAGTCTCTGGCCGTTGACGGGATCAAGCCCCACCGCATCTTTTCCGCGAGCCGGACGCCGTTTGATGGATCGCGTAGAACGACAAGGACATCTTGCGTCGGCGCGATGTTCCAAGAAGGCAAAAGATTTGGCGCTGGGATGTCGTCCAAGCGCAGCTTGATCTTTATGTCGCTCCAATCGTTTGGGAGCCGGAGACGTCCGCACATGGGCGATGCTATCCTTTCTGTCCGCGAGATCCTCGGCGCGCAAAGCCAGGCGAGGCCGCTTCGCGGAGCGCCTTGTTCTCCTCAATCAATGCGCCGATCATCGCAATAAGTTCAGTTACGGCGGCGCGCGGGTCACTCGCGGTCGCGAGGGCGCGGATGTTGGTCGGACGTTCGAGGCTTTGGAGGGCGCTTCATGATGACGAAGCTCGACTCCAAGTGCCGGGCAAGATGCTCAGCCGTGACCCGCGCCATGGGCTCGGCACCCTGGCGAAAGCGCTCTCGGCCATCAACGCGCAGCGCGTATTCAACCGCAAAAGTGAGTTCGTCAGGCGTTGCAGGGGTCAGCTTTTCGTCAGGATCGGCCATCCTCAGACTATGTCACAGTGGTCGGAACAAAGCAAGAACGAAATCGTTGCACAGTCCGTCCGTCGTGGCGGTTCTCTTGTGCCGCATGTCGCCCTGATTTGAGCCAGCGACGCCGAAAGGTCGCCTGGAATGGGCTAAGAGACATCCCGACGAGCAGCCTCAGCTTCCCGTTGCATTAATGCAAGGCGACACTATCTATTGGAGAAGAACGAATTCTTGGAGTGTTAAATGCTGGCCCCAAAGTATGGACGGCCTGCGACGAAGAGGAACTATCCGTTAAAGCGATTTATGCTCATCGTAAGTAGGAATGGCATTGAAGTTGGACGGAAGGTCGTTGAGGCCCGTAGTGAAGCCGATGCATCGGGAGAGATTTACCACTTCGTGGGACAGCTTCGCATCGGTCTTTTCGAGCCCGGCATC
>Ga0206856_10217_pt1 | contig 19084 bp, 21 predicted proteins | sample Alteio_BWOrgCont_48_FD_152630 | JGI IMG/M metagenome (GOLD analysis project Ga0206856, IMG submission 152630) | Enriched cells from forest soil in Barre Woods Harvard Forest LTER site, Petersham, Massachusetts, United States -... | ecosystem: Environmental > Terrestrial > Soil > Temperate forest >...
AGTCGTTGTGAGTGCGTATTTATTTCGGAACGTGCGTTTCCCAAAACTCGTGCTTCGAGATCCTCGAACGCTGTTACCCGCTTGGGCGAATCAGAACTTGGGTGTTTTTGCAGCTCGGGAACCCGTTCTCGCACACATGATCGCAAAAACTGTAGAACTGAGGCCTCAGGCGCTCCCCCTTTACGCCGTTCGCGAAAAGTTCCTGCTCGATGATGCGAGAATGTCTTTTTTTATCTTAAAAACGAGTGGACCCGGCAAAAGGTTGCACAATCCGTGATAGTCATCGTAACATCTGCATGAAAGGAGCCGAGAGGAAGTCGCACACCCGTGCGACGGGAATTCGGCGATAGATACGATGCTTCAAGAAGACGTAGGCATCCTCGTCATCGAAGACGTGCAGGCGATGCAGGTCCAAATTCGAGAACTTCTGACTCAGATCGGGTTTAGCCGAATCGTCGTCGTCGATAACGGCATTGAAGCTCGGCACGTGCTCAATAATCAACTCATTCAACTGATTCTATGCGATTGGCATATGACACCGGTTACGGGCCTTGAGTTGCTGTCCTATGTTCGCTCGACGATGAGTCTCAAGCGCATCCCTTTCATCATGGTCACGGCGGAAAATACGAGATCCTTAGTCTTAGAAGCTGTTCGATTCGGCGTCGACGATTATCTGCTCAAGCCCCTGACGTCCGATCAAGTTGGAAACAAAGTCTACGCACTTTTAATTAAACATCAGGTGCTCTAATTTATGAACCCACCCTCTGTGCAACACGAAAAGATTCAGGACTTTATTAACGAACTGACCGGGTTCGCTCAAACTGCCGAGCAAATATTGAATGAGATCCAAGAAGACCTCGAGGGGAAGAAGGGATCGTTTTCATTTTTTTCCGAGCGCATGGTTGCCATTCGCGGCACGGCACTTCAACTCAAACTCGATCACATCGCGCACATCGCAGGTCTAGGCGAAGAGATCGCAGTCAAGGGGGCGGTTGCCGACAGCAGACCCAAAATCCGAAAATGTGTCGGCTCACTTTGGGACGCGCTCACGACGGTCAAATATCTGCTGGTTCACTACGACAAACCCACGGACGAAGAGCAGGACATTTTGATCCATCGTCTTGAGTCTACCCTCACATCTCTCGGCGGAGCTCGCCCAACCGTGGATGAGAGTGAGATTGAAAAAATACTTAAGGAAAGAACTTAGACCCGATCTCGTCCAGAGAACTTACGACCCGCGTAGCTGCACTTAATTCACTCGCCGGACAAGTCGTCGTAACGGCAATCACTCGCATCCCCGCGGCAAGGGCAGCACGAACGCCTTGAGGTGCGTCTTCAATTACCACACAGTCGGACGGGCGGAGGCCGAGTTTTTCGGCGGCTTTGAGGAAAATTTCAGGATTCGGTTTGCCATGAGTGACATCGCTGCCGGTGACGCGTACTTTGAAGAACGGCGCGAGGCCCAAGGTTTCAATCGCAAGCTCGACGTTTTCGCGAGGGCCGGAGGATCCCACGGCGAGGGGGATCCCCTCATCGTATAATCGCTTCACCAACACTCGCGCGCTCGGGATCTCACGCAATGTTCCGCGCGCGATCGAGCGATAGATCTGTTCTTTTTCGCCGGCAAGTCGGGTGATTTCGGATTGTGCGATCCCTGCTCCTAACCAGATTGGGAAGATCTGGTTGTTGTGCATCCCTACCGTGCGTTGAAGAAGTTCGCGGGTAAACGGCACACCGATCTGCTCGCCCAGTTTTTTGAACGCCTCAAAATGAGCGGCGTTCGAATCCACTAGAACTCCATCCATGTCGAAGATCACACCAAGCATGGGACGCCCTTAAGCCTGCTGCAGTTTTGCGCCGGCCGCGCGAGCACTCATCGCACGCCAATAGATCCAGGTCACGAAACCCACGTACGCGAGCTGCGCGCCGACGAAGCCCGCTACCCATCCGCGTCCGCCGGTCGAGAATCCATAAGAATGAAGTCCAACACCCAGGATGAAATTCACTCCATACCAAGCCATCACAACCGAGAGAAACGCCACGACCGTCCAAGCGGCATAAGCAAACTGTTTTACCCACCCCGTAAACCGTCCGTGCAAAATCACGAGGTACGACAGCAGCGCAATCAACGCCCAGACTTCCTTAGGATCCCAACCCCAAAACCGACCCCACGAATAATCTGCCCAAATCCCGCCTAAAATCGTCCCAGCAGCGAGAAGGACCACCCCGAACTGCATTGCACGGTACGTAAGTTGATTGAGTGCCGCGATTTTCTGTGTGGCGGCGACATGAGCCGCGCCGGATTTCACACCGTTCCAGTGCTGCTTGAGAAAATGAAACAACGTCACATTCGCAATCCCGAGCGTGAGCGCAAAAGCCGCGTATCCCAGCGTAATCGTCAAAACATGAATCGTGAGCCAATAATTGCTTCTCAACACCGGTACCAAAGGATGGATGCCCGGATCCATCATCGCAGGAGCTGCATCCCCCGCGATCAGACCAAAAGCCGCGAGCGTGAACGCCACGATGAGGCCAACTGCTTGCTTCTGGATCGCATACAAAATCGCGGCGAATACAACCACCCCGAGGCTCACCCACATGATCGATTCATACATATTGGTGACCGGTGGTCGACCCGCGACGTAACACCGAAAAGCAATCCCACCGACATGAACTAAAAACGCTGTGGCCCCGAGAGATTTTGCAAACGTGATCATCCCGCTCCAAAAACGCCCACCGGTGCCCGCCGCCCGACCTTCAAGCCCCGCAATCCCAAAAGCCCAGAATAGTGCCGCCGTCGCATATAAAATCCAAGCGATAAGAAACGGACGAGTTCGATTATAAAAAGATTCCGCACGAATCGATCGCTCCATCGACGTCGTCCAATTTGGGACTTGAACCTCCACGGCATGACGAGCCGCAATCGATGCCGTATTAAAAGCCGCCTCATCCCCTGCCATATAAGATTGAAGCAGAGTCACGAAGCGCGAACGAATCGTTTCACCCTCCGGCTCCGTTCCAGCAAGCGACAACCAGGCCGCTGGAGCTGCTTTGGGGACAACCAACCACACATCCCCCGAAACAATGAGACGAAGAGTTCCAAGACGATCAAGTACGCGTTTCAACTCTTCTTCACGAAGATCGGCCTTGGGTTTGCCTTGCGAAACCGAAGGGGGTTCGACTTGCCCTTTTTTGCCAGAATATTCTGCATATTGTGCCAACGCGAAATTATTAAAAAGCTCATGCGGAGCAAAGCGAGTTCTCTTTTCATCGAGCCCCAGTTGGCGACGAACGTCTTCGCGATTGATTTGGATAAACGCTTTTTCATCCCAACTCTTGGGGTACGCGATCAAAGATAAAAACAAATCCACCGGATCCCAACCTTCGAATTTGCGCGAACCGGTTTCATACAGAATCATTTCGCGAGCGAGAGAATCCAGTGGCTTCACGCGTCCACCACTTTGCACAGGGATCAGGCCCGCTTCTTTAAAGGACCAATTCGGATGTGCAACGGGAGCAGGCTCTGCGGCTGAAACAGAAACTGCCGAAATCAAAAGCAGGCCCAAGGCCAATTTTGCGATCTTCATTTTTTGAGTCCTTTATTGCGGTATTTTACGCCAAAAAGTAGAATCGTTCCCAAGACAATGAGCAGCGATCCCGTATATTTCCACGGACGGCCTGGATCGCGATTCACCGAAAAAATCGAAGTCACAGGACGGGGCTGAGCATCTTCGTAGCTGGCTTGATAAAGCGTGACCCCAGCGAATTTAAGAGGCTCGTTCATCGAGATCATCACGTCTTTTAAAGTTTCACGATTGGGGACGGGGTTCCCACTTTCCGGATGAATCCCCGGACCATCCAATATCGAAACTTTGGAAGCGTACGACGAAGGATCCACAGTGCCTTCATAATGCTCCACCGAAAAGCGCTCGAGTCGAACCGAAAACGGGAGGATCACTCGATTCGGACTGTATCCAATCTCCACTTCGCGTCCTTCAAAATGAAGAGCCGCGCGATCGCCAAGTCCCAACCACACCTCTGAACCTTCGCCGCCATTGCCGGTCACCACGTGAATCGCAGATGCGGGCGCCTCACGCCCATATTCTACACGAGCGGGGCGATAAGTCGTCATCGGGACTGCATCTTCAATCCATTGCAATGGAGAGATTTTTACATTTTTCCAGCCGGGCTCCAAAACGGGCGGATGATCGGGATCGACTTTCACGAGGTCCGCTGTCCGCCAACTTCCGCGCACTAACTTCCCTTCCGAGGAGATAGCACGATAATTCAAAGCGCCTGGTGAGTGAGAGGCAGAATTATAATTTAAGAGCATCACTGGGTGGCCTTTCGGCAACTGACTGAGTTCCGACGCGCTCTCGTACTGCCCTTGCGCCGCCAAAATAAAAAGTGACGGACCCATTTGCAACTGACTCCACTGGGGATCCCCTCCCCACATCCAAAAGTCCTGCGTGATTTTCATCGGACCGCCAGAAATTCGGAGTTTGACTGCAGGAAAATGATGACCCGCCACACTCTTATTCGGAACAAACGAATAATCCGCATCCGCATGCGACAAAAACTGATCTACTTTGACGTCGTAAGGAGCGCCGCGATCTCGAGCGTTAAACGGCTTAAAAGTAGTACTCGGTGGCTGCCAGGGGATCAGGACAGAATGAACCGTCGACGCATCGACCATGACAAGAGAAGAGTCATCCAATTCGACCGCGCTTGAAACCTCTCCTTCGCTAATTCGTAAACTGCCATCAAGCCCCCGTCGCTCGGTGATCAAAGACCCGATGAGCATCGTCATGATCCCCACGTGAGCCATCAAAAAAGGAGTGTGTCGAAGTTTCCAAGGATATCGAGTGAGCGCCGAAAAAAAGATATTCATTGCCAACAGCGAAAGAAGGGCGTGAAACCAAAACGAGCGATAAACAAAATACTGAGCGGTCGGAGTATCGTAAATCGATTCTAAAAACGTCGCCGTCGCCAAAGACGCAACCAGTGTCAGTAAAACAAAGACTGCGATCTTAACGGAGCCGAGGATTTTCCAATCCCATTTTTTGCCAGGCCTTTTTTTTATAGAGGCTGGGCCGGAGTGACTTTGTACTTCCGATGATGCCACAAATCCCTTTCAGAGCTTTTGGTAGGGCGGCAACTCCAAGGCGATACTCTTGCCACGATCCAGAGGTGTGTCTCCATGCTGAGCAAATGCAACTCCGGCGAGATTCAGAACCTTGCGTTGCACAATCCGCTCACGAGTGAGGGCCTCACTCGGCAATTCGCCCTGATGCGCTTTTTCGTCATAAACGCGATCATAGATTTTTTTGCGGAAGAACCCCGCGTTCCGACCGACCGCAATACGGGTCATTCGGCGCAGCCGATTCGCCAAGAAGAGTCCCTGACGGCTCCCCGGACCTGTGAAATCCACTAGAAGATCCATACGTTGCGGAGCGGTCGAGCCGATTGGCTTACCGACCGTGTTCAAGAAAAACACCGTCGAGTCAGGATAGGCCAAAAGGATCTTTTGACGCAGCGATTCGATATCGTAAACCATACCCAAAGACGAGAGAACGACCAGGACAGTTCTCACTCCAGGTACGCGGTTCGGTCGAACGAGTTCCTGCTCACCGAGTCGATCCAAAAATGCTCCAGATTGAGGGTCTAGTTCGTCTTGAGGTTTGTGCATGGGTAAAGAATTAGCAGAGAATTCAGGGAGTGGGTAGAATTTTAGTAGAGTTCGTACTTGAACAGCCGGCACTCGATAGCGCCATTATACAAGACATAGCGCCGAGAGGCCCGTAAACCGATCAGTTTGGATAAAGGCTCACTCCCGGTGAAGATGTAACCTTCCCAACCTTTGAACTTCTGCTTCAGCGTATCGCCCAAGCGCCCATAAAGCTCTTGGAGCTGTTCTTCATCACCCAGGCGCTCGCCATAAGGAGGATTCGCGACGAAAATCCCACACGGCGCGATGGACTCACAAAGAGCAAGTTCGCGCTTTTCAATATGAGCAAAACCCGTGAGTTCGGCACTTTCGAGGTTGGAAAGAGCGGCCCGCACGGCTCGGAAGTCTGCGTCGTAGCCCACGATTTTCGGGAAGAGCTTCTTATCTCTCATTTCACCTGAGATGGCTTCGTTGACGATTTTTTTCCACAGCGCAGAATCGTGCTGCCGCCACTTCAGAAAACCGAAGTGTTTGCGTTCCGCCCCTGGCGCAATCTGCGCAGCCATCATAGCCGCTTCGATCACGAGCGTACCGGATCCACACATCGGGTCCAAAAAGGCAGGAAGCATCGCCGGCTTAAAATCCGGCTTCGCTCGCGCTTCTGCTAATTTTGTCGGCCATCCCGCGTGCATGAGGATGGCGGCTGCGAGATTTTCTTTCAACGGAGCCGCCGTATTTTCGTCTCGATATCCACGAAGATGGAGACTCGTCCCGGAGAGATCTATACTGACGGTCGCCTCGTCCTTGAGCACGTAAACGTTGATTTGAATATCCGGGTTCTTCGTCTGAACGGACGGGCGCTCGCCCTGAACACTTTTGAGTTGATCGCAAATCGCGTCCTTGGTTTTGAGAGCACCATAGTGCGTATGGCTGATCTCAGATTGGGACGACGAAAAATCGACTGCGATCGTCTCTTTGGGCGTCAGATGATCCGACCACCGAATGGACTTCACTCCACCGTAAAGTTTTTCCGGATTTGGCGCCGGAAAAGTCTTGAGCGGCAAAAGCACGCGGTTCGCGATTCGAGACCAAAGACAGGCTCGATAAGCAGTCTCCCGAGTCCCTTTGAATGAAACTCCAGCTCTCGTTTCAACCACATCGGAAGCACGAATCTTGTCCGAGCGCAGCTCTTCGGCAAGAAGAGGCTCCATCCCCTTGGCCGTCGTTGCAAAAAACTGTGTGGTCGGTTCCGCAGCTGTGAAGTTCACGTCAGGGACATAGCATACTTCAGCGGCGTTCCGTCGAGATTATTCAACGCCCGGAGACATTTGCCGTGTCCGATTGCAAATCAGAGACACCTGACTACTAATAGTGCCCTGTGCGCTGACAATGGGATCATCCGAAAACACTTTGATCCTCGAAACACTCAAAGTAGCTGGAAAATCCGTGGCCTGAGTTCCACCCTGGCCGCCGATCGACAGCTCCGCAGAAGCCGTCCGAGACTGCCCAAAATAGACGAGATTCGAACCATCCTGCTTGAAGCTGGCACTATCAATCGTCGCGAGCGGAAACTCTCCAGGTCCCTGCCCCACATTCGCCTGACCCCCATTTGAATGATCCATCGAAATATGGAGCTGGTAGATCGAAGCAGCGTCTTTCTGTCCGGCGTAGATGACATTTGCATAAATAATAGGAACAGTCGTGTCCGCACTTCGGCAAGCCCAGCCATAATCGGGCATCGGGTTACCGTGAAACCACCGACTCACATCGTTGTCACCCAGGTCCGGATCCACATCCATAATGACGCTGATATTTTTCACATCTGTGATGATTGAATAATCAGGATCCCGAGTTTCGACCGTAGCGTCCATCACGAGTTGAGATCCCGGCCGAACCACAACGCCGCGAAGCTCCACTGAGTCAGGAGCAGAGTCTTGCGTCGAGATGGGTTTTTCCAACTCATAGCTTGTGGCTCCGTCTTTCACCACTAATGACCATTGCGATCCTGTGTTTTGGGCGTTTTGGGTTCTGTGCTCGAAAAGAGCCTTGCCGACGAGACGAACTGAGTCCGCGCCAAAGCCTTTGCCAGCACCGAATCCAAGAATACAGCAAAAAACACCACACCAACCAATTGTCTTTTTCACGAACATTTTTAAGATCTCCCGAAGCAAAGTTTTATTTTTGAAGCCGGGGAGTGTTTAGCAAGTCGCGTGCCTTCTGCATGGGACAAAGTCACACTCCCAGCGGGGTTCCCCGCAAGCGTGAAGCGTTCGCGCGAATACGCGCGATGCGGGAAAAGACCACGGAAGGTCGCCCCCGATAGGAGTGTGACTTTGTCCCATGCAGAAGGCACGAACACCGTGCAGAAATCAAACTACGGCGCGGAGATCAGCGACGTGGGTGGCGACTTTGACTTTGCGGAAGATTTTGAGGATCTTGCCAGTGGGCGCAATCACGAAAGTGCTGCGCACGATGCCCATGAATTTACGGCCGTAGAGGGACTTTTCCTGCCATACGCCGTAGGCGTCACAAACTTCGCCTTCCGTGTCAGCAAGAAGTGGAAAATTAAGTTTGTGTTTAGCTTTGAATTTTGCGTGACTCTCAACGGAGTCTTTGCTGACTCCCAGGATCACGGTACCGGCTTTTTTAAACTTGGCCGCTTCGTCGCGAAAGTCACAGGCTTCTTGAGTACAACCCGGCGTCATGTCCTTTGGATAAAAGTACAAGATTACAGACTTGCCCTTGAAATCCTTAAGACTGACTTTTTCGCCCTCGTCCGAAAGTAACGTGAACGCGGGTGCTTTGTCGCCTTCGAGAAGTTCTTTTTTAGCCATTCAACCCAATCCACCCTTTGAGATAGCGTCCTTCAGGGAACTCCGCGAGCAGCGGATGATCCGGGGACTGTGCTCCGCGCGCAACCCAACGAATCTGCGTTTGGTTACGAAATGCGGACTTGTTCAAGACACGAATAAACTCATCTTCCTCTAAAAGTCCAGAGCAGGAACAAGAAACGATCCCACCTTCAGACTTCAGCAGTCTCACGGCCTGGGTGTTGAGCTGCAAGTAAGCATGCGTGCCCGCACCCATATCTTTGCGGCCCTTAATCAGCGCCGGAGGATCTGAGATCACGATATCAAAACTTTTCGCGGCGAGACCTTCGAGGTCCTTCAGCACATCGCCTTTGAGCGTCTCGCATCGCGCGCCCTGAGCTTCGATGTTTTGCTTTGCGTATTCAAGCGCAGGAGCTGAACCATCCACAGCAAGAACTTCAACCGCGACACCCTGGGATTTGAATACGCGAGAAAGCTGCGCGCCCCATTGTCCCACGTAAGTGCAAAGATCAAGAATTTTCAACGGGCCTTTTTCAGCACGCAGATGAGAAAGCCTCAGCGCCGCCAATTGAATATTCGCAGCTTGATCGAGAAAAAATCCGGTCTTTTGCCCTTTCATCAAATCCACGTTGAAAATCAGCGGATCTTGACCCGGAAGTGCGGAGGCAATCCGAATTGCTCCCGATTTTAGAGAGACGCCTTCTTTTAAAACGACCGGCTCTTCTTCGGTAAGGCCTTCGAGTTTTCGAACGCCCAGATCGTTACGAAGCACGACGGTGGTTTTTGCCCAAGCAGAAGCGTTTTGCGTTTGCGTGACGAATGTTTCGAGGATTTCAACGATTCCGCGCGCGATGCGATCGGCGCCGGCGCTATGAGCTTGCACGACGTAAACTTGTCCTTCGCCCGCAAGGCGATAACGATCGATCACCAGGCCAGGTAGGCGATCTGCTTCGCCAAAGCTTAGACGATAGCTGACATCGGCAAGACCGAGGCGTTCGCGAAGCTTCACGGCGCTTGCGAGAGCTTTGACCACTTCGGCGGGCGCCATCGGATCTTCGATCAGCGCATCGCGAGACATCGCGCGAAACGCGATCAGTGAGGCGGGGTTGCCATAACCACGCGCAAGGAACTTACCGCCAGCATCGCAGAGCTCTACGAGAGCTCCGGGTTCAAGCCCTTTGGGGCTTTCCATGAGTTCATTGGAGTATACCCAGGGATGCCCAGAACGGAAACGTCGATCTTCTTTTGCTTTTACGCGCCACGTAGTTTTTGCCATTTGGGGCGGACCCTACAATAGAATCGATTTCTTTGCTTGGATTTAGTAACTTTTGTGTAAAATTATGACCCCCTCGTTGAACTGGAAAGAACTCGCCCTCCTCATCCCCACCTATCGCAAGGCGATCGAGGGCCTTTTCGTCGATCGCGTCCTAATTGCTGAGCGTCCCCGCTATCCCGGTGGCTATATTAAGGGCGAATGGGTCCTGCGCCTGACCGGACGGGGCCAGGAGTGCTCGCTGATCTTCTCGATTCGAGCAAGATCCCCGTATTTGGCGCTTTCCACCGGTCGAGGCGCGCGAGCGGCCCCCTCCGGCACGCATAACGTCTTTGACCTGAGTCTCGGGAAATTTCTCCGCGGGTCCCGCGTTTTGGGGATAGAAGTGGTTGCACGCGAACGCACGGTGCTGGTTTGGTTTTCAGGTGAAGGGGGCGGTCCTCGGCTGGCGCTAGTGCTGAAACTGATCCCCGCCGCGCCTGAGGCCCTCGTCGTTACCGAATCGCCTGACGGACCCCGGATTTTAGCTCGAAGTCGAGGAACGGAGAGCGGGATTTATGTTTTGCCGGATGGAATGCGGGCGCCGGACGACCTCCCCGTTCGAGCGGAACTGGTGGGTGGGGCCGGGGCGTTTTTGGCGGCGGTTGAAAAGGGGCTCGAAGACGAGGCTTTTACGTTGCGATTGGCAACCGCAAGCCGAGCTTTGAAAGAGATCCGCGACGTCGCCCTCCACCGAATTCGTGCGGACGAAACGGCCCAGCGCGAGGCGGAACGTGAGCCGGATTGGAAAGTTTTCGGTGATCTTTTGAAATCATCACTATCTGCGGCACCTGAAGTCGTGCGCGAGCGCGACGCGAAAGGCACCGAGCGCTTCTATCGCGAAGTCCATGATTATTCGGCCGATGCTTTGGTGCGTGTGCCTTGCGATCCCAAACTCAGTCCACGCGATCAGGTTGAGAAATTTTATTCATTGAACCGTCGAAAATTACGGCGCCTCAGCGAGGCCGAGGGTCGACTCGAGTTTTCGCGCTCGACGGTGGCTCGCATGGATGCTTTGATTTCGGCGCCGCCCTCTTTGGGCGATTGGGCCGCGCTTTCACAGTTTGAGGCGAGTGCGGGGTTGGGTGCTAAAAAAGACGCGGCCCCCGATACGAGTCGCAAAGCTCGTGGCAAAGCTTGGCAAGGCCGAACTTTCACCTCACGTGATGGCAGCGTGATTTGGGTCGGCAAGAGCAAGGACGAAAACTTAGACCTCACTTTCAAACATGCGCATGGGAACGACCTATGGATGCACATTCGTGGGAAACCCGGCGCGCACGTCGTGATCCCGTTGCAGTCGGGCAAATCCGCGCCGCTTGAAACCTTGCTCGACGCCGCTCACCTGGCCGTCTTTTACAGCGGTGGCGAAAAATGGGGCAAAACCGAAGTCGATTATACGTTCAAAAAATATGTGAAACGGATCAAGGACTCGACTGAAGCCAGTTATACAAATAATAAGACGTTGTTGGTTGAACCGGATCCGAACAGGCTGAAAAGGTTGCTCGGGCCAGCGCCGGGATCGGGACCGGGACCGGAAAATGACGAGAAGAAGTTAAAGGGCGAGAAGAAGAGCGGGAATAAGCCACAGTGATTTTCAGCCAGTTCAATATCTTTACTATTTTCGCAGTGAGCGCACCCGGATCTACAAGACAGTCATCACGGATGAGATTAAAATTAAATCGGTCTTAACGAAAAACAAGCTGGATCGGATTACCAAAGATTGAACAGTAGATTTTTTTCAAGGTCACTGTAAATAATTCAGCATTTTCCAGAGCGATTTAAATTTCCGATCGAAAATAATTTTCATCTAATTTCATTCGATATTCACCCGGTTTTTAACACCTTCGCAATCGCGTTCCAGACCACCGCCCTTACGTTTTCGCGCCTTCGGATTTCAAAACAACTTAAAGTTTTTTTGATTTAAAACCTGAGGCATTCTGGAACTTCCGCTTCAATCCGCACTTTTCACCTGGTCCGCAGATTGCATTGATCTCACCCATGCGACAAATCCCACTCCTCAAACTCAAAAAATACCCGCATCGAAAATGCGCGCGCCCGATCGCCACGCGGGGAGCGATGCACGTGGTGATGAAAGCCCGCATAGGAATCTTGAGAAGAAACCACCTCGTTGTGAAAAATTTAATTCAAGAAACAGAAGGACGATTCGGTATCCACGTTCGAGAGCTTGCAATCATGGACAACCACATTCACTTTTTACTCAGCACGCCGACGCGAACCGCCTTTCAAAACGCGCTGAGGTTTCTCGCCGGACAAATCGCTCAAAAGGTCACCCGGGGAAAACTATGGATCCAGCGAACTTGGTCAAGACTCGTGAAATTCGGGCGCGACTACACATACACGCGCAGTTACATTCTAGCCAATCCGATTATCGCTGGGATTTGGGATCAGACAGATTTTACGGGATTTGGTTAGCGGGCGCTTCGTGGTATCAATTTCACATGAAACCAAAGCCGCCCAAAACCAAGCGCCAGCTTGCCGATCTCGCAGGGGTGGGACCGGCGACATTGAAAGATTTCGAGCTCCTCAAGATTCGCTCGCTCGAGGAGCTAGCCCGCGCCGATGCACAAAAGCTTTACGACAAACTTTGCCGCCTGACGGGAGCTCGCCACGATATCTGCGTGCTCGACGTTTTCTCTTGTGCGATCGCGCAAGCGCGTGACCCACATCTCCCGCCCGCACAACGCCAATGGCATTGGTGGAGTAGAAAGCGAAAATCCGCCCGTCCCTCTTTCACCGTTTAACGGAGTTCACGGTATAATTCGAAACCTGAACCAGCGCTCTCAAAGCACCCGGGGTGAATTGGTCTTGGTTAGCGGCCCATATGTTTTTTGAGATCTCGGTCGCTTCGCTCGTGGTCGCAGCATCTTGAGCGGCAAAAGCGATGTTCTGAACCAGAGCATTGATCTCAGGGAGTTGCTCATTCATCTCCCGAGCGTCTTGGCTCGCAATGCCCATTTTTGCGATCTGCGTATCCGTCAGAGTTGCATACTGTGGAACCATCGAGCCACCTTGATCGAGAAGTACGAGACCGCCGATGCCAACCAAGACTCCAATCGCAATAGAACTGAAATCCGCGTCCATCGCCTCAACCACGTCAGTGATCGAATTTCCATTAGGCTCGGTCGGGTGGGAAAGCGTGGCCACGGTGATCGCCGTTCCTATGGCCAATACAGCTCCGCCCGCAATAGCAAGAACCGCGTTCCCCGTCGCTAAACCGACAATCGCCTGTGCGGGACGAGGAGGAGCAATCACGGACGTCACCGCTAGAGCGAGTGCCATTGAAGCTGAGATCCGTTTTACATTGCGAGTTGAGAAAGTGTTCTTTTTCGTCGTATTTTCCATTGTAATCCCCTTTTGATATGCCCTTACAGGAGCATCGACCTTTTATGGCCTAATGCGTTAAATGTCAAGCCCTCCGTTCACTATGATAGAATCAAACCATGAGCCATTTCCGCGGGGCTTCCCCATTCAAATGAATTTGACCGAGAAAAAACTTTATCACCAGATCCACCCCCTCAAACTAGCGACCGACTTCGGAATGACACCGATCGCGGGGTACTTTCTTTGGTTTCATAAGGTGATCCCTGCGGTGATCGTCGCTTTTCTACCCTCCATCATCCTCACGGCGGCGATGTTGAAAATGAGGGGCTGGAATCCGGCGCTCGTGAAGCTGAAAGCATCCCGATTCGGACACTACATCGCCCGGCATATGACTCCAGTGGTAGAGGGGGTTCGATTCTCGACGCTGATCCCGATGGCTTATGGTTCTTGGACTCACCAACCCGGATATATCGAGCTCGGGTGTGTGATTCTTTTCGTCGCATGGTCCAACGGGGTGATCACCTCTCAAAAGGGACGTCGAGCCGCGCCGTTCATCGCGCTGCCGATTCTGTTCGCGATCATGTACTCGATGGGGATTCGAGACGCGCTGGACATGCGTCTGTATTATACGCCCGCCGAAGCTGCTCAGTACTTGTCGTCACTCAGTCCGGCACGAGCGAGTCTTTATTTTTGCCACGAACTATTCGATCTGCTTTTTTTGTCGACCTACACAGCGCTACTGTACTTCGCGCTCGAATTTGTTTGGGGGAGCTCCTCTCCATTCAAGTTTCTGGGATTGCTTCCGGGCTTCTTCGATCTTTTTGAAACCGTCGGCATCCTCATCGCGCTCCAGGTGGGCCCCTCACCGTTCATTGTCAGCTGGCTCGGAATCGCAACTTTTTTGAAATGGATCACAAGCGCCGGAGTGATTCTGCTGCTGGTCGGGCGTGCCACCAAAAGGTGAGCCCCACCTTTTGGTGGGGTGAGGCTCACCTTTTTGATTATACGTTTTTAGAATAACAGCATTCAGTTAATCTATTTTACGAATTAATAACGCATAGTATATACCCGCCACATCAAGTCGAACAAATCTTCGATCAACACTTAAAACAGGCCCCAAATCGGGGCAGGAGTAAAATTATGAAAAAACTAATATTAGCCGTCGGCGTCACGATTTTCGCTAGTTCCACAGTGGTTCTTGCGGATTACAATACGGACGCCCCCGGTAAATCTATCCGTTGCACAGCACCCGGAATGGTCGTCGTCATGGACCGCGCCCGCACGATCATCAAAGAGACCGACGCCATCGACCCTGGGCATCCAGAAGTCTACACCGTCACTCAACGAGAAACCGATGGAGACACCTCGATCTCCTATGAAGCACTCAATGAGGACGATGAAGTCGTCCTCACATTTGATGATCAAGGCGACACGATCACATACGACGGCAACGACCCCATTGCACTCAATTGCCCACAATAACTAAAAACCGAATTAGGAGAATTTATGAAAAAATCCATCATCACCGTTTTATTTCTGTCCGCTCTGTCTTCAACATCTGCTTTCGCAGGCACTACACAACTCCCTCCGAGTTGTTTTGCGGCAGCGACGGCCGTCGCAAAAAATGCAGTCAAAGCCTACTACGGCGGCGACATCAGCGTCTTCGGCAAACCTCACGTCGACGGTGACCAAATCGACGTCACCATTGAAACTACCGGATTCGATGATCCCTTGGACGTCTACGTTACCGTTTCCGCCGAAGAAGACGGACGTTGCGAAGTCATCGGCAGCCCAGACATCACTGATGAAGACCCATCTTAAAATTCAATAGAAAGTAAATAAAAATGAAAACACTGATTTTACTAACCCTAATACCCCTGGCCCTCACCTCCTCCGCTTTTGCAGCCAACTACAACTGCGTTCAAAAAGGTGCGCAAGACACGCAAGTGACAATCGACGACGCTCAGGGTTTTACATTTTCTGACAAAGCCAAACAAGCAGACGCTTCGAACTTCGATTGCCCCCCTCACGGCCAAGGTGGAACCCTCTTCGAAGCTGGCGACGGCCCTAACTCTTGGGGATACCGAGTCCCAAGTGGCGTCTCATCCGAAACCCAGCAGTTTACGATGCAGTTTGTTTGGGATGAAGACAACGACGGAGAAGCTTGCGAGTACGACACCCTCACCTGTACAAAGCTATAAGCCTTTAGAATTCCCGTGGGAAAAACGCAAAGACCGAGGCCCGCCCTTAAAAAGGCCGCCTCGGTCAGATCGCTCTCAAAATCATCAACGGAAAGCTCTGGATCCAACGAGCTTGGAGTCGCGACTATGCCCAGGCGCGAGCTTACATTCTAGCATATCCGCTAGTCGCGGGGATTTGGGTAGTAACAGAATTTTACTCGCATCTACCTACCGGCATAAATAGGGGACTCTTGTCTTCGGAATAAAGCCTCACGAATCCTTTTTCACAGGCAGGCTTCTTTTTTGCCGGCTGAGGCGGGCCCGTTTCGGATTCGGCATCGCTGTCATCACTACCCCCGGAGTATGAACAATCACTCGTCGCGCACGTGACGGCTGCCCACTGAGTGTCATCCTGGATTGCTTCCACGACGTACCCACCGGCATTCTTGCAAGACGCTATTTTTTTCGAGAGATCCCCTTTTCTAAAAAAGACATCCGTCGCCCCAGGCTTCACACGAACAGCAGGGTGTTGGCAAATATGAGCGTAACCCAGCCACTGCGCATAGCTTTCATAAGTCAGATAGTCCCCTTCGGCCTTGGGGACAAGAATCTCCACTTGTTTTAAACTATTTGGGTCAGCGTAGACTTTAACCGGGCCTTCTTTTTTCGGATCGTGCCTGGAGTCGGACGTAAAAAAGGCGATAGTCCTGGGACTCTGGGCCAACGGCGAAATCCCACAGATAGGTTCCAGATCCGGAGAGTCCGGAATCTTGCATCTGCCCTTTTGCCCAATGATTTGAAAATCTGGATGATTATATCCGATGAAAACAACCCAGAGCGGCCCTTTTAATTTTTCATTCTGAAAGTAAGCTTCGTTTACTAATAAGTGATCGGACTCTCCAAATGCGTTTGGGATCCAAATCGCCAAAAGAAAAAATAAAATAATTTTCATCAATTGAGCATAACGCCAACTCTTTACTTCTTCAAATTCTCCGCTAAAAACTTCTTCGCCTCGGCGAAGGACCTTTTATCAGCCGACTCGTTGTAAGCGGCGCCCTTGCTATTGTCGTTGCCCGCGCCTTTTTCGGTAAAGCTGTGCACAGCATGAGGATACCTGATGAGGCGATATTGAACGTGATTGGATTTCATCTCCGCTTCAAAGGCAGCGATGTCTTTGGCTGGAACATACGGATCATCCGCGCCCTGGAGGGCCAAAACGGGCGCTTTGATATTCGCTCCGTCTGCAGGAGTCGGACTATCGAGACCTCCGTGAAATGAAACAACAGCCTTGAGCGGCGCTCCACTTCGAGCCAGTTCAATCGCGCCAGTGCCACCAAAACAGTAGCCCACCACTGCCGCACGTGTTGCATCGGCATACGGTTGTGCAAGCGCAGTTTGAAGCCCCAAGTTCAAGCGCTGACGATACAGCGCGCGGTTATTTTTATAAATCCCGGCGGCTTGTCCCGCGTCCTTCGAATCTTGCGGGCGCACACCTTTGCCGTAAATATCAGCCGCGAAAACCAGATATCCCAACTCCGCAAAACGTGTGGCTTGAGTTTTGGTTTCGTCGCTCACCCCCTTCCAATTGTGGATCATCACAATAACAGGGAGATCGCCTTTGACTTTATCCGGTCTCACCAGGAGACCTTCGAAAGTTTTGTCGCCGTCCTTATACTCAACCTCTTTTGTGACGACGGCGCCGAAGCAGATTTGAGAGGTAAGCAATGAAAGTAGAATTAAAATTTTCATACTCCCTCCCGTATCACACCCCAGAGAATATCTCAAAAAGTGAAATGCTGGCGCGACCTCCCGGGGGTGGTGCGCCTTCGATTTCACTTTCCGCGAAAACCCGAGCAACCGCACTCACTCAACAAAGTGCTTCACGATATATTCGAGAGCCTCTTCTTTGGTGCGAAGCTTCCGCTCAAGCGCGAGATCTTCGACGGCGCGCAAAATCTCCGAAAACTCTTTGCCAGGCATCAGCCCGAGCTGAATCAAATCTTTACCATCAATCAAACGCGGCTCCGCCGACGCAGTCCGTGCCGCCGCAAGGCGATAGGCGCAGAATTCATAAAAAGCCAAATTGCCATCCGACGCAGTAGCCTGGGCTTTGTGCAACGCAAGCATCTCTTCAAAATGGGGCTCCCGGACAAATCGCTCCAAAGTCGCTTCTCGCATCGAAAAAACCTCCCGAAACTTGAGATGATCCAAAATCATCGCCACGATCTGGTCACCGTCGGCACGAGAAAATTTCAACCGCGCCACGATCTCGGCGGCCATCGCGGCACCCATAGTTTCGTGTTCGTTAAAATTCTTGCCAGCGCTTTTGCGCGCGGCTTTGGGTTTGCCGATATCTGACAAAATCGCAGCCCACGCAAGTCGCGACGAACGTGCGGGACTTTGCTTCGCTAAAACTCGAAGAGTTCGAAGTAAACTTTTCCACGCATCGCTCTCCCCATACGCGCCGACCGGTTGTTTCAGTCCATGGAGATGATCCAGTTCAGGCAAAACATAGGTAAGTAAACTCTGCTTCGACAACAACTCGAGCGACTCCGCCGGCCTTGGCCCCATCCACATCCGAGTGAGTTCTTCACGAATTCGTTCGGGACTAATCTTCGCAATCAACTTCGACCGTGCACGGATCGCCTCCGCGGTCGCCGGATCGAGCGCAAACCCAAACTGAGTGGCGAAACGAATCGCACGAAGCAATCTAAGCGCATCTTCGCGAAAGCGTTCGTCAGCAACCCCGATCGCACGCACAACCCCCCTCTTCAAATCCTCCATCCCACCTGTCGAATCCAAAATACGCGAAGTCTTGGGATCATAATAAAGCGCATTGATCGTGAAATCGCGCCGACGTGCATCTTCTTGCGGACCAGAAAATCGCACCGCTTTTGGGTGCCGATGATCGCGATACTCCAAATCCTCGCGAAACGTCGCGATCTCAAGAAACTCAGGCCCCTCTCCGCCCAACGGAACTTTGATCACGCCAAAAGCCTTGCCCACCGTCACCGCATTCGGAAAGAGTCTACACAGCTCGTCCGGATCCGCGCTCGTCGCGATATCGTGGTCCTTGCTCGGCACTCCCAAAATAAAATCACGCACACTTCCGCCCACGATATAGGCGACAAATCCCGCTTCGTTTAAACGCTGGAGGGCTTCGCGAACGTAAGTAGGCAGAGCAAAAGGTCTCTCAATCCGGGTCCACTTCGAGCTGTTGTCCGTCGAGGTGATACTTGCTTTTGATGACGGTGTCGGCTTCGAAACGGTCGGCGGCTTCGGTACCTTCGGTTTCTTTTTCACGAGTGACCTTGCTCTTTCGTTGGGAGGAGGAAACAGGATTCGCAGAAGCGACTGGACCCGGAGGACCAGGCACGACAGGCTCGTCGGCAACAGCGACCGAGGAGAGAACCAAACACAGGGGCAAAATGATTTTCCAAATGTTCACAAGTCTCCGTATTACCTGACCCCGACTAACGAATCAACACTTCGCGAGGTCGCGCCCCATCGGCCGGCCCCACCATCCCACGCGACTCCATAGTTTCGATCATACGAGCCGCGCGGTTGTATCCGACTTTCAAGTGTCGCTGAATGAAACTCGCCGAGATATGCCCGGAACGTTTCGCCAACTCCACCGCCTCTTCAAAGAGTTCGTCGCCGCCACTCTCTCCATCCAAATCCTCGCCGTCTTCATCTTCATCCGTATCGAGAAGAATCTCATTGCGATAAGAAGGCTTGCCTTGCGAGCGCA
>Ga0206856_10176_pt2 | contig 19025 bp, 13 predicted proteins | sample Alteio_BWOrgCont_48_FD_152630 | JGI IMG/M metagenome (GOLD analysis project Ga0206856, IMG submission 152630) | Enriched cells from forest soil in Barre Woods Harvard Forest LTER site, Petersham, Massachusetts, United States -... | ecosystem: Environmental > Terrestrial > Soil > Temperate forest >...
CGTATCCCGAGGTTCCGTTGATCTGGCCGGCGAGATAGAGGCCGTTGAACTTCTTGACGCGCAGCGAGCGGTCGAGCTCGGTGGGATCGATGGCGTCGTATTCGATGGCGTAGCCGGGGCGAAGCATCTCGGCGTTTTCAAGGCCGGGGATGGAGCGGACGATCTCCGCCTGCACTTCCATAGGCAGCGAGGTGGACATGCCATTCACATACACTTCATGGGTGTTCAGGCCTTCGGGCTCGAGGAAGAACTGGTGCTGTTCCTTGTCGGGGAACTTGACGACCTTGTCTTCAATCGACGGGCAGTAGCGCGGGCCGATGGCCTGGATTTGCCCGGTGTACATGGGCGAGCGCGAGACGTTTTCGCGGATGATGCGGAGGGTCTCGGGTGTGGTGGTGGCGATGTGACAGGAGATCTGCCGCTGCCTGATTTCGCGCGTGCGAAAGCTGAAGGGCGTGGGGTCGGCGTCGCCGGGCTGCTCTTCGAACTTGCTCCAGTCGATGGTGCGGCCATCGAGGCGGGGCGGGGTTCCGGTCTTGAGGCGGCAGCCGCGCAGGCCGAGGCGCTTGAGGGCCTCGCCGAGCAGGATAGCGGGCGGCTCACCGCTGCGTCCGGCCGGGTAGTGCTCTTCTCCGCAGTGGATGAGGCCGTTGAGAAAGGTCCCGGTGGTGATGACGGTGGCGCGGGCGAGGATGGTGCGTCCGTCGCGTAGCTTGATGCCGGTGATGCGAGAACCAGTTTCGTCTGAGATGACATCGACGACTTCGGCCTGCTTGATGTAGAGATTGGACTGCGACTCCAGGACTTCGCGCATTTTAATGCGGTACTGCTGCTTGTCGCATTGCGCGCGGGGCGACCAGACGGCCGGGCCGCGTGAAGTGTTGAGCAGGCGGAACTGGATGCCAACGGCGTCGGCGACCTCTCCCATGATGCCGCCCAAGGCATCGACTTCGCGGACGAGGTGGCCCTTGGCGATGCCTCCAATGGCAGGGTTGCAGGACATCTGCGCGATGAGGTCGAGGTTGAGCGTGAAGTGCGCAGTGCGCAGGCCCATGCGCGCGGAAGCAACGGCGGCTTCGCAGCCAGCGTGTCCGGCTCCGACGACAACGACATCGTATTGTTCGGTAAAGGCCATCAAGATCCAGCTTCTATCTTAGCTGGTTGCGGCAAAGAAAACGCGGCGACCGAAGCCGCCGCGCATGAACTGCCTTGTCTGCGACTTTTAGAACTGCAGGCGAGCCGCTATCTGTATCTGGCGCGGGCTGTATGCATAGTTGCTGTTCACGTTCGTTACAGTCCCGAACGATGGATTGAAAGTAAGCGGAGTGGTGTAGGTTTGTGGTCCCGTATAGCCCTTGGCCGAGTCGCCGAGAACAGGGCTGCCAAATGTGTAACCGGTGGTGTTCACGCTAGTCACGTTCTGATGGTTGGCCACATTAAAGCATTCACCAATCAGCTGCAGGTTGTATCTCTCGTGGAAGGTGAACTCCTTCTCAGCGCGAACGTCGAACACTATGTCGCGGCGGAAGGTGAAAGTATCTCTTCCCAGCACGGGAAGATACGCCGGGCTCCCACCCGCTCCGTTCCATCCGGAACTGGGCGAAGTGGAATTGGGGAAGCTGCTCGTGGTCGCGCTGTACGGCAGACCATTTTGCATCTGGAAAAGCGGATTGAGTCTCCAGCCGTCGAGCAAATAACTTTTCAAGCCCTGGAACTGATCCGGATACTTGATGATGGCGTAACCGACGAAACGGTTTGGTATGTCGTAGCTCGAATTTCCGTATTGGGATCTCAGGCTTGCGTTAGGATCGAGCGGCTGGTTGGCCGATGCCTGGGTGGACTGGTTCTGGTTAAAGTCCAGCGAGTGCGACCACGTGTAGTTGGCATTGAAATTCACATACCGGGAAGACGTATTGCTGATCTGAGCCGACAGTGCGTTGTAGTTGGCATTGATATTGCTCACCACCGCCGTGATGGCGGCGAAGTTCGGATTGGCGTAGCCGTTGTAGACCTTTGCCGAGTAGGTGCTCCCGCAGGCCAGAGGTCCACAATTGCCGCCGGAGCCTTGAATCACATAATTGACCGTGGTGAAGCCGTTGCCATTGTTGGTGTTGTTGTTGGGCGCGGCGGTGTTGACAAGATTCTCGTCGATAAAGTTCGGCAGCTCACGACTCTGCGTTGCCAGATAGCTGATAGAGAAGACGGTTTGCGAGCCAATCTGCTGCTGGAGGGTCATGTCATACTCCAGCGCCTGGGGGTTCTGCAAATGGCTATCCAGATATTGAACACTCGGCGCTGCGAGCTGGGTTGGCACGTAGTTGAGCGGCTGAATCTGAGGGAAGAGCGGGCCCTCCTGATAGTTGCGGAAGCTCGATGCGAACTGGGATTGCGGAGACCCGGTCTGTGAATACGCGGTGAGAATCTGGGCGTTGATGATGCGTCCATAGTAGACGCCAAACCCGCCGCGCAACACCGTTTTGCCCTTTCCATAAACGTCGTACGCAAACCCGGCGCGGGGACCCCAGTTATTCTTGTCGTCGGGATGTTCGAGCATCTGCGGAATCGGAGTATAAGACCCACTCGGCTGCTGCAGGTTCGTGTAAGGTCCGGGAATGCTTTCGAAGTCGTAGCGCAGGCCCAGATTGAGCGTGAGCCTGGGCAGAACCTTCCAGTCGTCCTGTACGAAGAAGCCGTAGTCGACGGTGTTGAGGCTGAAACTCGCCTGTCCAAAATTCTGGCCATAGGTCGAATAGCAGGGGAGCGTGCCGACATTGAACTCGCTTGCGCTCGAACCGCATGTGCCGCTGGGCTTGGCCAGGTCGGCGAAGAAGTTGCCTAGATAGGTATAAGTGAAGTCGCCGTTCGGGGAGTAGGTGGCCAAACCCAGGCTGTCGATGAAGTCGTTGTTGTGGACGACGTCGAGGCCGAACTTTAAGCTGTGCTGGTTGTGTACCCAGCTTACGGTGTCGGCTACCTGCCATTTCCGTTCATCCGGATACGCCGGACGGAAGGCATAGTATTGGATACCGTCGCTGAAACCATTCGAGCTCTGCAGCGAGATGGTCGGCGGAAAGCCCAGATACGAGGTCGGATTTATAAACTGACTGTCATACGGGCTCACCGCCTGCGAGTTTTCGTAATCGATTTCACGGCCATATTGATAGCGAAGCTCGTTCGAGATCGTGGAGGTAAACAACGAGTCCAGTTTGGCCAGGCCATAATCGAGCTTAACGAAGTCGTTGCCGAAACCGTCGACGCTGTACGTATTCGTTGCCTGCGTCTGAACACCTCCCGGCGAAGCCCAGCGCAGGCGGTTGTAGATAAAGCTGGCATGGTTCTTCGCGTTCACCTGCCAGTCGAGCTTCGGCATGTTAATGGTCTGGTTTCCCGTGCGAAGTACCGGGCCCAGGTTTGTGGCTACCGCGGCCAGGTCAGTGTTGTACAGGTTTACGGCAGCCGTATAGGTAGGCAGTTGAAGGCGTGCCTGCAGTACGCAGGCCTGGGCGTCGACCGGGTTCGAGGGCGCGGTCTTGCCTGCCGACGAAATGATCGTGGCGCAACTGTAGGAGGCGGGAATCTCTGCATCGGGCGCCTGGAAAAACGCGCCGGGGTTGGATGCGACGGCCGTCCCCGGGAAGTTACGTTTATAGCCGTCATAGGCGTAGAACCAGAAGAGCCGGTCCTTGATGAGAGGGCCGCCGACGCCGAATCCCCACTGCTTGCGCCAATCTACGGGCTTGTACTGAATCGTTGTGGTCGTGCCGGTGGATGCGTCGAAGGTCGTCAGCTTGGTGAAGGGATTCTTGGCGCCCCAGTCATTGTCGCGGTCATAAAAGTAGAGCTGACCGTGGAGCTCATTGGTACCGCTCTTGGTGACGGAATTAATTACGCCACCGAGGGCTCGGCCGTACTCGGCGGAGTAGACCCCCGTGTTCACCTGGAACTCCTGCACCGCAACCTGCGGGGTTGAGTAGCCTTCACGGGTGCGGCCACGCTCCTCAGAGAAGAAGGCCTGGTTGTCATCGGCACCGTCGATCTGAACGTTATTGAGCAACGGGCTGATCCCGCGAATACTGAGAAGGCCAAAACCGTTTGAATCAGATACAACGCCCGGCGTGAGCAGCGTGAGATCGGACCAGCGCCTTCCATTGATGGGCAAGTTGTTGATCGTCTGCAACGACAGGTTTGACGAGAAGTCCGGAGTAGTGAGGTTGATGAGCGGAGCCGCGCCCGAAACAACAACCGTCTGGGCCTGGGAACCGACCGTCAACGCAGGGGAGAGATTTGTGGTCTGCCCAACTTCGACATCTACGTCATTGGCCTTGAATTGATTAAAGCCTTGCGCGGTGACAACCACGGTGTACAAACCCGGCAGCAGTTGGCTCGCGTTGAAAAAGCCGCTGCCATCGGCCTTTACAGTCGATTGGGCGTTGGTCCCCTGGTTAGTGATCACGATTGCCGAGTCGCCAACAGCCGCGCCTCTCGAGTCGAGCACGGTTCCGCTGATCGCGCCGGTGGTTGTGGACTGAGCGTGGGCGAGCGGAAGGAGGGTAAAGAGACACAGAACCAGAGTCAGAATGGGGGTGAGACGGAATCTTTGCGTCATGGAACTCTCCTAGAAAAAGTGGTAGCTATTGAAATATTTTGTGTTTAGCCCGCAATGGATGCTGAACCAACCCATTGAATTGAAAGCCTTGAATGGAGCAGCTTGACAAAGTGCCCGCGAGGTCGTGCATAGCCTGCAGCGGACGGTATGGTTCAAATTTCAGTTTGAGACAAAAATTTCCTGAACCAGATGATGCCACAGCTAGTCTACGCCGGAGTGAATATTTTCCGACCCGGGGTGTGAAAATTGGGGCTCGCCGGCAAGCGGCGCGGGCCTCAGCCTTCCATTTCGCGCTTCATACGCGCCAGAAGGTCGACTGCGCCGATCGCGTAACGGCTGATCCAGCGGTCGTAGATGTCCTTGATGGGAAGCGGGTTGATGTAGTTCCAGCGCTGGCGTCCCCGGCGTTTTACGATGACCAGATCCGCGCTCTCAAGCACGCGCAGATGCTGCATGACGGTGCATCTGTCCAGGCTGCGAAAGTGATTGCAGAGATCCCCGGTGGTTCTTGGCTCATTTTTCAGGAGATCAAGGATCTCCCGTCTTTTGTAATCGGCCAGCGCTTTGAAGACCCGTTCCTGCTTGTCGGATTTTCTCTTGCTTCCCATCGACATGTTATAAATATATAACATATTTTGGGTCGCGATCGAGAGTAATGCGAGGAGGAAAGATGGAACTCAAGTTTCAGGTGCAGGCAAGAATTCAGAAGCCAGTCGAGGAGGTCTTCGATGGTGTAAATCACGAAGTACTTCGCCACGGAATCAGCGAGCGGTCCATTAAGCGAGGGATCGCAGGTGATCTGGAGATTTGCGGATTATCCGCGGGATGTTCCTTTGTCGGTGAAGAAAGTCGTTCCCAACCAGCTCATCGTTTTCGAATGGGAGGCAGCGGACGGCGGCTACAACACCCTTGTGGAGATGCATTTCGAGCCGCTCGGCAAAGATGAGACCCTGGTGAAAATTTCGGAGTCAGCATGGAAGGAGAATCAGCGCGGACTCGATAGCTCTTTTCAGAACTGCCAGGGGTGGATGAACATGGTCAGCTGCCTGAAGGCGTATCTGGAGTACGGTATCAATCTGCGGAAGGGATTTTTCGGCGATCTGAAAAGGGGGTAAGGCGCATTGAGTAGGGCGGGGAAATTTATCCCAATCCACCCTTCTGAAATTCAATCGGCCGCCGATCTGGATCTGGCGCTGGCGGCAGAGCGCGGTGCTGTTGGCGTTGGTAACGTTTCCGAAGGTCGATGTGCCGGCTGCGGCGCCACTGCCGAGATACGTGAGATGGGAGGTGTTGGTGTAGGAGGCGTCGTTGTCGATGATGTATCCAATTGGATCAATCGAAGTTACGTTTTAATGGTTGAGGATGTTGAAGGCCTCGCCCAAACGCTCAAAGGCCATGCGGTCGTTGATATGGGTGCCGCTTGGAGGCGCGCACATCGAGATTGGTGACGGCAGGGTAGCGGAAGGTATTGCGGCCGAACTGGGGAATGAGATCGTTTCCTCCGTAGCCGTTGAGGCTGGCGCCGAGACCGCTGATCCGCGGGCCGGATCCGGATCCGCCGAGAATGTAGCCGGGATCGTTGATGGCAACGCAGGCGGGACCCGACTACAGATATTCCTGGTAGGAGCAAGAGTGCGCAGGGATGGCTCCGGTGGTGCGCATCGTGTAAGGAAGGCCAGTGCGCCACTCGCCTGACGTGCCCAGCGAATAGCCGTTGAGCAATACACCGGCGAAGCCTCGCAGATGCCAGGGCGTTTGCGCGACGATGCTGCCAGAAGCGCGCTGCCGCACGTCGAAGTTCGAGTTACCGTGCTCGAGGCTGGGGTTGGTGGGGTCATAGACGTCGTTGTTGTCTGCGAAGGTGGATTCGTTCTGATTGTCGTCGATGGCGTGCGAGTATGTGTAACCGACATTGATACTAAATGCTCTGCCCATGCGACGGGTGAGGCGGACCACCGCCGCCTGATAGCGGGCGTTAGCCTCGCTGGTGATGTCGGTGATAGCGTGGTAGCTGGGATTAAGGCGCTGGTAGAAGAACTTGGTAGTGTATGCGCCTCCCTTGATGGGGCCGAGATGCTGCGGGTCTTCGATCGTGTAGTTGAGCACGCCAAGCGCGTTGAGGTCGACGTTGGTGTCGATGAAGTTGGGCAGTTCGTGCGCGTAGGAGCCCAGGTAGGTGATGGTGAGGGCCGTGCGGCGGCTCAGTTCCTGTTGCAGCGAGAGTTCGGTCTGATCGATCTGCGGATTCTGGAAGAGCCTGTCGAAGTAGATGGCGTTAGGTGCGACGACTAGTTCAGACCCGGTCGAAAAAACATAGGGGAAGGATGGTGCACCGGTATCGAGCGGGCGGAAGTAATAGCTGCGCTGAGCGGCGGCGGAGCCGGTTGTGGTGAGCCCGCTGTAAATGGTCGCATGTCGCAGAGCGTCTGTCTCTGGCTGCCGGTGGCGGTGTTGCGCAGGGTGACGAGCGCGGGAGAAAGACGGCCGCCACTGTCGGATACCTGTCCGGCGACGGAGCCTCCGGTGCCGGATTGCGAAGAGGCGAGGTGAAAGGCGAAGAAGAGAAGGAGCAGTGGAATCCAGCAAGGACGCAGAAAACCGTGTCGGTCATTCACAGGACGTCTCTCTAAAGCGAGCATCAGGACTTCTCCCAGGCGAAGCGCGATCCGGTTCCGAGATAAGAGCGGCCCCGTCGTCGAAGTTCGAGCGAGACCGCCGAGATGAACCGCAGCATGAGTGAGACAAGCCTTTCCCGGGACGCGGATGAGTGCCGCGCCGTCGGGAATGCGCATGCACTACGTGGCGCAGGCGCGGTTCCCAAGGTTTGTCGCGCGCGACGCATGCAGGGACGTGGGGGCGTCCCGGCATGAGGCTTGCTCTTAAATCCCTGAAATAGGTGAGAGAAGAGTACTCGATTCGCTAAAATGGAAAGGACAAATGTTCATCGATGAGGCAAGAATTCGGGTGAAGGCCGGTGACGGAGGTAATGGTTGCATGGCCTTCCGGCGGGAGAAGTTCGTTCCGCGAGGCGGTCCTTCGGGCGGAGACGGCGGCAACGGCGGCGATGTGGTCATGGAATCGACCCAGCGCCACAACACGCTGATGTACTTCCGCTTCAATCCCGAGCACAGGGGCGAGCGCGGCGAGCACGGCATGGGATCGAACTGCACGGGTCGCGAAGGCAAGGATGTGGTGCTGAAGGTTCCGGTGGGCACGGCACTCTACGACGCGGAGACGGGTGAACTCGTCCACGACTTCGCGCGTCCGGACGAACGCATCGTGATCGCGAAAGCGGGACGCGGAGGTCGCGGCAACCAGCACTTCGCGACGTCGAACCATCAGGCTCCGCGCGAGCATGAGCTGGGCTGGCCGGGCGATGAGCGGGTGTACCGGCTGGAGCTGAAGGTCCTGGCCGATGTGGGGCTGGTCGGCTATCCTAACGTGGGCAAGTCAACGCTGATCTCGCGCATCTCGGCAGCCAAGCCGAAGATCGCGGATTATCCCTTCACGACGCTCGAGCCGAATCTGGGCGTGGTGTCGATCGGAGAGGCTCCGCACGAAGAGAGCTACGTGGTCGCGGATATTCCGGGGCTGATCGAAGGCGCGCACCTGGGCGCGGGGCTGGGCGTGCAGTTTCTGCGGCACATCGAGCGCACCCGTGTGCTGGTGCACCTGGTGGATGTGTCCGACGTAAGCGGGCGGCCCGATCCGGTGGAGGACTTCAAGGTCATCATGGGCGAGCTGAAGAGCTTCGGCCACGGGCTGGATGAGAAGCCGATGATGGTGGTCGCGTCGAAGGCGGATGTGGCGAATCCCGAGAAGCTGAAGAAGCTGAAGACGATGGCGAAGCGCAGGAAGCTGCCGTTCTACGAGATTTCGGCGGTGACGGGGTTGGGAATCGAGAAGCTGAAGTATGCGATCGGCGAGAAGGTGAGCGCGGCGCGCAAGGACGCGGAAGCAGAAGCAGCTCTCGAGAAGACTTACTGAGGATGTGTTGCAACTTTCAGGGCTGCTGGCTGGTGACGTGAAAGAATCGCGAAATGGGATCCCGACCCGCGATCTTCAAATGGCGTCAGACCGAAGCCGGCCTCATACTCTGTGCGGTCCGGTGGTATCTTCGCTATTCTCTCTCGCTGCGCAATGTTGAGGAACTGCTGGAGGAGCGCGGTCTCCATGTCGATTACACAACGGTTTGGCGCTGGGTGCAGGATTACGGCCCGGAGTTGGAGCAGCGACTGCGAAGGCATCTCAAGCCGACCAACAAGTCCTGGCGAGTGGACGAAACCTACCTTCGCGTGAAGGGTCGCTGGTGCTACCTGTATCGGGCCATTGAATTCCAAGGGCGCCACCATCGATTTCCTGCTGTCAGCATTCCGTGACGCCGACGCCGCCAAGCGCCTGTTTCGCAAGGCGCTCGGCGATCGATCCCATCCTCAACCTCGAGTGATCAACACTGACCTGTCGCCGATTTACAATTCCGCGATCCCTGACAGTAAGAAAGAAGGGACGCTGCGCAAGCGCTGTCGACACCGACCCGTGCAGTACTTGAACAACATTCTCGAACAGGATCATCGAGCCATCAAACGTCGCGTGAACGCCAAGCAGGGCTTCCGAGAATTCTGGGCGGCTCGGCGAACGATTCAAGGCTACGAAGCAGTCCACATGATCCGCAAGGGGCAAGTTCGATGGGTGGCAGGAGATGATCTTCTTCGTCAGATTCAGTTCATCGACAGCCTTTTCGACTTGGCAGCCTAAGAACGCACGACAGACGCTCGGCGACAAACTTGTCTGCATGTGAAACTTGCAACACTACCAACGCAGCGAACCCTAAACAGTTGTTCGCGAAAGAGTTTGGTTTGGCGGCCGTTTTGTTTTCCGAACTAACCCTCGAAAAGTGTTATTTACGATGGAGATTTTGTGTTCCCAGCGGACTTACGACACTGACTTACGTTGAATCCCGCGTACCTTTCCCGCGACCAACCGCTTTCCGGCCTTTCACCGGGCGGCCGAATGTGGCAACTTGCGGCAATCGGATGGTTGAGTTGCGCGCGATCAGTTTCGGCTGGAGCAGAATCGTCCTTGGTGGCTGGGTATTGTCTTGATCAAGGCTCAAAGCTAGCTCGCCGGCAATTCGTCCGAGTTCGGAAACTGACTGGTCAATTGTCGTAAGAGGAAATCGCAGATACTCGGTGTAGCCAATATTCCCGCATCCGACAAATGCGATATCTTCCGGGATTCTGAGTCCGGCCTCGAAGGCTGCGTGCATGGCTCCGATGGCAGCCTGATCGTTATAGCAAAAGACGGCGTTCGGCGGGTTTTGCAACTTTAGCAGTCGCTGCATACTGCGGTAGCCGACGATGTCTCCTTTCTGCTCCAAGCTGTCCTGCAGCACAACGTAGTCTTCGGGAACCTTGATGCGGTGATTGCTCAGAGCGCTCTTGTAACCACGAAGGCGTTCCTTGGAAGGCTGAATTTCCTTGCCGGCGATATGGGCGACGCGCTTTTTCCCCGATTCAATCAAATGTTCGGTGGCCATCTCGCCTGCACGGAAATCGTCAATACCCACGAAGTTGGCGGCCAGATGGGGAACGTTACGGTCTACGAGAATGTAAGGGATGCGTTGATCTCCGAGCTCATAAAAATTTCTTAAATTCTGCTGACATGATGCGATGAGAAGAACGTCGATGCCACGTGATAGAAGCGTACGAATCTCGCTGTGTTCTATCTCAGGATCGTCTTCAGAGGAAGCCAGAATGAGAGCCCGATTAGCCTTGCGCAGACTGCCGCTGATCGACTTGGCGAGTTCAGCAAAGTAGGGCTGCACCAGATCCGGTACGACAAGGCCGACCGTATATGTGCGTCCGCTCGCCAAGCCGCGCGCCATCATATTCGGATGGTAGTTCAGCTCCTGCATTCGCCTTAATACGCGGTTACGTGTTTCCTTGCCCACATCAGTGTTGCCCCGCAGTACCTTGGAAACAGTGACCACGGAAACACCGAGATCGCGCGCAATATCTTTCAGACGAACAGGCACAGAAGCGCACCTCCGAAGATTTCAGGCTGTTTCATCATGCGAGCAGGCACGGAAGTACTGCAGACTGGGATTGCGTTCGATCATGTCGTTCAGCAGCCCATATGTCGGTTCCCATTCTCCGATGGGGGGATAGAGCAGCATAGCCTTGCGAGCGAGCAAGATTGATCCGGAGATCACGGCTCCGATCGCGGCGCGCTCGTAAGCCTTGACTGCGAGCACCAGTCCTTTCACCGCTTCGGGCAGCGCTCCGCACGCCTCAGGTTGTATCGAATCGTTGGCAATCGTGCACGGAACCTCTACGATGTCCGCTTCGCCAATTTCGGTAATAGCGCCACGATTCGGGACATTGACAATCAACCGGCGAGGCTCCAATCCACAAAGCGCCTTCATGACATCGAGGGCGATACGATGATAGCCAGTGGCGGCACGAAATGGATCTTCCTGCAACGCATTGCTCTCGTCAAATGCCGAACCGGCGCTCGCCTCCAGTTTCATATATGAGCCCGAGCGCTGGTTGAGATAGCTCATGTAACGGGCAATCGCTTCGTCGGGGCTGCCGCTCTTTAGATGATCAGCAAGGTCCGTCATCAGCTGCTCATTCAGGCGGCTTACTTCCTCACCTCGCGTCGTACCTGCCGTCTGCTGGTTAGCCAGAGCGCGGCGGCGACAGTAATAGAAGTAAAGGTACTCGGTTGGAAGCAATTCGAGGCTGCGGAGAAGATCAGGGTTAAACAGACGAGCGTGATAAAGCTGATCGAGCGCAGTGTCATCCCTGAGCAGACGAGCCAGTACATCCTTTCCATCTACAAGCACGCGTCGGATCCAGCCCAGATGATTAAGACCAAGGTAGTCGCAGCGCACGCGCTGCGAGGAAACCTGGAGCACTCCGGCAATGCGATGAAAAAGTTCGTCCGGAGTATCGCAGATCCCAACGACACGAACACCGGTGTGCTGAGCGATAGCTTGAGTGATCAGGCCTGCTGGATTGGTGAAGTTGATGAACCATGCGTTCGGACTCTGCTTTTCCACTAGGCGCGCATATTCGAGTGAAGGGCCCACAGTGCGCAGGGCCATAGCCACTCCGCCGGGCCCAGTTGTTTCCTGTCCTGGATATCCGTGGTCCAGTGCCGTTCGCTCATCCTGCGCCCGCGAGCTGATTCCTCCAACGCGTATGCTGCTCAGTACAAAACTGGCATCCGCAACTGCATCCTCGGCGGATGCTGCCACGCGAATGCGCAGATTTCCGCCTTCGCGGGCCACGATTGCGCGACCTAATTCAGCCATGATGCGAACGCGCTCCGGGTCGGGATCATACAAAGCGAGTTCCTCGGCCCCAAGCAGGCGTGCAGATTCGTTGATGCCAAAGATCACCAGCGGGGTGCGCACACCGCCACCGCCAATCAAAGCGAGCTTAAGATTGCCTGATCTGCTCATAGTAGAGGTCCAGTTCCTCCCGTCCTGGAAGAGCGCTGATAGCACCCGCCCGGCGCGTGGAAAGAGATCCACACAGACAGCCCCTCGCTAGTGCTGCGGATACCGACTGTGAGTCGAGGATCGCGTCAATGAGTCCGGCATCGAAGGCGTCTCCGGCGCCAGTGGTGTCCATAGCTTCCACCGCCGGGGGGCGTACCCGAACCATCTGACCATTCACCAGGGCAGCTGCGCCGTTGCGGCCCAGCTTCAGGACGGCACCATGGATTCCCGCGGACATGAGCTCGCCGAGTATCTCCTCAGGTCTTTCGCGCCCCGTCATGATCTGTCCTTCCTTTTCATTCGGAAGAAACAAATCGACTTCCCGGCAGGTGCCCAAGTTTTCTGCCTCCGTGAGCCAGTCCGGGTGATAGCCGGGATCGATAGAGAGCGTACAGCCGTTATCCTTGAGCCGTGGAAAGAGCTCCATAGCTAACGCCCGATCCAGTGCGACAGCAAAGTGTACATGTCTCGCCTGAGCCAGGTCGGCTTGTGTATCAGGGTCGCGGAGATGCTCAGCAAGTTGCTTATTCGCGCCCGGCCACGTAAAGAAAGAACGATCGTCACGAGTTGACAGGCTCACGGTGACCGCCGTGCCTTCTTCTATCAGTTTGAGGCCTTCCAAGATGACATCGCAGCTGCGCAGGCGGGCCCCGATCCATGCGTCTTCTCGACCTGCAACTGCAAGGAGAGCCGCTCTGCGGCCCAATCGTGCCAGAGCGCATGCTGTAATTGCCGCACCTCCGCCTACCTCGCGCACATAACTATCTGTAAAGAGTTCCTCACCCGGCTGAGGCCATCGCGCAAAGCCTGAAAACACATGATCGGCGAATATCTCGCCGGCCACCGCGACATCCCAGGCTTTGTTCATGCGACACCAAAAGGCCATTCCTGAGCGCGAAATGAGCGCAACAGGAATGCAACTACGCCGATCACGATCAACAGCGCGCCGATCCCAATGTATCGCGTACCACTCATCACAACGATGTAGATCCAGCCGCCCAGCGCCACCAGTGCTGGCAATGGGAATAGCGGCATGCGATAGGGCAAAGAATTTTTATGGGAACCACGTCGTAGCAGGAACACAGCAACGCATTGGGCGATGAACTGCAACATCGTCTGAACGACGATGAGCGTATTGATCAGTTCGGCGAGGCTGAAGACACAAGCCAGCGCCGAGAGCAGTCCCATAGTCAAGACGGCAACGATGGGATACTGACCCTTTGAATGGAGCCGGGCAAAAACCGAAAAGAAGCGCCCATCGGCAGCAGCCGCAAATGGAACGCGGGAATATCCGAGAAGTACGGCAAAAACCGAACCAAAGGTCGCAATCAAGATCAGAACGGAAACAATCCGTGCACCCGCTATGCCGTAAATTCGCCTCATGAAGTCGGCAACGATCGCGTCCGAATGCATCGCCTCGCGCCAGGGGACGACGCCCAGGATCGAAATATTCATCGCGAGATACAACAGTCCCACGGCGCCGATGCTGATCAGGATGGATCGCGGGATAGTCTTACGTGGGGACTGCACCTCTCCGCCAATGAGACAGACGTTGAAGTAGCCGCCGTAATCGTAGAGTGCGATCAGCGTCGCGGCTCCGAGACCAGTCCAAAAGCCACGGGATAGACCCGAGCCCATGTGGGGAAAATCGAAAGCCAGGGCAGCACGAAAATGCAGCAGACCGGTAAGAAGAATCCAGCCACCCGTTCCGAGAACAATAAGCGCGATCACTACCGAGAGTCCGCTGATCGTTCGAATTCTGCGTAGAAGGAGCGCCGTATTGAGTAGGCACACAGTGGCGGCAAGCACTGGGAATTGCCAGCCGTGAATCGATGGGACCAAATACTTTGCATACTGCACAAAGCCCACAGCTCCCGACGCAATCGAAAGCGGCCCCACGAGTAGTGTCTGCCACAGAAAAAGGAAACTGAGAAGGCGCCCTAAGCTTCGCGGACCGAAGGCTTCGAGGAGATAGTGGTACGGTCCTCCGGACTGTGGCATTGCTGAGCCTAGTTCGGCCCAAACCAACCCATCGCATAGTGCGATCAGAGCTCCGAGAATCCAGCCCAGCATGGCCTGCGGTCCACCCATGGCAGCGAGAATTAAGGGGATCGTAAGAAAAGGTCCGATACCGACCATATTCAAGACATTGGTCGATATTGCGCCCCAGAGCCCGACACCTCGCTCCAGCTCAGGCGTCTGCTGTTTGTACACAGATGCCACCGTGGCTGGTTGTGGTTCAGAACCGTTCATCGCGGTGTCGGAGGTCGAATGAAAGCCATTTGCACTCGAAAGAGGCATTTTAGTAAGCGCTAACGTTTATCTGCCGTTAAATATCCTGGAGCGCCAAAATCGTGGTTCAAAAACACTGCCGTGTGTGAGAGCCGCTCCTATACTGATGCAATCTAGCATGCCGCAGGCCGCGCTTCCAAAAGAGCTGGAACTTCCCCAATAAAAGTTCTTGCATTTTCGTTAATGCTAACGTAACTTTCTGGTCAATCTATTTTTGTCGGCTTCATCTGGACTTGGACCGATGCGTGCACAGTCGACAATTCGGAATGGTTGTGTCTCTAAGACGACTGTTTCTCGATGTACCTTCGGTCGTCACGAACGAGTTAATTCAACAGTCATCCAATCAGGCTCGGGGTATCCAGGAGGCAGTTTGTGCAACCCAGAGGTGCGTCCACAAAAGCATTTTTGATAGGCATTGGTAAGCGCGCAATTCTTGCAGCTACAGCCGCCCTCGTCTTGTCAGCTCGTGCATCCGCCCAGATCGATACTGGCTCAATTGTGGGGACGGTGCGCGACGCGAGTCGCGCAGTGATTGTCGGTGCGAAAGTTGAAATCACTAATACCGGTACCAATGTCGTTGATACCGCTCTCACGAATTCCGACGGCACCTATCAGAGACTAGCCCTGATTCCAGGCGTCTATAGCGTGAAGGTGTCGTTTACTGGCTATGCCACCGAGGTCCAGCCTGCCGTGCAAATCAATGTACAGACCAGGGCGCAAACTGATTTTGTGCTTCGAATCGGTAATCTGCAACAGGAAGTTACGGTAACTTCAACCGCGCAAGGACTGCAAACCCAATCGGCGGATGTTGGAGGGTTGATCGACAGCCGTCAGATCAACGATCTTCCCCTGAACGGGCGTAATTACGATCAGCTCGCGCTCCTGGAGCCGGGCGTTTACCACAATCCCGATGTAGAAGTGGCAAACCCAGCTGAGGGACGTTTCAGCGCCAACGGCAATCTCGAGCTTCAAAATTACTTCTCGCTCGACGGCATCGACAACAACACCGGGTCGGAAAACCTGCAAGAGCAATCTGTACAGGCCGTTATTCCGCCTCCGGACGCGCTGGAGGAATTCCGCATACAAACGAGAACCTACTCAACGGAATTCGGGACATCGGCTGGAGCGGTCATCAATGCCTCCACAAAATCGGGCAGTAATCATTTCCACGGAGACGTCTGGGACTATCTGCGAAACAGCGCTTTGGATGCCAACACTTATTTCAACAACTACACGGGGACGCCGAAAGGCCATTTCGATCAGAATCAGTTTGGCGGGACAATTGGCGGACCTATCGTTCACGACCGCCTATTTTTCTTCGCTGCCTATCAAGGCTTGCTGAGCAGCCAGGCGCAAAGTGTCTATTCGACGGTACCGACCCCGGCAATGAAGGCGGGTGACTTCAGCGCCCTGTCGGGAATCTATAACCTGCAGGCTGTGGCCAACGGACAGACGGGTTGCATCGTGAACAACGTGATCCAGCCAGCTTGCATTGATCCGGTGGGAGCCAAGCTCATGGCTCTTTATCCAGATCCGAATATCGGAACAGCATATACCGGCGCGCCAAATTATCAGTTCGTCACCTCTGTACCCACAAACACACAAATTGCGACTGGACGTGTAGATTACACCTTGAACAAGCACAACGCGATTTTCGGACGATACAGCTATGACTGGTCTAATTACCAATCGCCGCTCTGGACGGCAAATCCATTGGCAGGAAACGGAGAGTTTTCCACCCAGTACATACTTCACGACCAATCCACAGCACTGGGATGGACGTACACCCCATCGTCGGCACTGGTAAATGCGGCTCATTTTGGATTTCTTCGTGATTACTCACACAGCGATCCCATCGGGCTGACGCTTGGCGAATCTGCAGCACCGCAATTCGGGCTGACTGGTATTCCCGTGACTCCCGAGACCGCTGGCCTTCCTCCAATGTATGTGTTCGGTTTGACTACGCTTGGATCATCGATCTACCGGCCCCAGTTTCAAGTAGCCCAGGTATGGCAGTTTGTCGACGATGTTTATCTTCTCAAGGGAAATCACAGCCTCCAGTTCGGTTACGAATTTCATGAGAACTCGCTCAACTTCTTCGACCTTGAAGCGCCGCAGGGCGCGATCTTGACTGAGGGTATCTATACAAACACCCCAGGGTTTGCGCCTGCCGACTTTCTTCTCGGCGATGTCACTGAGGCTATCTATGAAAATGCTCTGGAGGTGAATAACTACATCCGGGGCAATTCTTTTTATGGCCAGGACACCTGGCGCGTTTCGCCAAACCTCACCGTTAACTATGGTCTCCGGTACGAGTTATATCCACCCTTCTGGCTGAACCGCACGAATGAAACCTCCAACTTCAGCCCGGCCAACGGCGGAGAAATCATCACGGCGACCGGAAGCAACGGATGGTATGGCCGTACGCTCATTCATCCGGACAAGACGGATTTTTCGCCGCGCTTTGGCTTCGCTTACCACGTTGCGCCGCCTTTGGTATTTCGCGGAGGGTTCGGAATCTTTCATCAGTTCATCAATCGAATTGGATCGGAAGCGATGCTGCAGCTGAATCCTCCATTCCTGATCAACGATTCGGTTTCGCAGCAACTTGGCAGCACCACTCCAGTCTTTCAGCTCAAAAATGGATTCCCGTCCGAGCAGCTTGAGGAGCTTGGCGTCTACCTGCCTGCGTTGCAGATCAGGGCGCAGGATCCAAATGAACGCACCGGCTACGTCGAGCAAGCAAGCTTCGGTTCGCAGCTGCAGGTGAGTAACGACACCGTATTTAACCTTACGTGGGTCGGTAACTGGGGACGCAAGATGAACCGTCTTCGGAATGCAAATCAGGGAGTCGTGACCAGCTATAGCGGGGGTCTGCCGGTCGTTACGTTCCCTTATCCGAACCTGAACACTATAAGCGAATCAGTACAGGGCGCCGGACAGCACGGATTTCTGGAGCTTGGAACAAATGATGGAATCACCGACTATGAAGCGTTGGAAGCTAGCCTTAAGCGCCAGTTATCGCATCGGCTAATGTACCTGATTAGCTATACATGGTCCCATAATCTGGCGGACTACGTGGACAACCTGACCGGAGATGCATTCCCCCAGAATGCATACGATTACTACCATGAGTTCAGTAATTCACAGCAGGATGTCCGTAACCGGTTTGTAGCAAGTGCCATGTGGGAACTGCCCATCGGCAAAGGAGGCTGGCTGCTGAATAACGACAGTGTTGGCTCACGCTTGCTCGGAAACTGGCAGTTTAATACGATTCTGAGCTTCCAGGGTGGCATTCCATTCGACGTTACGGCTCCGGACGCGAGTTTTACCGGGCCCGACCATCAGTCTTATCCGGACTGCACGGGAAATCCACTTGCAGGAGCTTCAAAGAATCCTCACGACTACGCGGGCAGTTTTGCCACAGGATTCTACATAAACCCTGCAGCTTTTACTCAGCCTGCTCCGGGCAATTTCGGCACCTGCCGTCCGCGCATGTTCCACGGGCCCGGAATTCAACAAGTAGATATGAGCTTGTTTAAGAGCTTCCCGATTAAAGAGAGCATGCGTGTCGAAATTCGCGGAGAATTTTTTAACGCGTTCAATCACCCCAACTTTGCTAATCCTGCCGCGGACACCTCTTCGCCGGGCTCGTTTGGAAAGAGTACGAATACCGTGATAGATCCGCGTGAAATTCAATTAGCTGCAAAGTTCTATTTTTAGCTGCATGAGTAGGTTCGATTTTTTCAAATTTCTGCGACCAGCCAACTTAAACAAGGATCACCTGAAAGCCTTAACGGGTGCGGCCTCTGTTCCGCACCCTTTCTGACCCAGGGCAGGCTCACAAAAGGAACGAGTGGCTATGATTCAAAGACTTAGGCTCGCTCTCATCTTCTTGATAGCGGGGATGCCTTGCAGCGTGCTATTACCGGGGTCATTTGCGCAATCGTCATGTCCCGTGCAAAGCGGAGCTCGACAGGATCATCGGCCGATTCCTGAAAATCGTGGTGCTAACGCACTCTTCGAAGAGCTGCAGAAGCTGCATACTCGGGCCAGCATGTTAATGGTGACTGCGCATCCGGATGACGAAGATGGCGGCACCCTGGCCTACACCTCGCGTTTTCTGGGCGCACGCGTTACCCTGCTGACTCTCAATCGGGGCGAGGGCGGAGCCAACGTCATGTCCTCAGACCTATGGGATGCCCTTGGCCTCGTTCGCACTGAGGAACTGCTTCAGGCCGACCGCTATTATTGCGCCAGCCAATATTTCACCATCGCGACTGATTATGGCTTCTCTAAGACCCTCGATGAGGCCCTGCAGAAATGGGGCCACGATCGAATCTTCTATGATGTCGTACGCGTTGTCCGCCTCACGCGCCCATTGGTCATCACCTCGGTCTTCGTAGGGGGTCCCTCTGACGGTCACGGAAACCATGCCGCCGCAGGACGCTTCGCGCAAGAGGTTTTTAACGCTGCGGGCGATCCGACGGTCTTCCCCGATCAGATCAAGGAGGGGTTGCAACCATGGAACCCTCTGAAGGAATACGCGCGCGTTCCTTTCTCGTTAGAGAAGGAGACTATTTCGCCTAAAGGTCTCTATGACTATGCAACGCATCATTG
>Ga0206856_10219_pt1 | contig 18951 bp, 26 predicted proteins | sample Alteio_BWOrgCont_48_FD_152630 | JGI IMG/M metagenome (GOLD analysis project Ga0206856, IMG submission 152630) | Enriched cells from forest soil in Barre Woods Harvard Forest LTER site, Petersham, Massachusetts, United States -... | ecosystem: Environmental > Terrestrial > Soil > Temperate forest >...
CGCGGCGGTCGCCGCCGGGCAAAATAAGCCGGCGCGCCAACAACGGCGATTTTCATCGGCCCCGTCACCCGAACGGCAATCATGTCGGCTGACGCGCGGTCGTGTGGTCCGATCCCGGCGTCGAATCCCTTTGCCACGATGTCGATTGTCGCCTCGCCCACCGCGAGTTCGAGGTGAACTTCCGGATATGCCGCCAAGAAGCGCCCCCAGAAGCCGGGGGCCTTGGGAGTGTCTTTTGAAAATTAATGAGTAAAAAGCTGCTTGTGATGACAAACAGCTCTTGACACCTTATGGGGATGTGGTAGTTTATGGGTATTCTGCTAAGTCGCTTCGGAAAGGCGTCCATGACTGACCTGACCCGCGGGGAACGGTTGCAAATCATGCTGACCGACGAGGAATTGGCGGCGCTGGATAATTGGCGTTTCGAAAAGAGGATGCCGAGCCGAGCTGCGGCCGTCCGCGAATTGTTGAAGCGCGGTCGCACAGCCGAGGGCTTCGCAATTGCCGACGGATCGAAGTCCAAGGAATTCGGAGTCGTCGAAACCAAGGAGCCTAGAAAATAAGTGCGATAGTCCGAGCTGAACGGACTAAGGGACAGTTGCGTGGGAGGGCAAGCCGTGAGCGGTCCTGTTAGCGGAATTCGACTGGGCGTTAAGCGCTTTCAGCGCGCCGGCCTCCTCGCCCGGGCCGGGAAAGCAATCGCAAGCAATGACGGTTACTTCCGCGAAGTGCTCGATGCGCTTCCGGCCGCGGTCTACATCACCGACACCGAGGGCGTGATCACCTACTACAACGAAGCGGCGGCCGAATTCTGGGGCGTCTCTCCGGAGCTCGGGACAAATCAATGGTGCGGCTCCTGGAAGCTCTTCTGGCCGGACGGGAAGCCATTGCCGCACGATCAGTGCCCGATGGCGATCGCCTTGCGCGAGAAGCGGCCCATTCGCGGCATAGAGGCAATCGCCGAGCGCCCCGATGGCGTCCGGGCGCCGTTTATTCCTTATCCGACGCCTTTCTTTGACGAATCCGGCCTGCTTCTTGGCGCGATCAACATGCTGGTCGACATCACCGATCGTAAGCGCGCCGAAGAACACGGGCAGCGGCTAGCCTCGATCGTCGATTCTTCCAACGACGCCATCGTTAGCAAGAACCTCGACGGCGTCATCACCAGCTGGAACCGCGGCGCCGAGCGCATCTTCGGCTACACGGCAAGCGAGGCGATTGGCAAGCCGGTTACGATGCTCATCCCCGCCGACAAGCAAGACGAAGAGCCAAAGATCCTCGCCCGAATTCGCGCCGGAGAGCGCATCGAACATTACGAGACGGTGCGCCAGCGCAAGGATGGAGCGCTCGTCGACATTTCATTGACCGTCTCGCCGCTCAAAGATGCGAAGGGCGTGATTGTCGGCGCGTCGAAAATCGCCCGCGACATAAGCGGATGGCGGCGAGCGCGCGAACAGCAGGATCTGTTGCTTCGCGAAATGGATCACCGCATCAAGAATCTCTTCAGTTTGGCGAGCGGCGTCGTCAATTTGAGCGCGCGCACCGCGAACACGCCTCAGGAATTGGCGGCTTCGGTCAGAGATCGCCTGATGGCGCTGGCGCGCGCCCATGCGCTCACGCTCGCCAAACCCTCCGACGAGAGGCCAGCCGATCATCCGGCGACACTGCATGCGTTGATCAGGACGATCGCTTCGCCTTACGAGGAACGGGCCCAGCATGAGAAGGAGCGCGTTGTCGTCAGCGGGCCTGACGCGCCGCTCTCCAATGGCTCGGTGACGAGCCTCGCCCTGCTTCTCCACGAATTCGCGACCAACGCCGCCAAATATGGCGCCTTGTCGACCCCGGCCGGCTCTGTCGACGTGCAATGCGCTGAGAATGGCGATCGATTCGAAGTGACATGGCGCGAACGCGGCGGCCCGCGCGTTGGTCATACAATCAACGGGGAGGGTTTTGGCACCCTGTTGGCGCGAACCGCTGTCAAAGGGCAACTCGGAGGAACGATTTCGCACGATTGGGCCCCCGAGGGGCTGACGATACGGCTTCATGTGGCCCGCGACCGTCTCGGGGGCTGACGACGGGGGCTGACGCGGGCAACACGCGTAGAACGCAATCGGCGCCGCCGATTTCGCGACGGAGCCAACACCGAAGCTGCGCCAGCGAAAAATCAGTGCAGGTTGCCGGCCACTTCGGAGAGGGTGGTGGTCGGCTTCTTCGCGGCGACAAAGGGTGCGAAAATCGGACGTAGCGCGAGGGGAAGTGGACTTACGGCTTAAATCATCCAAGGCATCCGATGCCGGGCTGGCGTTCCTATTCTGGAGTCTCCTCGCCTGCATCGGCTTTGCCGCTGTTCTGGTTGGCGCCATATTTTTGCTGAGCGATCGCGCGCGCGAGGATAACGCGTGGATGAGGCGAAGCCTCGCTATCCGAGATCAAGCCAATCAGGCTCTGATATTGGCCCAGAAGGTGGAGACCAGCCAGCGCGGCTATTTGCTGACCGGCCGAGAAGCATACCTTGCGCCATATTCGGGCGCTGCGGCCGCGCTTCCCGCCACGCTGGATCAACTCAGTAGCCTCGTCATCGATGATCCTTCGCAACGCAAGAATGTCGATCGTTTGCGGCAAGTCAGCCTCGAAAAATTGGTCGAACTGCAAAGCACGATTGACGCCAAGAAGGTCGGTAATTCGGACTTGGCTCTATCCATCGTGAACAACGATTTCGGCTTGCGCATGATGGACGAAATCGGGGCGCTCGTTGGGGGCATTCAATCGGAGGAGGATCGGGGCGCAACAGCACGTCGCAAAAGTTACGAGGGGCTGTCCTCGCTCGTCGAAATTGGGTCAGCGCTGGCATTTGCTGCACTGGTCGGAATTGGAATCATTTTCAGTGTTCTCACGCGACGCTCGTTTCGAGAAATCACCTCGACTAGCGACCGTCTCGCCACGACCAACGAAGCTCTTATCAACCAAATCGCCGAGCGGGAGAAGGTCGAAAGTCAGCTTCGCCAATCACAGAAGATGGAAGCAATCGGCCAGCTAACGGGCGGGATAGCCCACGACTTCAACAATATGTTGGCGGTTATCGCTGGGAATCTAGATATTTTGCAGCGTCGTCTCGATCGCGGCGACACGAATCTCACCCGGTTTGTCGATTCCGCAGTGCAGGGGGCGCGGCGTGCAGCGTCACTCACTCAACGTCTTTTGGCGTTTTCTCGACAGCAGGCGCTCTCGCCTGAGTTTGTCGAGCCCAACAGAATGATCGCGGGCATGTCAGATTTGCTGAGGTCAACCCTCGGCGAGCACATCCGCATCGAGACAGTGTTGGCCGCAGGAGTTTGGACGACCAAGGTCGACGCGCACCAACTTGAGAACGCGATATTGAACATCGCCCTCAACGCTCGCGACGCGATGCCTGACGGGGGAAAGCTGACGATCGAGACCGCGAATACCTATCTTGACGAAGCCTATTGTCGTAAGCACGAAGAACTGGAATCTGGCCAATATGTTTTGATCGCCATTTCTGACACGGGCGTCGGCATGCGACCGGATGTTGTTGCGCGAGCTTTTGATCCCTTTTTCACCACCAAATCTCCTGGGGTGGGGACCGGACTTGGTCTCAGTCAGGTGTTTGGCTTCATCAAACAATCGAAGGGCCACGTGAACCTCTACTCCGAGGTTGGCGACGGAACTTCTGCAAAAATTTATCTACCGAGGTTTGTCGAGACCATCCGCGATGCAAAGCCCCAACCTGCCGGCGAGCTGCCGCGAGGAAGCGCGAATGAACGCATTTTGATCGTCGAGGACGACCCTTCGGTTCGAGAGATTGCGGCAGAGGCGGTCAGAGAACTGGGTTACACGGTCTTCGAGAGGGACTCTGCGTCAGAGGCGCTAAGAATCCTGGAGGTCGAGGACATTCATCTCCTCATGACTGACATTGTCATGCCGGAAGTGAATGGAAAAAAACTCGCAGACGAGGCGGTTCGCCGGCGCTCGAACCTCAAGGTCTTGTTTATGACTGGTTATACGCGGAATGCAGTGGTTCACGGGGGGATGGTCGACCCCGGAGTGCAGTTGATTGGGAAGCCGTTCACGCTAGATCAGATCGCCGCGAAAATACGTGAGACTTTGGCGGAGAAGCCATGAGCATCACCCCGGCCGAATGTAAGGCAGCGCGCAAACTGCTCGGCTGGTCGCAGCCCAAGCTGGCGGAAATGCTGTTGGTAGACGAGAGCGCCATCAGCGCTTTCGAGAGGCGAGAGCGTTTTCCGCGGGCGCTGGACCGCCACGAGCTCCGCGGCATTTTCGAAGCCGCTGGCGTCGAATTTGCGGAAGGCGCCGAGCCCAAGCTCAAGGCGAACGCCTCGAATGACGAATGAGGCAACAGGCCGGGCGTCAGGTTAGGAATGCGGGCTGATCATGGCTATCAATTGGAGAGCCACTGGCAAAGAGACACCGCCAAGGCCGCAAGGCGATGCTCGAAGACATTGCGGTCCTCACCGGCCGCCGGTGATCGCGGAGGATCGATCTCGGCATCTAGCTCGAAAACTCAACTCTTCGCGCAACTTGTTGACGACCAATGTCGCCAAGCTTCGCCCTTGACGTCCCCAATGATGACGAGAAGCGGTTTGCCGGTTTGGCTGACCGATGCCGAAGCCGGATCAGCGAAGCGGTCGCCGGGAAAGCCCCGGTTCCCCCTCTTGAAATCCAATTTGGGTCTCCCAGATCGTCTGCCGCCGAGGCCGGCGAGGCTCGGTTGCCCCCGAAGCACTCGGGGCATTCGTACCCATGTTGCTCAATGAGGATGTGACTATGAACACGTTCGCACCTTCTAAAATCGCGTATGGCAAAAGGAACCTTGAGGCGCTGCTCCATCCGGCGGCGGCTTATCATCGACCGATCGACGTGATGAAAGATTCGGACCTCACGACGAATGAGAACGGGCAATCCTGGCATCCTGGGCTTCAGACGCTTGCGCTGTTGAGGCAGCGCCGTCCCTGCGCAGCGCCCGGGCGCCGGGCGCACCGTGTCGATCGACGAGAATCCTCTCGATGCACTGAGAGCTCTCGAGCCGGAATGGCCGCCCCGCGGCGATGTCCAGCCTCCGGTCGCTCGGCTCGCCGTAGCGATGAATCTGGCTCGGGCACCTGGTCTTGGGGCGCGGCCAGCCGAACAGCTCACAGTTGAAACCACATTGGGAGAATGTCAGATGTTGACCGCTTTCAACGATCCACTAGAGGCGCTCCTGGCCTTCCAGAGGGCGCTCGACGCACGACGAGAGAGCGACTGGATGGGCCGCGGTACCGCCGGAGTCGGCAGCTTCCCGCCCATCAATATCTTTCAGCAAGGGCACGACTTCGTCGCAGTCGTCGAATTGCCCGGCGTGGACAAGGACGATCTCGAAATCGAAGCGAAGGAAGACACAATTCGACTTTCCGGGAAGAAATCCATCGCATACGAGGAGGGCGCCAGCACCCACCGGCGCGAACGCCTCACCGGCGCCTTCGACCGGACAATCATGATGCCGGTCCATATCGATGCGGACCGCGTTAAGGCCGAATACCAGAATGGCGTGCTGGCGATCTTTGTGCCAAGGGCCGAGAGCGACAAGCCGCGAACCATCAAGATCAAATGACGAAGCGAGGAGGCAGCGACATGGCGCCCCAAGAACTTTCAGTTCAGCAGAAACGCGAGGTCGACAAACAGCAGGAAAGCACGACGCCGTCTCGGGCCTTCCTACCGGCGACCGACATATTCGAGACCGAACAAGCACTGACCGTCGTCTTGGAAATGCCGGGAGTTGGCAAGGACGGCGTCGACGTGAGCGTTGAAGATACAATCCTCAGGATCGAGGGCCGCATCGATTATTCGAGATATGAGGGATTGCAGCCGGTCTATACCGAGTACAATGTCGGTCACTACCTCAGGAGCTTTCAGATTTCGAACCAGATCGATCAAGCGAAAATAAGAGCGGACATGAAGGACGGAGTTATGACGCTCGTCTTGCCTAAGGTGGAGAAAGCTAAGCCACGCAGAATCGCGGTGAACTAGCAATTCAGGCGGCGCGTCACGCCAGTCGAGCGGTCGGAAGGCAAGTTTGTGGCGCGCCGTCACTCACGATGCGGACTCGGGGGTCGAGACACTTGCCGACGTGCGCCAGCCACGGCGGCTCGTTTCTGCCGGGCGCGGCTTTGGCCGGCCAAACAATTGACGCCATTGAACTCATCGCCAAGACGGCGGGACAAATATGCCGATCGGCCGCACCGCCCGATTCAAAAAGCAACGTGGAGAGCAAGGACGCCCTAAAGACCGAGCTGTCGGGCCTCTTCGAGCGACTGGCCAAAATAGGGATAAACGGTACGGAACCGTTGTCGTCCGCGAACTCTCTCCAAGACCGGTTTAGCCCAAAAGTGTTAAATGCCCAAGACTGCAACCTGAAGGTATTCGACATCCTTCAGCAGAGCTTAATACCCAGCGAGACCGATTCTTTCACGCCGATGGCGGAAACCGAGCCAAATCAATCACAGCAGGTAGTCAAAGGCGACGGGATCAGTAATAGCGATATGGCGGGCGCGCCCGAGACTCACAGGGTAGCGACGAACTCGCCGACGGCGGCGCCGCGCCCACCCTCGCTGTCGACCAAATCGCGCTCGAAGTCGAATTCGCAAGCTCGAGGCGAGCAACGATAAGCGACGTGATTGACCTCTCGAGTCGGGGCGGCCGTCAAGTCGCCGGAAGCATAGTTCCGCTTAGCGAGCCCGAAGCCGAAACCCGGCCGGCTTTGCGGGGAGCGTCAGAAGACTAAGGCTCAAGGAAGATAATCGAAAAATGGCGGTGGGCTGGTCGACGGTGGTGATTTTCGGCGTGCTGCTCGCGGGATACGTCTACTACCTGCGCGGTCGGCGAGATTCTGGCCTTACGGAACTTTGGCTGGGCCCCATGGTTAGTAGCCGCCATGAATCTGATTTCGGACCACACCACGATCGGCGTCCTCTTCACGCTCTCGTTTTTCGCCGGCTTCGCGGCGGTGATGATGCACTTTGCATGAGCTGGTCATCCTTACCGCGGGAACGGCCGTTTATAGTCCGCTCGGACTATAAAGTGCGTCGGTAAGGTAGGCGCGACGCCGAGCAGCCTCGGAAGAGTTTGGCCGCTCGAACGCTGAGGGAGATCACCGAATATTTCCGCCGTCGTCGCCGCCCTCGGATCATCGGAGATTTTCGCAAGGTCCAAACATCGAGGATCGGTCGACAACCGAGATAGGAGCGTATGATGGAAGACACCACGGACAGGCCCCCTGTCCAAGAGCCGCCGGATGATGACAAGGACGGCAAGCATATCCAGGCGGAATCGCAGTCCGACACCGAGCCGTTCGACGTCTCGACGATCACCTCGCTTGGCTCAGCGCCCCTGGGTGACATTAAGGAAGCCTCGCTCGATCTAAAGAAAGGAATTGACGAAGCAAAACGCCCCAACGACATGCTCGGTAATCTCGATTGGGAGGAAAGCGCCGCCGAAGGTCACCTCGACCTTCCTAAGGATAACGACTAGGGAACAATCGAGCCTTCTGACAATTGTAGAGTACTCACTCCCAATAGGAGACGATAATGGATCGCGAACATGTGAAGGGCATGGCCGATAAGGCCAAAGGCGCAATTAAGGATGCGGCCGGCAAGATGACAGGCGATAAGAAGCTTCAGGCCGAAGGCAAGTTCGACAAGGCCAAGGGCGATTTCCGCAACCTTGCCGGCGACATGAAGGATGCGGCTAAGGATGCCGCCAAGCATTCTCAGAAGGCGGCCAACGACGACGAATAATCCCCTGAGCAAAATTTGGCCGCCCTTCGGGGCGGCTTTTTTCGTGTCAGCACACACACCTACCGCCAGCGGCTCCCCCAACCCCCGCCTCCCCATCGTCGACCGCCGCCCGATACCAACCTGAGGATGAGGAGTAGAATGATCGCCCCGATCGCGGCATCCACGATCTGAGCGACCATGCCGACCCCGAAGGCGATATGGAGTCGCGGCAACAGCCAATCGCCGATGAAAGCGCCGATGACGCCGACGATCAGGTCGCCGATAAGGCCAAAGCCGCCACCGCGCACGACCTGGCCGGCAAGCCAGCCGGCGACGATGCCGACGACGAGTATAGTAACGATGCTTTCATTGGAAAGCGTCATGGCGATTCCTCCTATGGCGCGTGCGTTTCCCGAATGTTAATCGGCGAGCGGCGGCGACGTTACTCCAGCTCGCCGAATAATGCCCGGTCCTTTTCGTTGCGCGCGATAATCCGACGATCACGCCTATCTTTCGTGAGCAGATACTCGGCATCCTCCGCACCCCGTCCTATGGCACAAGAACTGGAGAGTCGGCGGGGCGTGGTGGTAGGTGGCGCTGATGTTCAACTTGCCGGGACTGCCGGTCGCGAAGCGGATCGGTTGATAATGTGGCGTGATCGTGCCTTCCAACAAGAATTTACCCTTATTGACGCGTGTGTCGGGTCGAACGGGCGAGACAACAGTTGAGCGTTATCGGGGGTAGATTGAGTGACATATTCCGTCCTCCCGCGAGCTAATGTCCGCGGCGTTCCTCATCCAGCTGATCTCTCAACCGAATTCCGGGATCCTGTCCGTCGTGCTCGTCTATGAACCTACCGTGCGCTGCAAGCTCGTGCCAAACAGCCCCATTTCGATTAGGGCTTTGCGTTCCTCTCGCGGTAGGCTTTGGCCAACGCCAAGCATTTCCACGCATGATCGCGGTTCGATGTGGCTCATTCGAGGCACTACGCCGGGCGATGGGCAATTGTTCCGGTTGGGTTGATGGATTTTAGCCAACATTGATCTAGGTTGACGCGCCCGTCTGTGATGGACGGACGCTCTGCAACCTTGCGATCGGCGAACCCTTGAATCGCCGGTCTGGCGCGACAGAAAGCCTATGCGGCGGCCTGATCGGTCGCGCCAGGCTTCATCAATGGCAATTTGTCTTCGTCCGGGTTTCACTATTGCCTTCTGCATCCGTCCGGTTGACAGACTTGGTTTGGCAACCCCCCTCATCGACGCTGCGGTGCTCAATCACGCGATCCGGCGGGGAATCGCGGGGTGGCGACCGATCATCGGTACCGACCACGCACGTCCCCAACGGACCGATGTGGAAACCGACCGCGCAATCCACATGGTGGACGTTCGGCGTCCCGAAGTGAATCACCGGAGACATCGCGGCTTGCGCGGAGCCGATCGGCAGAAATGCGGCTATGGTGGCGGCGGCCGCGCAGCCCGTGATTCTCTTGACAAACATGGTGTCGCCTTTCGTGCTTTTGCGAAATGAGTTCGCTTGCTCGCCCCAAACGCGGCCTCACAACGGATTGTTCCGAGCCGCCATCACACTTGGTCCTGGCCTTATTGGCTGCCAGCCGCCCAGAAGGCACCTAGAGGTCCGCAATAAAGTGGGGCGTTCTTAGTGTTTGTGCTACCCTGATTGCAACAGCGAGGTGTTTCCATGGAGATTGTGTTCGGGGAAGAAACTACAATGCAGGGTTCTACTCTGCGCACTCATGCCATCGTCGATGGAAGAGAGATCGAGTGCAAGGCGGACATGGAGGTCATCACAGAGTTTGATGAGCAGGCGAAGAAGTCAGGTATCTCGGTGGGAAAAGATATGGCCGCGATCGCAAATAGCCTCCGTCCATTCTTCGTCCGCAAGATCGAAAACGGATCATTCGATGACGAAAGTCGAACCAGCGTGACCCTCTTAGCCCACGAACTGGTGACTTTTATGCAGACACGCTCTGACGACGGCGCAGAAAGCCGCTAGACTCCTCGCGTTGGCATCTGTTTGGCCGCGCCGGTCGGCTCAAAGCCGAAACCTGCCAACCGACTTATCGGACGCTGCGTAAAGGACGCCTCTAGGACAGAACTGTTCTTGTCTCGATGTCGCTGGTCGGGTCCTGACCCTTCCATGACGATCCTCTTGTCTCGCCTCATAGGAGTGTGACCAAATATCAGCGCAGTCATTTCCCCAGCGCGGGGCGGCGGAAGAAGTCGCTGATTGTTTTCCGAAGGCGACCAAAGGCCTTCTGGTGAGACGGTCCAGAAGCGCTTTTGGGGATAAAAGGCGTCCTTCTCAGCTTAAGCGGCGGCATATGAGGCTTGGCGGCGTCGGTCATTGGAGGCGCTCTCTCGGATGGGGAGGTGGATAAACGTCTGGGGCAGGCTTCAGTTCCGCGAACACAGCGACGCTCGACCCGGTCTACCCACGGCCCCGGCCTTGGCGGACATCTCGCAACATTCCGTTCTTCCTAGCCCGTTGAAGCGCGAAGGCGATGGCGGGTTCCACGCAAGCGTTGGCCCGTTCGGCTCCGTCGTCGGGCGGCAGCTCAGCGGGCCGATTTTTTGGCAACCATGTGCGCGGCATGGACGTTTATCCACGTCCAGCACTTTAGCTCGAAGTTTTGTCGGGTTGCACCGCCTCCCAGGCTGCTCAGCATAGTCGAACGACGCTGCCTCCGGCCTCGGACGCGCGTTCCACGGGCCTCAGCCCGTACTGGGCTCGTTGTGGTAAATCCGTCGATTAGCGAATCAAGCTTGGTATTGTTGCGCTTCGGTTGGGCGACGTTGCTCTCGTGCAGCAGCGTCCGTTGCGAGGCTGCCCTGTCCTTTCAGGGAGGCTCATGACGCGAAACCGTCGATTAGGGAGTCGTGATCCGAACTGAACCTCGCCGAGCGAGCGGATGCGGCCCCTCCATGGACTGAAGGGCGCTACGCTGCGTAGCCGGAATTTGCGCCTTAGCGATGGCGACGAAGTCGCTGGCGCGATGTGGCAGCCGCGATGCGCCCGCGAAGACGACAAAGCCCTTGGGGGTCATCACATAGTCGCCCTTGCGCAGGGTGGAATCCTGCGCGATCGAATAATGCGGCGCCAAGTCGTGGTGACAGACGCATGTTCCGTCGAGCGTCGTGCGGTAACGAAGCGCAGTTGGCAATTCGGAATAGGGCTTTCCGGCTCTCGATATGGCGCCGTCAATATCGTTCGATCCGTTAGGCTCTCGATAAACGGCAGTTTCAGCATCCGGGCAAAGATTTCGGCAGAGGGCTTCCTCTTCGGCCGTGCCGGAACTCACTGCTATCGGAAAGAACGCCCCATCGCAGAGCCTTACACAGACTGGCAGTCCAACGACAATCGTTCTATGCGGCCGCCCGGGGCCGGCGGTTTCTGACGGCTGCCTGGTTGTCGGAGCGACGCTCGCGAAACTTGGCGACAAAATCTCGTAGGGACTGCCGACATTAGGGCCCCTGGCGACAACGATGTCTGCGACCGAGGTAACAAGCGCCACTGCGCCGATCGCCGCCACGTTGGCCAGGCGTCGCCCTTTCGTCTTTTCGAACATATCGCGGGGCTCCGAAGCGAGAGGCCGCTCCATAACCGGGCGTTTAGCAATTCGTTCCGCGACGGCGTATTGCTGCGCCGGCCGGTTGGAACTTATGCCTGCCGCCATCGTTATTTCGCCGCGGGGGAGCCATGAGCGCTCGTCTGCGCTCGTCTGCAATTGGCGCCATGCTTGTTCAGGAGACCTCATCTCCACCATTTGATGGGAGTTCGAACTCAGAGGGTACGATCATGGGCCTTATCAGCTGGATCATCCTTGGACTTGTCGCTGGATTCATCGGCAGCAAGATCGTCAATAAGTCCGGGGAGGGCTTTTTTCTAGACATAGTGCTTGGAATAGTCGGCGCTGTCGTCGGAGGCTACCTAGTCAGCCTCACCGGTAACGAGGGCGTGACAGGGTTAAACCTTTGGAGTCTTTTGGTAGCGGTTATCGGGGCAATCATCGTTTTACTTGTATATCGCCTCGTTGTCGCTCGGACTTGACAAAGTTGCTGGGCTACGCGTCGATCGACAAGCTTTTTCAATCGTCATGTTCAAAGGTTTCAGGCGGATATCGCCCCTAACTTGCCGGCCACGGCGGGATACTTTGGTGAAACGGTTTGACTGTGGAAACCATTGCCTTGGCGAACGCCGATTTCTAAGGGCCGCGTTCACGCGGTCCAACAATCGCGGCTGGAGATCATCTAAGGCCTATCGTCGGGAGCCGTGATCGCCTTGAGCAGTCTTGGGAGCGCCCAGCCACTGGCGCTCTCGGTGGCGGGTGCGCCCATACTGCGATGTGGTGCGGTCACAATATAGGACGGCCACGGCGCGACGGGCACGGTGAAATGGTTTAACGCAACAAAGGGCTTTGGCTTTATGGCGCCTTATGGCGGCGGGTCAGGATGTGTTTGCATTTCGGCCGTCGAGCGCCGCCGGCCTGGGCGGTCTGAATGATCGGGGGTAGTCAACGATCCGAGGCGTGAAGAGTCCGGCGGAGAAGGCAGCGTCTATTTCAATCCTTCGGCGTTTGGGGCGGCCCCGTCGTCTGATCGCGCAAGCTGCGGTAGGCCCTCATCGGCCACGCGAGTGCATTGGGCAGCTCTTGCAGGACGCTCGCGGTGAGCTCAGACGCGGGAGCGGCGCTCCACTTTGCGCCGATGGCTGGCGCTAGCGCAACGCCGACCCCGACGAGATAGATGACCAAAATGAAGACGATCACAAAGCGCACTTGGTGCTCCTGGCGCACGCTCGGGCATTGTCAGTCCAGAGGATTTGAAAGGGCCCCGCTTTTTTTCCATGAGGGCGGGGCCGGAGTCAGGCGCCAGCGGAGTAAGGGGCAAGATCCGCAGGGCTCAAGGGACGAGCCCAGGCCGCTTGCCGCATCAACGTTCAATCGGCACAAAGGTTCCCTCAGGCCACGAACTTACGCCGCGTCATCTCTCGTCAAAGGACATACCGACGACCAACATTGACGGCAGAATCACGACAGGCGCAGCAAGCACAGCGATGATACGTGAAGCATCGCTGGGTCACACTCACTCATCATTCGATGGTGCGCGCCTTCGGCTTGAGCTTCACACCGGCTCATCGCCACTACCGAACTCAACGCCGGCGGCCCATTAGTGGGCTGCCTTCGCGCTGATCCTTGAGAAATTGGTCCAGTTCGGACGCATCATTCGTCTCGTTCGGGCGCAAGCCTCCGACGGAAAGGCCGAGGGCCATCAGCTGTCGGATTGCTTCCGAACGCGATGGCAACTCACGTCGACGCCGCCGCCATTCGTCGACCTGCCTCAGTTCGGAGGCTCTCATCATTATCGGGACCCTCTGGTGGTCCTTTAGTTCATCGTTGGCCATTGGGTAGTCCTCTTTAACGGCGGAACCTTTCGAAAATTGCGATAATCAAAGTGAGCAGAATTGTGATAGCGCACGCCGCGGCGGTATACTCCAACGCTGTGTCCCAAGGTATTGGGAACTATCCTCAACTCGCTCGATTTAAGGTGTGACCGCCCGGGCCAATGATAAGACGAACGGCCGTATCGGTCCGCAAACGCAAGCGCCAGAGCGATGTCGACTAGCCAAGGAAATACGCCGTCAGCGTCGTCGCCTGCTGATCCGAGTCCGCTGATGTGAACTTAGTCGCCCAAGTTGCAAAGACCGAGGGCGATTTGAGTCGGGCGCAGTAAAAGCCGCCACCGTTATCTTCGTCACCGCCGCCGTAGCCGTGATGATGGAAGTCGGCGCCGTGATGATGGACGTCGCCGCTCATTGCGTGGCCATGCTGAAGGCCGCCCGCGTGGCCTTCGTGACGCTCTTCAGCGGCAAGCGCGATTGAACCGGCGAACAAGGTGAGCGCGAAAACGCCCACTGTGAGCAAATGTGTCATAGAAATACTCCTCTTAAGACATATGGGCGCGAGGGAGCGAAAGGATCAGGATCGGAAACTACTCATAGCGCCGAGATGACTTTGCGGCCGCGGAGGCGACCGGCAATGTGCGAGCGCAGCTAAATCGGGCGCTCTATCGGGATGGTTTCATGTAGGAGCAGCTGAGAGTCAGCTAGGGCGTGGGCGCTAATCGTCGCCGAATTGGCCAGTCTTTTCGGCCTTTTTAAGATCGCCCATCTGGCGACCCTCAAGCGCGCGTCTCTCGACTAGCGGTCAATCGTCTTCGTGATAATGCCAATGCCTTCGATATCGATTCGGGTAGGGGCGATAACCTTCGTAAGCATAAGGGTGATATGCCGGTTGATCGTAGACGGGACTTCCGCTCGTGTTGAAGCAGTACCCGTCCCCTCGACAGATCGTCCGCGCCGAAGCGGGGGCGAAGGTAAGGAGCGCTACGCCGGAAGCAGCCGCCACCGTCAGAAGCAGACTTCGTGTGCGGATCATTTGAACCTCCTATTGTCACCGAAGTAACAAACGAACGCAGCAACGGTTCCCTCCGGTCGCTTCGACCGCTGCGAGTGTCGGTTGTGCATGTTTGTGCCGATCGGCGCCGCGGCGAAAATGCGGCTTCAACTATACAGATGGGCAATAGTCGCCACCGAAGCGCACCTGAAACGCTTCGGCCGGCTCCTGCGCCTTCACCTGAGCAGCCGTATCCCGTGCTACCGCCTGCCGGAATTCCCGCGCGATAATCCGCACTTGCGGGCGTCGGTCGCCTCACCTTCCTTCGGGGAGATAACCTGTCGCCATGATTTCAATGAGAAGATGACAAGCGACCCGGCGATCACCGTTAGGCCGAAGAAAAACATCGGTCCCGCGGCAAAACGCAAATCGGCGATCCACCAGGACAATGGGAGAGATATGAGAGACGAAAGTCCCGGAACAAGCAGAAAAAACATTGTGACGAAACCATTATCGTTTTTAGTCACCGTCAGCGCGACTTGGTAGAAGACTCGGCCAGCCGCCGCCGCAGCCAATGTTCCAATCAGCAAGAGTAAAACTGCCGATTCCTTTTGCCCAAGAGCGGGCGGGGAGGGATGCAAGTATCCAATGATCAGGGTCGCCGGTACCAGAATGGTCCCGGAGAAAAGAAAATTGGCCGCTATCGTCGCCGGTTCGTCAAAATCTGAGAACCATTTGCCGACCAGAGTGCCGCTCAAGGCATAAAATATCGGAATCGGTATGGCAAAGATCCAGGAACTCTGAACCATGCCCTTTATAAGGTCGCTCACGACGCTCGTTGAGCTGTCGACTTGGCTCCAAGCGATGAGCATTGCGCCGATGAACGCCACGAGGAAACAGCCACAAAAAATTATCGGCGAGACTGGGATTCGCGTTCGCGTGATCGTCTTTGCGATGATGGTCGCCCAAAATGGCGACAAGTTTAGTATTGCCGCAATGATGATGGGATGAGTACCGCGCAATCCGATGTTATAGAGGAAGAGGCCGCAAAGCCCGATTAGAAACAGCAACGCGAGCTTGCGCAGAGTTCCCGAATTTGACAAGAGCGCGATAAAGTCACGACGACTTGTCGCGGGCAGCGTCAGCATTGGGACGGACAATAGCAGCGCGATTTGGGTAAGGCATATGAAATATCCGGGGCTAAGTCGCTTTGCTGCGAGCGCCGAGAATGGTTCCTGCGTCGCAAGCAGGACCGCCGTAGTAAGGGAATAGAGGATCCCGAGCCGATAATTCGTGTTCGGAGTCGCCACGGAGTCGCGTCCGCTGTGGCCGATTGAGGTTATTCCCCTCTTTTGCAGCATATTTGGACAACTCTGCGTTGCGAAGATAGTTCCGCAAGGCCGGCAAGATGCCACGTCGGTTTCTTGAAGCGCCGGAATGCCGAGCCGTGGAATGCCCGGCACGAAACCCGCAGATTCGATCGCCCCCTCGGGCTTAGGTTCGCGACTCCACGGCGCGCCAAGACCACCGAGAGTAAAGGAAAGTTTTTCCTGTTGAAACATCTGCGCCAGCGCGATGCGTGCGCGTTCGAGCGCTGGAAGCGAGCGATCGTCCCAAGGGCAACTGCCAGCCAATTCGGTGCGACCACCACCAGGAAGGCAAAACTGAGATACGCGCTTACGATGTGAGACGTTAGAACATTTCCCGTCAGCATGGTTTGACGGGGGAGGCTCTCCGGAGCACGGTCTCTTGCTGGGAAGATCGATTCGCCACGGCTTTGAAGGCGGCAGTCTTCGGAGGATCTCACGAAGCCAGGCACGACATTTCAGTTGGCCCTTGCGACCGTCTTGCGCTGCGATTTCTTCAGTGGCTCGGTACTCGAGCGATGTTTGGCTCACCCTTTTGGATGTCGATGCACGTGCGCAATTCGACATAGTTTCCTTCCGGAGCCACGCTAATCGCGTGCGCGCACTCATCCCGCAGTCTGACCGGGTACTGCGCCCAGCTCCTCTTCAGCTCGTCGCGGGTCGACCGCTCCTTCTCTATGCATTGTCTCATGTCCTTATCAGCCTGCTCCTTTGGCTCGTTGATATTGGTGTGACAGACGCTCTCGATGTTAAGCGTCGGAACAGAGGTTGAAATCGCTATCAAAAAGGTAAAAGCCATCATCGCTAGGTCCTCTCGCTTTTGCGTTGCCAGCACCTCGACGGACAGCGGAGTTCATACTCCACGCACCCTGAGGCGTTTCTCAACTTGCCGGCCACTCGGGGCGCCGTATCCAACGTCAAGCGAGCCATCGCGAAAACGGCCGGCGGCTCGGGAATCGATCGGACCCAAGACGAGAGACGGGCGCGACCTTCGTCGATTAGCGCCTTATCGCTATTCGCCCATACCCCAGCGAGCCAAATCGTCCCCGTCACATCGCTCATCTCCGCGGCAAGCGTCTCGTCGACCGACCCAACGATGTCATCTTGGCGACCTCTCTAATCTCCCTGCTAAAGCGGACGCCTAGATAATTAGTGACGCTGGAAATATTGAACCGCTCTCTCGTGTTTTTCGGCGGCGGCCCGCGACGAGAACGTACCGAGATTCCGTCTCTTGCCGGTCTTTGGATCGGACGTTCGCGAATAAAGGCGGTATTGACCAGATTTGAACCTGCGAATCATAGGGACAAACTTCCAGTTACATGGTCGGGCCAAGAAGTAGACGCGTTAATATTCGGAAAGGTTCCTTCACAATAATTCGAATTTCGGATACCCATCCTGCCCCAACTTCTCAAAGTCCTATGCTCGTGTCCCTCGCCGACAGGATCGATGACTGGCCGGACAGATTTCTCTCGCATCGCCTCCTATGCCATCCTAGTCTAGCAACCCATTGTATTCGATCGATACAATGCGGCAGTTGTGATCGCGCTATTGGCGCCATTGTCCGCCTTTGCAGCGAACACTGGCGCGAGCAGCGGAACCGGCGCTGCCGGGATCACAGGGACGACAAGCTCTACCGGCACAACGTCAACAGGCGTTACGCAAGGCCAGGCTGTTGGGCCGAACACCGGCGCCGCGGCGGCGACCGGGGTCTCAGGGCGATGTAGGCAATGGCGGGTGCGAGCAGTCCGGGCCGACCGGTCACACCAGCACGAAGCCATGAAGAATGCAAAGCCCGGCCGGCAAAGGCGGCGGCTGACACACACGGGCCGACAGAATTAAGTTGACGGGGTGGATCGACCAGGCGTTGCCACCGTCAGTATCTAGCCCCGTCGGTTGATAAAGGGCTGAAAATTCAAATGAAATATCGATAACTGGTTTGTGACCGCATGTGAAACATGCGTGAGAACAATCGCCTTCGTCCCGAGTTCAATCGCCTCGGGGCGGAAAGTGTAGGACACCATGTACGAGACTCTTAAGAAGACCTCGATTGCTTCTGTTCTGGCCCTGTCGCTGTCAGCGGCTGCCGGTTCCTCCCCAGCACTGGCCTTTGGTGGCAACACCTGGCATGGCGGCCACGGTGGCTGGCATGGTGGGTGGCACGGGGGCTGGGGCGGTGCTGCTGTCGGAGCGGGTATCGGCCTCGCGGCTGGCACTTTGGCGGGTGCGGCATTGGCTTCGCCGTACGGCTATTACGGCGGTTACTGCGATCCGTACTACGGTTGCGGCTACGGCTATGGCCCAAGCTACTCGCCCGGTTACTATGACGGTGGCTTTGGTCCTCAATATCCACTAGCGCCGAACTATCCGTACTATCCCACGGGCGGAAATTCGGGTGGCGCAAACTTCCCGCAATGACTATTAAACTATGAAACCCCATGAACAAAAGGCACGACCCCGCCTCCACTCGGCGGGGCCGTTTATAGATGGTGGCAAGCTCAAAGCGCCTAGTCTGCTCGGGTTTCTATCGCCCTCGCGCAGCCTTTGAACGAAGCGGGCGCACCAGGGTTGTGAAACCGCGATGGGCGACCACAGCGTTAAGCCCGGCGACGGCGCTCCGCGACTGCGCGACCTTCAGCCAATCTTGGCTGCGGCCCGATCGATACGGCGGAGTCTGCCCGTTTGTTCCCCGAGCCCGAAAAGTAAGCATCGGAAGCCGAATCAGGCGATCTCGGCAGACGAGCAAAAAGACGATGGGCGGAGCGGCGCAGCTTGCGAGGGGAGCTTGCAATGATTTCAGAATGCGGATGAACCGGTCCCGTCAACCGAGGCGAGAGACGCGGTCGGCTTCCGCCGCCGATGCAAGTTCGAGGAAGGGATGCAAACGCTAGCCTCGGCCATTCCTCTTCCTCGGCAAAGAGGGCTAACGGCTTCGTCGATCGGCGTACAACCGGGGATGATGGCGGGCGATCAAAAGCAGCACTCAACGCAAGATCGCTTAAGCGGCCGAATCGTCGTGCAGGCGGTTTGCCGTACGGCTTGACTTGGGGAACCTTCACATCGGCCGCTCATGGGGTGCTACTCCTCCCTCAGCATCCAGGCGCACCGTGCGGCCCCGTGGATGATTGGCGGGGCCGACGCCTTTACGATGAGTTCCGTGAAGCACATGGACGCCAAACGATCTGGCGTCGAACGCGCCTCGAGCTTGCCCGATCCGGCCGAGCGTCGGGGCTTCGCTACATTCAAGGCGCGCTTAAGCGCGAAGGCTACCAGGACCCTAGGCTTGAAGGGCACGCCCTCCGACGCCAGCTCCGCGAGGCGATGCGCGCCGCACGACTTGCCCGGCGTTCAATGTCGTGAGGCTCTAAGTCAGCTCGACGCTTGC
>Ga0206856_10222_pt1 | contig 18822 bp, 25 predicted proteins | sample Alteio_BWOrgCont_48_FD_152630 | JGI IMG/M metagenome (GOLD analysis project Ga0206856, IMG submission 152630) | Enriched cells from forest soil in Barre Woods Harvard Forest LTER site, Petersham, Massachusetts, United States -... | ecosystem: Environmental > Terrestrial > Soil > Temperate forest >...
GCCATATCGCCCAACCGCAACCCCGAGGAGCCAGTCCAAACTTATGACCGGAGACATTGACCGACTGCACGCGCGGAAGGCGGAAATCCCAGACCACCGAAGGATGAAGAAAGGGCGCGATGAAAGCGCCGCTCGCCGCGTCCACGTGGATGGGAATGTCAAGTCAGGTTCCTACTCGAGATCGTCGAACGCGATGGAGACGGCCTGCACCGGTTCGTATCGCAATGTGTAGGTGACACCAAGAGTGGGCACGACTCCGATGGTATTTTCATCGCAGCGCTTGATAACCTCTTCAGGAGTCATCAGCAATCGCCTGCCTTCACAGGGAATTTGACGCAACTCAACATCAAAATAGCGGGCAAATTTGTGCCAGCAAATCTGCACCGGCCCCAAACCAGGTTTGGCTTGGTCGCAGGCCGTCCCGCTTGTCGGCGTTTCCTGTGCCATTTTGTCTTGAGTGCCAGGGAGCCGAGCATCGCGCCTCGCTCGATCCTGTGGTAGAGCAGCCCATTGTGTTGGCGGCATCGGGCGAATTCCACAGATCGGCAATCATGTGAACACAACAGGATTCAAGCTCCGCCATCTGCGGATACTCGTCCTTGTCGATCATGTTCTTGTCTATGCATTCGTCTATGAGTTTGCGAACTTCCGGCTCGGCCCATGTCTGGTAGAAGGTGGCGACATTCTGGCGCGAGTTGCTGTCGAGTAAGAGCTCGTCATGCACGAGTGATAGGCGGCGCCGGGATCAGTCTCCGGCTTGGGGAACTTGTACTTGAACAGGGGATGTGGGAGGAAGGCGGCATTGCAGCCGATGCAGCTCTTTCCAAATGTGCTCTTGCTGGCCACAATCATCGTTGGATTATTGGACAGCATTCTGGCTGTCCTTCTTGGTGCATGGCTATATAGGCCTTGATTTCATGCGATGGCAAGTCTGCCGAGACAAATTCCTCGTTGGGTCTATTGGTTCACGCGGCACCGGGTGCAACCGTTGGAAACAGATCGAACTTCGCAAAACCTCGCTAGAGGCCAATAAGTCCTCTCCAATCCAGAAAATTGGGCTGGAAATGAAACGGTTCCATCTTTTCGAATTTGAAGATCAGAACTGGTTCCCTCGCTTCATGAGAGATGCTGGCACCACTTACCTTCAATTCATATCGCACAAGTTCAGGGTGCATGAAGTCATGGAGACCGATACAAGTCTCTGCAAGGAATCTCTGTCGGAAATCATTCTGGCAGAGAGCCGAGAATCGCAAATGTAGGCGACCAGGAATAATCCAAGTGGACGAATATGTATGGTCTGCCGCGACTGCAAGAGGATAGCTAGACGGACGAGAGGTAGTTTGCGCAAGTGTATTCCGCAGCCGCCGTCCTTCCCTCGGCTCTTGAAATAAATTGTTGCCACACCTACTCGGTAATCAGCGATTGGTAACTAACCGTCAAATTTTCTGCCAATCTTTGGTAACCCCATACATCCAAGTCGAAAATGGACGTATCCTCTCAGGCATGACGCGTCTCAGGCGGCATTGCGCGCCCAGTTGCCTGGTGTTTTTGTTCATTATGACAGGGCTTTATTGCTTTGCTCAGGAGACGCAGGCGACGGCAGACGGATCGCGAAGCAACGACGCGAAAACACCCCCAGTTTCCACGTCTGTTTACAGAATTGGTGTCGGCGATGTCCTGCACATTGCGGTGTGGGAGGAACCGCAGCTCACCGAGACAGCAGTAGTAAGACCGGATGGAAAGATCTCGATGCTCCTGGTCTCCGAGTTGAATGTAGCAGGGATGACGCCGGAGGCCGCGCAGCAGGCGTTGACCGAGCAGTTAAGCAAGTTTGTCCACAAGCCGCGCGTAACAGTAACGGTACAGGAAATTCATAGCCGCATGGTGTTTATAACTGGCGAAGTGCAAAGACCCGGGGCTTATCCGCTGACGGACACGATGAATGTAGTGCAATTAGTGGCTCGTTCGGGAGGATTGACGGACTTTGCGAAGCAAAAGAAAGTGTACGTTCTGCGGGCTGCGAATAGTACACGCGTCAACGTGAATTACGAGAGAGTCCTCAAAGGCCAAGCGCCAGAGCAGAACGTCCAGCTGGCGCCAGGAGACACAGTGGTGGTGCCATGAAAATTCAGAAACTGGGCCCGATTCTGTTCCCCCTAATGATGATGAACGGCGGAGTTGTGACGCAGACAACTGCGCAGCAGACACAGGAAGTAAGGTACGTAGCGGATAACGACAGCGGAAACAGCCATGATGCTGCCGTCCGTAGATCCGACCACGACAATCCGCGTACCACCAATACAGAACCGTTGAACAATTGTGGCGATTCGCTTTCTGTTGCACTGCAGCAGGGAACACCGGAATTTCCCTGCTGGGCGAATATCCGCACCGTGGAGCGATGGAATACGGCCGCCGTCGTGTCGAGTTTGCAGCCGGGAAGCGATGTGAGCGTCAGCCTGCCCAAGTATGCGCCGTCCACGTTCAAGTTCACGATGGGCGGACTAAGCGGCTTCAGCTTTCCCGACGCCAGCCAGGGCAAGGCTTACGGTGGACTAGGAGCCGGGGCCGGATTTATACAACGACGGCGCTGGCAATTCATGGTAGAAGACGGCGGAGGTCTCGCGGATTTCCAACTCAACGGAGCTCATCTCGTTGGGCTTAACCGCGGTGCGTTGCGCGCGACAGGCGAGATCAGTTCGCGCTGGTCATGGCAAGGCACCGCAACCAATACCTATGGAACAGATGCAGCCCGGGTGGTGGCTCCGCTGGATTTCAGGCAGGTAGGCGAGGCGGAAGCACCTGCCGCCGATACGGTCGTGTACGGGCTGTATCCCGGAAGAGTGATGACCGGCGAGGAGGGCCTCAAGCTGCGCTTCGCGGAGTCTCGACGGTCTTATTGGGATTTCAGCGGGACCCATGCATATACGCAATACAATGCCGCCAACTTTTTTGACCAGACGGCGCGCGGACGGGTGGAGTATCTCCATGCGCTGACGCCGACGATGGGAGTTGGAGTGTATGGTAATGGTGAGCATCAGACGGATCCGCTGAATTGCAGCCTGGGAGGGGCAGGACTGCGCTGGCTGGCTGCCTGGGGAACACGCACCAGCCTCAATATTTCCAGCGGACTGAACGGAGCCAGCGCATCCTGCGGAAAGCGTGTGCAATTCACAGGCACGGCGGCTTTTTACACGCGCTTTACACGATCGACTGATATGTATTTATCAGGGGGCCGAGACCTGAGTGATGGTGTTTTTGAGCACTCTGTATTTCTGAATACGGGTGCTGCCGGCATTCGGCACTCTTTCGGTCACATTGCGGATACGCGTGTGAGTTTGAATGGGATTCAGGGTGTGGATCCGACGACCAAGCAGTCATACCACGGGATGTTTGTCGATGGTAGCCTGCATTATTGGATAGCATGGGGATTCTCGCAAGAGCTAGAAATTCGTCAATATAAGGTCGCAGGCACGCCAACAAACGACCGGACGATAGCAGTTTTTACACTGTGGTGGAGTCCAGGCAGGACTACGGAAGCTACCTCAGCGCGTGCTTCACTTCGATAAAAAAAATCTGTCTTGATCGTCAACTAGATCGAGGAGCTTATTCACGTGAGCACTTTTCTCCTGCATTTTCGTGCTGTGCCGCTCCGACATAAGATCATTGCGGCCGGGGTTGCAGTTGCAATTGTAGGCGGAGTTTATGTCTTGTCGAAGCGCAGCACGACGAAGTCTGCAACCACGGCGTCGCTCTCCTTCAATCCTGACGTAGCACGACAGATTGAGCCTGGTGTCCTGGATGAGAAAGAGCCAGCTGTTGCATTGGCGCGGTCGATTCTAAGCGATGACGTGGTAAAGGCGGTTTCGAAACAAGCCGGGGTCTCTTTCTCGGCAGCGAAGAATGATGTCACAGAGTTTCGTTCACACCTAGAAATGATGCAACCCGCGGCCAAAACGTTGCGGGTGAGTTATCACGACGCGGATCAGAAAAAATCGGCAACAGCTGTCAACACGGTAGCAATCATATTGGTAGCCTGGACGCCGTTTCCCGTTGTTGAACCTCCGCCTGTTGCTCTCACAAAGCAGGCCGCGTCACCGGTTAGGCCGCATGAGTTGGATCGGCGTCGACACCACGCCTCACCACCTCCGTCTAATTCTCTGCGTGAATTAGAGACGCGATTGTCAGCTAGCGACCAGAAACTCGCCTCGCTCAGCGCTGAGCGGGCGATTGTGTCACACAAGGCAAACGCAGATTTACAGCCATCAAATGCCGAAAGCGAACACCGACGGCTGCTGCAGGCCCAGCTGAGTGCGGCGGAGAAGAGGTTGGCGGATCTGCGCGTGCGGTACACGGATGAATATCCAGATGTAGAAACAACAAAAGAAAACATAGCTGAAATTCAGCGAGAACTCGCGTCACTCCCGCCCGTGAGCAACGAGCCAGTGCTGATTGCCAACCCAAAGGCGGCTGATACAGGCGCTGCGGAGTCAAGTCAACTGCGTCGGGACCGACTGCGGTTGATGCAGGCGATCGCAACCGAGGAACGGAGAGAGGTAATACCGAGAAAAGAGACCACGCCCTCGGTGCGAGTTAGTGACGCAACAGTGGAGACTGTTTCTCTATCTCTCCCGCAACAAGCACCCCTCCCCGTTTCAGGGAATCCGGCTGGTCAGTCATTGGAGAATCCGTTCAGGTTGGTCCGGTTGGCAAGTCTCAACAGAAGCAATTTGTCGTGGCCTGTGCCTCTGACTGGATTTCTCTGCGGGCTTCTGTATTTAGGTATCGCAATGTGGCGATATCAGCCCATTGAAAGTGTGAATCCTGACACACCCGGCGCGATGAAGACGGTGGATAACGCCCTCACATTTCAGGAGTGCCTCTTGAGCGGAATTCTTAGCGAGAGCAAAACCGGAGGTCTTGAGAGAGTTCCCTTTATCGTCGAAAGTGGCACTTCTGTCGATCGGGATAAAGCACCACTCATTCGCAGCCCGGAAGCGGCACCACATCTGGTCAACGCGAGTGAAGGCAAAGGTCCCTGGGGGGAGTGGGAAAAGGTAGTCAGGGAAACTCTTGCTCAAACTAACATTGGCAGGCAGCTCGAAACGTTTAATAGAAATGACGAAGCGCTCGTTATGGACAACCAGAAGCAAGACTATAGCGAGGATTTCCGGGCCCAACAGCAGCCTAGCCGCAATCTTAAGGATTTGGTAGAAGCTGTACGCGACGATATCCGGGATCCTGATATCTGGATCCCGCACACGAAGGCCGCCCGGGTCGCCCTCGGGGTGAACGACCTCGATACAGCGATCAGAGAAATAAAGCTCGCAATCGCCGTGGCGCCGGGAAAATTAAAAACCTGGCTCGACGATTTCCTAGTGCAGCTAGAAAACGATCGGCGAATCAACCTCATCAAGTGACAGGCGGTTGAGGTGCGCAGCCACGCTACAGATTCATCCCCATCTGATTGTCTGGCTCATCCTTTGGCACCTGCGTAACATACGCGGTGACAGGCGGTTCCGAGTCCGCTCGAAGCCATCAAGGTATCTAGTCCAGATGAGGTGAGCGCTCCCGGAGGCTGATCAAGCGATGAGCCGGCCCACCCTCGAGGTGGCCGACATCATCCGCACAGCGGGCAACAGTTTTGGGGAACAGCAGCAGTCGCATCTTGCGTGGGGTGATCCCACGCGCTACGATCTGCCGCGCCCGCCTGCAATCGCACGACAGCCAGCAAGGGCTTACCTCGCCAGCCAGCAAGCGCCAGCCAGACGCCCCAGCCCGTATATTCGCACGCTCATGCGGAATCAAGTCGATGCAGAAAGTCATTTTTTCGCGATTCGCAATTTTTTCTGGCACCGCCTTACAGGCGCAACCTCCGTGCAGTTTGCCATCAGGGCTTCGATAAACCTCCGCACTCCCCGGCGCTGCGTATCGTAGGACGCCCGCCGGCAGTGCAGTGGCCCCGGAACATCCTGCGAAGCCTGCGCGGCCCTCAGAGCGGCTCTAGTGCGGTCGCAGGCGCAGCTTTTTGACCCAGAACTGAATCGAGCACTGCGGGCAGATAATAATAATCATCTCGCCATGTCGCCCCGCTCCCGCCGCACCGATCCTCGATCCTTCCTCGGTGATCGGCCAAAAGCGGCCATAGGTTATCACTTCAAAACCGGCCATAGGGGATAGGCAAAAGACATACACACGGACGAGGGAAATTAGCCTCAGTTGGCATGGGTAATGTCTTGAGCAAAGAGAAGCGGGAACAAGTTATTGCGCTGGGCCGGTTGGGTTGGTCTCTACGTCGAATCGAGCAGGCGACGGGGGTTCGTCGCGAGACGGCGGGCGATTACCTGAGGTCGGCTGGCATCGTCTTGCGTGCGCCTGGTGGTTGGGGGCGGAAGGCTCCGGCAAAACCGGCCAGTTCAGTGACCACCGACCCTGATGGTCCAAAACCGGCCATAGAGGTGATCGCCGACTCCGGCGGCCTGAACCAGGCGGGAGATTCAAAACCGGCCATAGAGGTGATCACCGGCTTTTTACTGGGGGAAACGCCTCCGGATCCGATCGGTAAGAGCTCGGCAAGCGCCTCTGAAGCGTATCGCGAGTTAATCGCGCTGGAGTTGGAGCGTGGCCGTAACGCGATGGGCATCTGGCAGGATCTGGTCGATGGGCACGGATTCGCGAGCAGTTATCAGAGCGTTCAGCGTTTCGTGCGTACGTTGCGCGGAGCGGTGTCCCCGGAAGCGCGTGTAATTATCGAGACTCAGCCCGGCGAAGAGGCTCAGGTTGATTACGGCACCGGTCCGATGGTGCGCGATCTCGACAGTGGCCAGTATCGACGCACGCGATTGTTCGTTCTCACGCTCGGCTACAGTCGCAAGTCGGTTCGGCTGCTGGTGTTTCGTTCGAGTGCGCGGGTCTGGGCCGAGCTGCACGAGAAGGCCTTTCGGCGGCTGGGTGGCTCCACGCGGGTGGTGGTTTCTGACAACCTGCGCGAAGGCGTATTATCCGCCGACATCTACGACCCCCGTTTGAATCCCCTGTATGGCGACGTTCTGGCGCACTACGGAGTGACCGCGCTGCCGTGCAAAGTGAGGGATCCGGATAGAAAGGGCAAAGTCGAAAGTGGTGTCGGCCATGCACAGAAGACGCCGCTGAAGGGTAAGCGTTTCGAGAGCCTGGAAGAGGCACAGGCCTATCTGGACCACTGGGAAGAACACTGGGCCGACACGCGCATCCACGGCCGGACCAAGCGGCAGGTGGCGGCGATGTTCGCCGAAGAGAAGCCAGCGCTGCAGGCGTTGCCACTGGAACCGTTCCGTTATTACCAGTACGGCAAGCGCACGGTGCATCTGGATGGCTGCGTCGAGGTGGATGCGGCCTACTACGGAGCGCCGCCGGGCTGGATCGGCCGTCAGGTCGATGTGCAATGGGACTCGATGTACGTGCGACTGCTCGATCCGCGCAGCGGAACGTTGTTGCGCGAGCATCTGGGTCAGAAGCGCGGCAGCCACCGCATCCGCGATGCGGACCGCCCGAGACGAACACCCCACCATACTCATCAACTGCTGGCGCGGGCTCATAAAGCCGGAGCCAGTATCGGCGCTGTCTGCGACGCTATCCACCATCGTCAGGCCGAGGCCGGGCTGCGCCGCATCATGGGTATGCTCTCGCTGGTCAAGAAGTACGGTTCTGTGGCTGTGGCGCAGGCTTGTGATGTCGCGCTGGAACTGCGCGTGACTGAGTACCGCTTCGTGCGCCGCTATCTGGAGCGCAATCCACAGGCTCCACTGAGCCTGAAGCAAGTCGATCCCCTGATCCGCGAACTGACCCAGTATCGCGACCTGATCCAACAACGCATCCACTTCGAGGAATCCTATCCATGAATCTGATCGAACTTACTCGCGCATTGCATCAACTGCGGCTGGGCGGCATGGTTGCCGTCCTGGAGACGCGCCTGCTCCAGGCGCAGGCTGAAGCCATGACCCCTATCGACCTGATCTCCATCCTTGTCTCGGACGAACTGGACTGTCGCAGTAAACGACTGCTCGAGCGGCGCCACAAGCAGGCGCAGTTCCGTGACGCCAACAAACACCTGGACAACTTCGATTTCCAATTTAACCCCAAGATGAATCGCGGTCTCATCTTCGATCTAGCCACCGCAGCCTGGGTGGGAAGGCGTGAAGATGCACTGTTCCTCGGTCCAGCAGGGAGCGGGAAAAGCCACATCGCACAGGCCATCGGACACGCCACCATCCAGCAGGGTTATCGAGTGCTCTATCGCGAGGCACACGCCCTGCTCGAAGAACTGGCCGATGTCACACTTGACGGCAAACGCAAGCAGCACATGGAACTGCTTGCGACTGTACCTCTGCTGATCATCGACGATCTGGGCATGCGCAAACTGCCGTTGACCGCCGCTGAGGAACTTCTGGAAATCATCATGCGTCGCTACGAACGCGTCAGCACGCTGCTCACTTCCAATCGCCCAGTAGAAGACTGGGGAAAACTGTTAGCTGATAGCGCCGCGGTCTCCGCCATGCTCGATCGTCTGCTCCACCACGGTCATGTGCTCAAGTGCGGTCCGCGCAGTTGGCGCACCAAAACCAGCAGTCCGGGGGAAGGACAATGACAAAAACAAATGCAATAACGATGCCGGGCAAAAGGCGCCCGGCGACGGCGCAATCTCGGATCCAGAAGCCTCCTACCACGGAGCCTCACCATAGGAATCATGCAAGAAGCACGAAACCCTCCACAGGCCGGCCCTTCAGGCAAGCCGCAGAGGGTCTCGATCACCGATTCCTTCGGAGCCAGCCCCGCGTCATCGGCCCTGGATCACTCCGCAAGGCGCGACCCCGGCGGAGCGAGTACAACCTTACCACCCAACAAGAAGCAACGAATTATCACCACCACTCAAACCACACCTTGCCCGAACACACTCAGGCACGGTAAAACAATCACGTCTTCGGCCAATCCCGTTGGCCGGTTTTGAAGTGATAACCTATGGCCGGTTTTAAGGTGATCACCGAGGATCCTTTGACCTGACTATCCCATGCCCCCTTTGCGGATATAAAATCCCTCCCGCCGAAATTCTCCGCACGGGATGGAGCACGATGCGGTGCCCTCCCTGCAAACAGGAATTCGACTCGATGGCCGGGAAGAAACCTGTATCCACGTCCTGAAAGACGCTGGATGCCGCAGACACAAAAAGCGCCCGCTGTTTAACGGGCGCAATCATTCGAAAACGGGTTCGCGTCGGCGATCTTAATCAGCTTAAGGTCAGGTAGCCGCCAGAATCAGGCGAAATTTCGGCGCGGCGATTGCCGATCAGGATGCCCGCTGCACGAATATGCACGAGAAATACTTGCGGTAGTGGATGAACAGGATGATCCACAAGATCGCCGCGAGAACTCCGGGTTGCCATCCTACGGGCGGCAACAAAATGTGGAACATGAGGATATTGACAATGATCGGCGCGAGGATGGTCAAGGCGAACGGAACATAGCGGTTTACCAGCAACAAGGCGCCGCAGATCAACTCGATTGTGCTCACGAAGAGGATGTAGTGGGAGTGGAACATTGCGCCCACGAACTGACCTGCAAGGCCCGGAGGTAACCACTTCGGGAGAAAGTGCAGGAAGGCATTCAGGCCGAAGGCGACAAAGATGGCACCCAACAAGATGCGGGCGATGATGACCACGATTTTCATGAATGCTCTGTTTATTGCAACAGCAAAATTAGGATTGAAGTATACGCCAATCGAAGTCTGACGAGCAGGTTTTTTGGGGTTTACAGGTGAATGCTCAGAAGGCGCTGTCGAGGATGCGCTTCACTTGAACCGCCGACCACTCGCCGCCGCGAGCCGTAGTGATGCCACGCTCGTTCAGTGCGGCTGCGATCTCACGCAGAGAACTGTTTCCCTCCGCCTTGATCGCTTGGATGCCTGGCAGGACATCAGAACATCCCCAACTGTCCGCTCTCCTCATCCGTCACAGGCTCAGACAACAAGGGATCATTGTTCTTGACGTTGTTCACCCGCCGATCCAAGCGCCAAGCCTTCATCTTTGCGGAGTCGAATGGCCGCAGAAGATCAACAGGTGGCCGCTCAGGGCTGCCGGGTTCCAGCCATCTCTGGTAGTCCTTGCGCTCTAAGATGAGCGGCATTCGATCATGACCGGTCTTCTCTACGAGCAGTTCGTTCGGCTCAACGGTGATGATGGCGAACGTATCCATCTCGGTCTTGCGATCTGGTGATCGCCAGTGACGCCAGACACCACCGAGTGCGAAGGGTTGATCATCCTTCATAGCGAAGGCATAGGGCAGCTTGGTCTTGGCATCTATGCGCCTCCACTCGATGAAGTTGTCAGCCGGGATGAGGCAACGTCTCTTGAGGAAGGAGTCCTGCCAGACGCTGCTCTCCATGAGCTTCTCACTCTGGGCGTTGATCGTGGCGAGCTTGTAGTTCTTCGAATCGGTGACGAACGGCGGTAGGAATTTCCAGAACATCATGTGCAGCGTGCGCGTCCCGTATGCTTCATCCCAGATGACGACGGGCTGCATCGTCTGCGGAGCAACATTGTAATCAGGTGCGAGTTCGAGCGCGAGTCCATCCACGTTGCCGAGGTGGAATGCCTCGGCGATCTTCTGTTTGTCAGATCGGCGCTGGTAGCGTCCGCACACCCGAGAAGTTTACCGTGCGGCACCAGTATGACCCTTGGAACGCGGGGTCTGTTTACTTAACTCTGTGGAATGTCCTGTCCCACCGGGTGTCATCAAAGAAGTGCACGAACTCGTGAAAAGTGGACTCCGCTCGTTCTGACAGCGGTGCCTCTTCTATGCCGGATTCAGGCATAGCAATCGACCAGTAGACGAAGAGTGGCCGCCCTACGATGTTGCGTCGTGGGACAAATCCCCAGTAGCGTCCATCGAGGCTGTTGGCGCGGTTGTCACCCATGACGAAATAACTTCCCGTGGGTACGACGAGGTCCTCACCCTGAATGTGATTGAGCAGATCGACGGACCATTCTGCAGTCACCTCAGAGTCTTCTGATGGCGGTATGGAAGGAAAGTCGTCGCGATAGGGGTTGTATTCCGCAAATGAGGGTTTGGCTGCCTCTGGCTCGTTCTGTGCGTCCCCGTTCAGATACACCACGCCGCCACGGAGGTGGATGCGGTCCCCCGGCACTCCGATAACACGCTTTACCAGAAAATATGGTTTCCATTTGGCTCCGCAGCCGGTTTGTAGAACACGACGATGTCGCCTCGATGGACATCGCGGTAGTGCATGAACGGTGCCCAAGGCGGGGGCGGCGCGAGCGTCAAGCGGTCGACTAGCACGTGGTCCCCGAACAAAAGCGTGCTCGCCATTGAGGATGATGGAATGACGAAGTTCTGAAACACGAAGGTGAGCTCAAAGAGTCCGACTGCGAGGATGCTGCAGGTGGACGCAAATCCTTCAAGAGATGTTTCGCGAGGTCGTCCTGCGCTGTCCATTGTGCGGTTTCTTTGCATTGCCGGCACTCCTTTGACCTGTTTGTCGGATCGGAGTTGGTAGCGGCCACCACACCAGAGAAGTTTATCGCGCCGGGCTGCAAGCATTGTCTGGCACGTCGGATTCAATCTTGACGAGTGCCATGGCGTCGCGTCCACTCTTCTAGACACGAAGCGATGTATCGACTCCAACGCGGGTCATGCGCAACACCTCGTGAGCGTGGGCTTCAAGGTCGCGTGACTCTTCGTCCGTGGCCTTTCAGACGAGTTTGTCCCACTCTTCGATGTCTGGCAGTTCACCGGCTGTCGCACTTTGTTGACGGCGAAGTTCTCTGCTGTCCATGGCAGATATCGTAACCCTCAGTCAGCTACATTATTTGAGGCTTGCCCCGCAGGTCAGCCCTCGATTGGGGTCGGACCCGGAACCGGAATGACAAACGTTTCAGTGGTGCTCTGAACTTCGGTTGGAGTGTTCGGCACGGTGTAGTGGACGAGTAAATCCTTGTAGTTGTCCGGCGTGGCCAGAAACGATTCGTAATTGGACATTCCGCTAACGGGATTGGCGTACTGGTGTGCGTGGCTGGCAAAGTTCACATTCAACTGCTCAAGCTGCGTGGTCAGCTTCGCAATGGCTTGTTCCGCCGTGGTCATGCGGGTCTGTAGCTCCGACAGAACGCTCGGGTCCAATGGTCCCAAATTTGGCGGTAGTCTTGTGGGATCGAGAATGCTCATCGTGATCTCCTGATGTTGAAGTGTGAGTGCATATTACCAGTATGTTGGATCAACTCGCAGCCCAACATGTCATCATCCATTCATCCGCTCCGGTACCTTCCTGAACACGCGATTGAATATCTCGTGCGCGAGGTCTACAGACTGGTTAATAGCTTGGCTCGTAGGTATTACTCGAACGTCACCCTGCTTCTTTCGCGCCAGCCCGATATCTGCGATCAAAGACCGGATAGTGCGAACGAAAGAGGTATCCCCATGAGGACCAGACTGCGCTATAAACAGTTGGCGGGGAACAAATCTCGGTGATCCCACATCACCATCCCCGATGACCACAAGTTATAACAATGGATGTAAACCATGCTTCGCAAAGCTGCCCTTATTTTGAGCTGTCTCCTGCTCTCGTAGCACAACAAGCGCCCACTCCCGTTGACTCAGCAGCTTAAAGACAACTGCACCCCCGGCTGCGGCTCCGTCTCAATTCCCCCTGCCACACACTCTGCTCGACGGAACGCCTGTCAAGCTGCGTCTAAGCCAGACCCTCTCCTCAGCAGATGCAAGGGTCGGTCAGGAAATTCCGTTTGAAGTGGTAGAGGAAGTCAAGGTTGACGAAGTGGTTGTCCTTCCCAAAGGCGCGCCTGCTATTGCGAATGTGACGGATGCGGGACATAAAAGGACCATGGGGCGTGCCGGCAAACTGAACATCAGCATCAGTTATGCCCGCTTGGCCGATCAAGAGAAGGTCGCGCTGCGAGCCGTAAAAGACACCAAAGGGGGCGGGCACGTCGGTGCAATGACCGGCGCGATGGTTGCGACAGCGATTGTGTTCTTTCCCGCTGCGCCTCTCTTCCTGTTTGTACATGGGAAAGACGTTACGATTCCCCAAGGGGCCGAGATTACCGCCTTCGTGGAAGGCGATATGCATTTGAACATGGTGCGATTCGGCGTGTTACCCCCAGCGACTCCTGAGCAAACTACACCCGTTCAGGCCAACCTCATCATCGAGTCCTCACCGCCCGGAGCAGATATCGAGATCGATGGCGGGTTCGTCGGTAACACACCGTCCTTTGTCAGCGTCACGCCCGGTAGCCACGAGGTCACCGTCAAGAAGAACGGTTTTACGACATGGACCCGCAAGTTGAATGTCACAGGTGGCAGCATTCACTTGAACGCGGAGTTGGAAAAGAACGCGGTGCAATAGGACTGCGACAGATGCAGTGGGAGGTCAATGTTCTCTTCATTGACCTTTAACGCGGATTGGATACGAGTAATCAGGCGATCCGCCTTCGTTGGCGTTGATCGTCCTAATCGTGGATCACCCGCGAGGTCCACCCGTTGTCTCCCTGTACGTCGAACGAAGTATTGCTGTGCATTCCGCACGTACCTCAGAACGATAGCCAACTCCGACATGGCCACGCTCTAGCCATCGAGCATTATCCGAAGTCGTGCAGACGCCTGTTTAGTTTGACCAGAGAAACGAACCGTGACATTTTCTCCGTCGCACGAGAGCCGAAGATATTACAAATTAGAGACTTTGGCATGACATCGCTTTTTAAGCGAAGCGTACTGTTAGGTTCTGAACGGGCTCGGATGAAAACGGTGGCGCAACGTGCAGAGAATTCTCGTCATCCATGACGATACAGGATCAGAGCGGGCAGTTAGTCGTATCTTAGGAACCGTTAACTACGAAGTGATTGGCATCCTCCATGATTCCTTCGGTATAGACTTCTTGCATACCACACAGCCTAACCTTGTTGTTCTCGATAGCCTGCCGACGAAATCTGGTCAAGACCTCTGTCGTCGGATCAAGAATGAGTTCAGAACTGTCCCACTCTTTGTGCTGGCTGCTACTAATGATCGGGCAGACGTGAGTCTATTACTTAACCTTGGGGCCGACGATTATATGGCGAAGCCATTCAGTCCCCGTGAGTTCCAAGCTCGCGTACATCGGCGATTGCCACCAGCATGACAAGGCAGATGATAGAAATTCCCTCACCAGTGGGCGGGTATGTCGACGGCTGGCGCTGTACGGATTGCGCGTGGTGCTTCAGTATCGGCCTTTTACGGAATCGTGAAGCCATCGAACAGGACATTAAGGAATCTGCTCGGGAGATTTTCGACCAGCATGTTTGCGGAGATTATCCGGAATAACTGCACTGGGTCTGGAGATACACAGTTCGCGGAAAAGATGAGTGGGTCATCACGCTTGTACGGTTTGACGTGTGCAATGCTGACTTGCATACAGGCTTCGGTAACAGCGAGTCTATTGCTGACGAAGACCAAGCTCGTTGAATTTGGTCGCTTCGCGTATCGCCACGCGAGCAAGCGTGGTCGTAAACGCCCGGAGACGATCTACTTCCTGGGCTTTACTCTGTACTGCACTCGCAATCAGAAAGGGAACTTTCGAATTGCGATGCGTACGGAGAAATCACGCCTGCGGCGTGCGCTCATGCGGCTGCAAGACCAGATGCGGCGAATGCGGCACTTGTCGCCGCAAGAACAGGTGAACCATCTCAATCAGATGCTCCGTGGTCACTATGCATACTACGGCGTTGCCGGAAATCTTCGGGCATTGCTGCGGGTCCATCGTGCCGTGGAGCATTACTGGCGCAAAATGCTGAGCAGTTGGAGCTGGCATGGCAGGATCCGTTGGGAGCAATTCCAGCGGATCAAGGAACAGTTCCCGCTGCTTCGACCAAAGCTGCATCACTCCTACCGTGAGTTGCAAGCTATCGCCATACTGTGAATCAACCTCTGACGAGCCCAGTGCGGGAAATCTGCACGCTGGGTTCTGTGGGAGCCGGAGACGGGTGACTGCCTCCGGCCACCCGGTGGGTACCAGGCGACTGGTATCCCTACCGCGACCCCTAACTAGCAACTGGCAATATCAACGGAACCGCGGGTCTCGAGCAAACGTACAACGATACAAGTCTGAGGACACACAAAGAAAAGGCCAAGGGGGAAGCATGAACGCCGATGTACGGCTTGCTTTACGGCAGTTGCGAAAAGCACCTGGATTCGCCCTGACTGCGGTGTTCACGCTGGCACTGGCCATTGGTGCCAACGCCATCGTATTCAGCGTTCTCAATGCGCTCGTTTTGCGCCCGCTCAACGTACCGCGCCCCGAGAACCTGTTCATGCTGGAACGCAATTACGGTTCAGAGACAACTCCATCTGAGTCGTATCCGGATTACCTCGACCTGCGTGACAGGAATCGCAGCTTCGATTCGCTGGTGCTATACGACATTATGGGCGGCGTCGGGCTCGATGCGGGCCACGGAAATCCTTCCGTGGTCTGGCCCTACATGATTAGCGGCAATTATTTCGATGCCCTCGGCATTCAACCCTACCTAGGCCGATTCATCCATGCCTCCGAAGAACATGGGCCGAACAGCGTGCCCGAGATCGTTCTGAGTTATGCGCTCTGGCACAGCCACTTTAACGGCGACCCCGCCGCAGTGGGTCGTACTGTTCAGATCAATAAGCATCCCTACACCATCATCGGCGTTGCTCCACCGGACTTCCGCGGCACCGAACTCTTCTTCGCGCCCGATTTTTGGGCTCCCATAGTCGATGCGCACCAAATCGCCGATTGGGACTCACTTGAAGAGCGCGGCAACCATAACGCCTGGGCGATAGGACACCTCAAGCCCGGAGTAACACCAGCCGCAGCTACCTCGGACTTGAACACAATTGCAAATTCGCTGGCGAAGACATATCCAAAATCTGATGATGGCTTGAAATTCTCCTTGTCCCATCCAGGACTCGCCGGGAATACCCTCGGCCGGCCCACGCACGCTTTTATGCTCGGGCTCATGCTCCTGGCAGGTCTTATCCTGCTTGCCGCGTGCGCCAATCTCGGTAGTTTGTTCGCCGCGCGCGCAGCGGATCGCTCGCGCGAGATCGCACTCCGCATGGCACTCGGATCGCGCCGCCAGCTCATCCTCCGCCAGCTCCTCACCGAAGCCGTTTTGGTTTCTCTGGCTGGAGGTGCTTTAGGTATGGCGGGAGCAGTCGTCATCCTGCGCACTCTCAGCACGTGGCGACCGATTCCGAATATCCCGATCAATGTGCCGGTAAATCCGGACGCGAAAACCTATGCTCTGGCCTTCCTGCTGGCTGTTTTCAGTGGTCTGTTCTTCGGTCTGGTTCCGGTCCGTCAGATACTCCGCTCCGATCCCTGGCAGATCATTCGCTCCGGGACGACAAGCGTTGGCAGCACGCGCCGCTTTACACTGCGCGACATACTCCTTGGTCTTCAGATCGCCATTTGCGCAGTTTTAGTCACCGCTTCACTCGTCGCCGTGCGCGGCCTGGCTCGTTCGCTTGAGAGTAATTACGGTGTTCAGCCTAAGGGAGTGATGCTCGTGCAGACCGATCTGCAGATGGCTGGATATGATCCCGGCCAGCGCGTGCAAATGCAGAAGCGCATGCTCGAGGCCGCCGCCGCCATCCCGGGCGTCGCTTCCGTGGGATATGCCGATCGGCTTCCGCTCAGTCTCGGCGGAGGGGATTCCGACGTATTTGCCGACACCACCACCGATTTCCGCCCGACGAACGCCGCAGCCGATGCCCAGAACTTCAATGTCTCGCCTGACTATTTCCGTGCCGCCGGGACTGCGCTCCTCGCCGGCCGAACCTTCACCATGCACGATGAAGACAAGGCTCCTATCGTGGCTGTGGTGAATCGCGAATTTGCCCGCAAGGTCTTCGGGTCCGCTGACAAGGCAGTAGGCAGTCATTTCAAGTTCTGGGGCGGCAACCGGGCGGAAGTGGTGGGTGTGGTGGAGAATGGCAAATATGAAACCCTGACCGAAGATCAAAAGCCGGCCATGTTCTTTTCTTTCCTCCAGCACCCTTCCAGCGATACCTGGCTCGTCGTTCGATCGCAGCGTGATCCGCAGGAGATCGCCGCAGCACTGCAACGCTCGATGCGCAGCCTCGATCCGGCGCTGCCGCTTGAAATCAGGACCTGGAACAGCGAGTTGGATTCCGCCCTCTTCGCCGCCCGCGTAGCAACGGTTTCCCTCGGCGTGCTTGGCATTTTGGGCGCAATGCTCGCCATTACCGGCATCTTCGGCATGGCCTCTTACACGGTCAGCAAACGCCTCCGCGAACTCGGTATCCGCATAGCGCTCGGCGCCGATCAACGCAAAGTGCTTGGGGCGGCGCTGGGGCGTACCTTCCGGTTGCTCGCCACTGGCTCGATAGCCGGCATGATTCTAGGCGTACTGGCCACCCGTGTTCTTTCGTTTATCGTGTATCAGGCTACGCCGAAAGACCCGTTCATCCTCGGCGGCGTCATTCTTACCATGCTCTGCGTGGGTGTCGTGGCTGCTCTTGTCCCGGCCCGGCGTGCTCTCGCTGTTGACCCGATGATCTTGCTCCGCGACGAATGAATTGGAGCAAACAAGGTACATTCGACAAGTGGTCACTTGCCGATGCACACGTCGACCCGATGATAAGTCCTCAAGTCGGGTTGTGTTTACTAATGTGCTCATTCCACTTGTTTCAGCTCAGAAGATTCCTCAATTTGGGTGGACCCGGCTACCATGCGCGGGTATATGGCTACCATACGCGGGTATATAAGGGTGCGTGACACGGAGTACTTCGCTGGAATCGCTGATGACCGGCACAGTCAAGACGAGGACCATAGCAATATTGACCGCTCTGCCTTTCCTAATAGGAGCTGCTGGGCCCGCGGTCGCAGGGCAGTCTGCACCGCCGGGAGAGATCTCGGCGGTTCGGCTTGAGCCGCATGAGGGTAAGACGCAATTTCTCATTGGCGATCCGATACGAGTGGATCTCGTGTTCACGCGAGAAGCGTCGGGCTACACCGTGAACACCAATCCCTACACCTATCTGCCGATACCGGATCAGGCAAGACGTCCGACCGGCCGAGGGCTGGAGCCGATCGCGCATACCTGTCGCCGAGGGGCGGATGGATAAGCCCGTTCCTGCCGGAGGGGAGCCCGTTCGGGTGCCTATTCTGCTGAATCGTACCATCACGTTCAAACAGCCAGGGCGGAACACAGTGACCGTCACAACGGAGCGGTTGATACCACCTGGGCAAGGTGAACTCCGCACCCGAGGATGCGCTGATAACGAATCCGACCGAGATCGAGGTGGAGTTGCGGAGCGAGGCGGGCGAGAGCTCGATGGTGAAAAAGCTTTATGCGGAGCCGGGCGGGGGGCGGAAGGAGATCGAACGGCCACAAGTGGCGAACTGTATGTGATTGAGATTGAAGAGTCTGGCGGCGGAGGGAGTCTGTTGCGAAACTGTTCTCTGACCCAATTTCCCTGCTAACAGGGAAAAATACAGGGAATTTTTCTATTTGGCTCAAAGTTCCGGTAGAGAATTTCTCTACCACCCTGAATCTACGGGAGTTCTCACACCTCTGTCAGAATTTGGGACCGCACGGAACAGGGAATTATCACCCAGGAATAGCATTTCCCTGATACCCATCTATACGTATCGGTTAGAGGTGAGCCCGAAAATGAAAAAGTCTCTGGACCCAAGATACCTTCCCAAGGACAAGAAATGAGCCTATGGCAAGAGCGGACCTCAGAGCGATTCTAATTTAAGTAAATACATTCATGCGATAATCCTCTTGTG
>Ga0206856_10225_pt1 | contig 18702 bp, 19 predicted proteins | sample Alteio_BWOrgCont_48_FD_152630 | JGI IMG/M metagenome (GOLD analysis project Ga0206856, IMG submission 152630) | Enriched cells from forest soil in Barre Woods Harvard Forest LTER site, Petersham, Massachusetts, United States -... | ecosystem: Environmental > Terrestrial > Soil > Temperate forest >...
CCACGTTCGACGTGGCAGCTCACCCACGCGAGGATTTTACCTCACACACGAGAAAATCGTTAGTTCGTCACTACCCCTATTTTTGATGAACGAGTTGACTCGCTTCCGCCTTCGCCAAGGCTTCGGCGAGACAGGCAGCGTTCGCTCGCTCGGTCGCCATGCGACCTCTGGCTTCGTCATATTCCTATCGCCGCTTCCCGAGCGGCTATTTTTTAGCTCAGATGGAACACATGGAAGAGTAGTTGCAGCGCGGCGGCGAAGAACATCGCGCCCAGGAAGATGCAGGCCGGGAGGGTCAGGACCCAGGCCAAAATGATGTTGCGCAAGGTGGCGCGCTGGAGGCCGGAGCGGTTTGCCACCATGGTGCCCGCAATGCCGGAGGAAAGCACGTGCGTGGTGCTGACGGGCAGGCCATATTTCGAGGCCAGGCCAATCGTTATCATCGCAACCATTTCAGCGGATGCGCCTTGTGCATAGGTGAGGTGCGCTTTGCCAATCTTTTCGCCAATGGTCACGACGACGCGTTTCCAGCCAACCATCGTGCCCAGGCCCAACGCGAGGGCCACAGCCATCTTCACCCAAAAGGGAATGAACTTGATGGTCTTATCCAGTGCGGACTTATATTTCGTCATCGTCACGTCCTCGTCGGCGGAAAATTTCTTCATCGTGTCCAGTTTGGCAATGGTGCCGGAAGTAAGAAAAATTTCCTTTCGCAAAGCGATGCGCTGGTCTTCCGTCAATTGGGCGAGCGACTTATGTTGGGCGAGCGTACCGGAAATTTCCCGGTTCACTTGTGCGAGGGCGGGAAAGATTTTGTTCGAGAAAATACCGTCGGCCTTGAGAAAGTTCATGAGTGTATCGGTCACAGCCTGCGCCTCCACAGCGACGCCAGCGGTATGCGGTTGGATAATGGCCGCGGCTTTTTGGGACGCGATGCTGAGTTGCGCCGTCGAACCGCCTGCTACCGCGGGATTGACCGCATACACGCCGGGAATGATCCCGGCCAGGATAAGCATGAACAGGCCCAGCCCTTTTTGGCCGTCATTGGAACCGTGCGCATAGCTGACACCCGTGCAGGTGATGCACAGAATGCCCCGGATCCACCAGGGCGGAGGTTTCTGTTCGACCGGGCGGTACAGGTCGGGCTGCCGCACCAGGGCCTTGAGCAGCAGGAAGAGCAGCCCCGCACCGAGCATCCCGACCACGGGCGAAAACAGGAGGGCCATCCCGACGTTCAGGGCGATCTTCCAGTTGGCTCCGCCCATCAAACTGCCGGTGGTCAAAAAAGAATTCATCAGGCCCACGCCCAGGATGGCGCCAATCATCGAGTGCGTACTGGAAACAGGGATGCCGCGATACCACGTGCCCACGTTCCAAATAAGCGCCGAAAGCAGCAGCGCGAAAATCATCGAGAAGCCGATGGGCGTGCCGACGTTGGTGACCAGTTCCACCGGCAGCAAATTGAGGATGGCGAAGGCCACAGTGCCCGAGGAGGCGAGCACGCCGATGAAGTTGCAGAGGCCCGACCAGATGACCGCCAACCAGGGTGGCAGGCTGCGCGTGTAAATGACGGTGGCGACGGCGTTGGCGGTGTCATGAAAGCCGTTGGCGCATTCAAATCCGAGCGCCAATACCAGGGCGGGAATGAGCATGACCAGCTCGCCGGCGTGCAGTGTAACCACAGACGGTTCCATCCGCTTATAATAGGCGGTTAAATGGGTCACAGCCAATTTGCCTGAGTGACATTTTGGTGACGGTGAGCGGGAGAAATAAAGGGATTTCGGACAAAACGCAGATTTCCTGTCACCTCCTTGCCCCGGACGGGAACATAATAGATACTATGACAACAGAAGAAACCATGACCGTGGCGGAATACAAAACCGATGCCGAACTGGTCTCGCGCACGCTGGCCGGTGACCGCGATGCCTTTAACCAAATCGTGTCACGCTACCAGATATTGATTTGTTCGCTGGCTTACAGCCGGATTGGCCATCTGGGCCAGAGCGAGGACGTAGCGTAGGAAACGTTTATCACTGCGTGGAAGCATTTACGGCTGTTGCGCCAGCCGGAGAAACTGCGCGGCTGGCTCTGCGGGATTGTCCGTAACCGGACAAAAAAATGTCTGGAATCCGAGGGTCGCAAACCGTTCCACGACGCCGAGCCATTGGAAGCGGTCGCGGAGTTGCCGGCATCTGAGGCACTGCCCTCCGAACAAACGGTTACCCGGGAGGAAGAGGCCATTTTGTGGCGGGCTTTGGGAAGGCTTCCGGAGCTGTATCGCGAACCGCTGATTTTATATTATCGCGAGCACCGGTCCATCGAACATGTCGCCGTGGAGTTGGAATTATCCGAGGACGCGGTCAAGCAACGGCTGTCGCGCGGCCGCAAGCTAGTGCAGGAGGAAGTGGAGTCGTTTGTGGAAAATACGCTGCGTAAGACGGCGCCGACGCCGGCGTTTTCCAGCGCGGTGCTGGCGGCACTGCCCCTGGCCGGCGGCTCGACGGTGACGGCGGGCGTGGGCGCGGCAGGCAAAGGCACGATTGTGACAAAGGGCCTTTTAGCGGCGTGCCTGCTGCCATTTATCGGCATCTTTACAGGTTTTGGCGCGCAATTGCTGCTGTTCAAGGGCAGAGGGCACGGCCCCGGAATGCTTCGGCTGATCGTGACGTGGCTGGTGGTCATCGCGTTTGTCGTGGTCGGCGAAAATGTCGTGGAGTTGGCGGGCCGTTATTTTAATTGGAGCGTGCGTGTTTTCTTCGCCGCCATGACAGGGTGGTGGTGGTTTTATGCGACGGCCCTGGCGACGTGGATCATTCCCATGTATTGGCGGGTGCATTCAAAACCCCGGACCCCTGACACGATGCAGCCGGCACAGCCGCTCAATTATGCGCTTGTCGTGGCCGGCACACATCTCATGATTTTTTGGGGCATCATCTTGCAGGCATGGCGGGCACAAGACCACTTGGGGGCAATGATGATCATCGGTTTGATGACCGTACTTGGGGTATGGAATTTCTTCAAGACGCGGGATCAAAACGGCGTGCCGTTCGGAGCGGCATACTTCATCCAACTGGCCTCCTGCTGCGTCCTGATGATTGCGATCCTGAACCTGCGGCTCGACCTTTGGCTGGCCCATGGCTATGGCGTCACCGTGGCCCAGCTTCATGAACAGATGCCCTTCTGGATGATTCCAACACTGACGCTGGTGTTGCTCGTTTGGTCGGTGGCGGTCTTCATGATGACGAGGCCCAAAACGATAGGTTCCAGCCTGTAACGGGTCGTTTTTTTCATACGCGTCCTCGTTTTTACTCGCCCGTTCCGTGGTTTGGCGGTTTAATTCCCGCCGCATGAAACAAAAAGCTTACGCCGCCGCGGGCGTTGATATTGACTTGGGGAACAAGGTAAAGTCTACCTTGCCGCAATTGCTTGCCTCCACACACCGTCGGGAAGTGCTCGGCAAAGTCGGCGGGTTCGGCGGCCTGTTCGCGCTGGACGTAAAAAAATATCGTGAGCCGGTGCTGGTTTCGTCAGTGGACGGCGTGGGCACCAAGCTCAAGCTCGCCTTCGCGATGAACAAGCATGACACCATCGGCGCGGACTTGGTGAACCATTGCGTCAATGACATCGCCGTGCTGGGCGCAGAGCCGCTGTTTTTTCTCGATTACCTCGGCACGGGCAAACTGGAACCGCATGTTTTCACAGAAGTCATCAAGGGTTTCGCGCGCGCCTGCACGGAAAACGGCTGCACGCTCATCGGCGGCGAAACGGCGCAGATGCCGGGGTTTTACCAGGCCGGTGAATACGACGTGAGCGGGACGATTGTGGGCGTCGTCGAGAAATCGCGGATGCTGAACGGCCAGAAAAACGTCAAACGTGGCGACGCGATCATCGGCATTGCTTCGAGCGGCCTGCATACAAATGGCTATTCGCTCGCGCGGAAAATTTTCTTCGAACAATTGCACTTGGACTATAAAAGCCGCGTTCCGGGATTGAAAAATACGATTGGGGACGAACTGCTGAAAATCCACGTGAGTTATGGGCCGCTGGTGCAAAAGCTGATCAAGCGTTTCAATACAAAACAATTGCCGGTCAAGGCATTTGCGCACATCACTGGCGGCGGGTTCGTGGATAATATCCCGCGCGTGCTGCCCAAAACGTGCGACGCCGTTATCCGCAAAGGTTCGTGGGACATGCTGCCGATTTTCAGGATTCTCGAAGCCAAAGGCGGCGTGCCGGACGACGAGCTTTACCAGGTCTTCAATATGGGCATCGGCATGGTGGCCATCGTGGCAGCGGAAAAAGCGGATGCCGTTTTGAAATTTATCCGCGCGCAAAAGCACGACGCGTGGATGATTGGGGAAATCGTGAAGGGCGAAGGAGAGGCGAGGGTTGAATAAATCGAACAATTCAGAGGAAATACGATGAAACTCAATCCATCGGGATTGTTGGGTCCTTTTTGTATTCTATTAACCGGCGGGTGTGCCGTGTTTGGCCCGGCCAAACCGTCCGCAGTTCAAATTGATCCTGGCAAACTTCTTAATGCGCGGGTCATCATCACGCAAAAAGATGGCCGGTTACAAATGGCCGATTGCGGTTTGGATCATGGTGATGGCTCGATTTTGATCACCAAATCGGCGGCGGAAGTTTCCGGGGCGGGCAAACTCAACCCGCTGCCGGACTCGGGTTTTTTTGCCGCTAATAATGAACATCCCGATGTCCAGTTGCCTTACGGAATCGTTGGCGGGGGACCACAGGTGCATCGGTCGCCGGATAAAACGGAAACCTATACCGTCCCGGTCCCCAAAAATCATTACCGCCAGATGCAACTGTTTTTTATCAGCGCGGCCGGCCCGACGCCCCTTTCAGTCAAACTTGAATATGCCGATGGCTCATCCGAACAACGCACCACCCTGGTGCCGGATTTTTATTTTTTGCTCAAGCCCACCGACAAAGATTGGTTTGTGCTGGCGGCGGATTTAGGCAAGGTGAACAGTAAGGGAAAGATGACCGAGTCGGTTCACCATTTCATCCACGGGTTCAACCTCAATCCCGATCCGACCAAAAAGCTGCAGGGTATTGAGATTACCAAGCAGGATTCAAAGTCGGTGCTCAATCTATTTGGCGTCACCGGAACGCGGAAAACGCATTGATGAAACTTCTTGTCATCGGCTCCGGCCAGCGCAAACAACGTTGCCGTTCCATTGATTCAAACTTCCGTGACGGTCAGGGCCTCGTTCACACAAACGGAAACACAGTTCTGGCAGCCGGTGCATTCAGTCGTTTTGCCCACGACGATATGGTCGTCTTCCTTGCTATAAATTCCGTTTCCGCAAATATCGACACACTCGCCGCATACTTTGCACTTCGCCTGGTCTAAGACAATCGAGCACATAAAATCAATTTCTCCAGGACGGCCCCTTTCCCGCCGATGCCGTCATCCATACTTTCCGGCCAAATCACACAGGGCTCTAACCATTTATTGGCTTTCTTTGCTCGTTTTTTCCATGGCAAATCTGCCGGAAAAGATTTTTTTGTTTTCAATCGCCCGCCCAATCCGCTTAATCTTCGTTCCGTTTTTACATGAAACTCCTCGTTATCGGCTCCGGCGGACGCGAACACGCCATGGTTTGGAAACTGGCGCAATCGCCGCACGTCTCGCAACTGTGGTGCGCGCCCGGCAACGTGGGCATCGCGCAGGAACGGTTGGCCAAAAATGGCGCTTCGGTGGAATGCATTAATATCGGCGCGGAGGATTTGCCCAAGCTGCTCGCGTTTGCGCAGGAAAAGAAGATAGAACTTACCGTGGTCGGCCCGGACAATCCGCTCGCGCTGGGCATTGTGGATTTATTTCAAAAGAACAGCCTGCGCATCTGGGGGCCAAATCAAAAAGCGGCGCAGTTCGAGTCATCGAAAGTCTTCTCGCAAATGTTCATGGAAAAGCATGGCATCCCCACGGCGCGCGCCGGGACATTTGCCGATGCCGCTGACGCCAAAAAATTCGTGGCGGAACTCGGCGGTAAATGCGCCGTGAAAGCCGACGGCCTCGCGCTGGGCAAAGGCGTACTGATTTGCGCGAATATCGCGGAAGCGAATAAGGCCATTGACGACATCCTGGTCGCGAAAAGCTTCGGCGTGGCGGGCGCGAAAATTGTCATCCAGGAATTTCTTGAAGGTGTGGAGATTTCATTGCACGCGATTTGCGACGGCAAAACGGCTAAGCTTTTTCCCACGTCCCAGGACCACAAGCGCGCACTGGACGGCGACCGGGGCCTGAACACCGGTGGCATGGGCACGTATTGTCCCACGCCCTTTTTGAGCGAGACCGAATTGAAGAAAGTCGGCGACGCCATTTTGAATCCCTGGGTGCGCGGCTGCGCGGTGGAGGGCATTGATTTTCGAGGCATTTTGTATCCGGGTATCATGCTCACCAAAAATGGCCCGCGCGTTTTGGAATTCAACGCCCGCTTCGGCGACCCGGAAACGCAAGTCTATCTCACACGCCTGGAAAACGATTTTGTGGAACTGCTCGACGCGAGCGTGAATGGCACGTTGGACAAAATCGAATTGAAATGGAAGCCGCAGGCCAGCGTGTGTGTGGTCATCGCCAGCGGCGGTTATCCGGGCAATTATGAGAAGGGCAAACCGATTCGCGGTTTGGATGACGCGGCGAAATTACCGGGCGTGAAAGTTTTCCACGCCGGCACGGCGTTAAAAGACGGGCAGGTCGTCACCAGCGGCGGACGTGTTCTTGGTGTCACCGCATTGGGTAAAGATTTAAAAGCCGCGCAGGCCGCCGCTTATGCGGCGGTTGAAAAAATTTGTTTCGAGGGGATGCAGTTCCGGCGGGACATCGGGGCGAAGGGGCTGAAGTAAACTGGTTAGCTGTTTTCTTAAGCTTGACGCAAGGAACATCAAATTTTAGACTAGACGTTCTGGCTGGTGGCCGTAGCTCAATGGTAGAGCCCCAGATTGTGGTTCTGGATGTTGCGGGTTCGAATCCCGTCGACCACCCCATTTTTTGCGCGTAATCGCGCGCGCGAGCCGCTCTAGTTCTTAAAACAAGCTCCCTAGTTCGCAAACCACTCATACTCGTATCCCGGCGGCGGGTTATAAAATCCGGGAAGGCCCGCGAATCCATTGGTGCCGTTCCAATACATACGGATATAGCTGACGTGGCCGTCCACGAAGCTCATCACACTCATCGCGTTGTTGAATTGATAGGGCTGCTTGCGAGCATGCGCGCTCAGGCCCAAAGCACCGGACAGTTCGCCGGCCAGCACCATTTCCGAGGGCCGACGCACGGAGGAAAACGGCTTGGCCGCGCGCGGGTCGTCGCCGACATCCGCAGAGCCGTTGAAAAAATAGCTGCTGTAATCCGTCGCCGCCTGCCGGTAAAAACCGGTCCCGTTGATTTGGCTAAATGGCATTAGATTTTTGATGAGCGGGTCATCGCAATTGAAGTTGTCGGACGGACAGTCAAATAACGCGTCATTCGTGTCCGCGCCCGTTCGCGACAGATACGGTCCCATGCTGTTCTTGTAGGTAAAGTAAATGGGGTCGTTGTTGGTGAGGCCGCTCAAGACTCCGGCGTGGTCGTCCGCATACATCAGCAGGGCGCGGTTAATCTGTTGCAGATTATTGATGCAGTCGGCTTTTCGGGCCGCCTCTTTGGCCTTGTCAAAGACCGGCATGAGCAACGCGGCCAGGATGGCGATAATGGCGATCACGACGAGCAGTTCAATCAATGTAAATGCGGCTTTCAGGGTTTTTCCAAAGTTGAAACCGATTGGCGGGAAAAAACAAGGCAACAAAGGCTTTTCTTTCGCCCCAATCACTTTAAAATTGTTCAGCTCATGGCCGAATACAAGGTTCAATTCGAGGTCTTCGAAGGCCCGTTGGATTTGCTGCTTTACCTCATCAAAAAAGAGGAAGTGGACATCTACGAGGTCAACCTGACGAAGCTCGCCACGCAGTTCATCGAATACATTGATACGATGCGGCTGCTCGATTTGGAAATCGCGGGCGAGTTTGTGGTGATGGCTTCGACGCTGATGTATATCAAGAGCCGGGAATTGCTGCCGGTGGACCAGCAGGCGCAAGTGGAAGGCGAGGAGGAAGGCGAAGACCCGCGCTGGGAACTCATCCGCCAGCTCGTCGAATACAAGAAGTTCAAGGACGCCGCGGCACAACTGCAGGGCCTCGAAGAGCGCCAGGAACATATTTTCCCGCGCGTGCCCGGTAAGCTTGAATTTGAAGCTCCCGCGACCCCGACCCGGCCAGAAGTGTCCATTTTCGATTTACTGAACGCGGTCAATACCGTCCTCAAACGTTTTGAAAAGCGCGAGGGCGCGACGCGCGAGATTTACGAGGACAAATGGACGGTCAGCGAAAAGATCGAATTTATTCTCAAGGCCATAACGGAACGCGGGGCAGTGAAATTTTCCGAGCTTTTTGAAGGAGCAGCCAGCCGCCCGGAAGTGGTCTGCACGTTTCTGGCGCTGCTGGAATTAATCCGCCTGAAGCAATTGGCCTGCATCCAACCCGAACATTTCGACGAAATTGAAATCAGCCGGGCGCAGGCTGTAGTGCCGGCGGCTGCGGCTGAGGGGATAACGGGACTTGAACCTGAACCGGTTATCCAGGGCAATACCGAGCCTCCTACTACCCCGGCGGAAGTAGCCCCGGTTGACGAGCTGGCAAACGAACCGGAGACATCCGAACCGGCCACCACCGCGCCGACGGAAGAAAATCCGCCATCCACGACTTAATTGCATATCGTAAATCTAAAATGGAATTAAAATTCATTCTCGAATCGCTGCTGTTTTCCGCGCAAAAGCCGTTAAGCACAAAGGAACTTCGCGAAGTCCTGGCCAATGCCGCCGAGGCAGAAGACGCGGAGGCGGATGCCAAGGCCTTTGCCAAAGTCAAGGACAGCGACCTGACGGCGGCGCTCGAACAGTTGGCGTCCGAGCACGAAACGGGAGCACGGAGCTATCGCCTCGCGTGCGTCGCGGGTGCGTGGCAGTTTGTTTCGCAACCGGAGTATGCGCCGTGGCTGCGCGCGCTGGTGGGCATCAAGGCCCGTCCGCCGCGCCTTTCGCAGCCCGCACTGGAAACGCTGGCGATCATCGCGTATCGCCAGCCCATCACGCGCGCAGAGGTGGAGCAGATCCGCGGCGTGAATGTGGATGGCGTCATGCAGACGCTCATGGAGCGCGCCCTGGTAGAAGCCGTGGGCCGCGCGGAAGTGATTGGCCGCCCGCAAACTTATGGCACGACGCCACTGTTCCTGGAGTATTTCGGCCTGCGCAGCCTGGAAGATTTGCCGGCGGCAGACGAACTGCGACGTATCCAAGTAGAGAAACCGCCCGCGCCGGTCACCGTTGAGCCCGGCCTGGCCACCACGCCGCCGGAGCAGTTGAATTTGAACGAGGAAGAAAAGGCGCAGAAGCCGGAAGGCCAGGAAGCCAAACAGGATTAAAGCCGTTTTAATTCAGTTCCGGCGGACGGGGCGTAAAGAATTTGATGTCCAGGCCGTCGCTGGTGGCGCTGCCGCCATAGACAGTGAAACTAAAATATTTGGATACCTGACCGTAATTCGGCAGAAGTGAGAAATTCATCAAATCACGGAGGCTGTTCGCCTGGGAACCCATCGGTAAAGAAGACAGCGGATTGAGCGTAGGATCATTTTTCAGCGCGGCGAAAAGTTCGCGCGCCAGTTCGCGCTGGTTTTGATAACCGAATAATCCGTTGTCCATGCCTCCCACGCGCTGCGCGGCGTCCGCCAGCCCGGGCTTCTGGCTCAAGGGCTTGGTTTTGCCGTTATCGCTGCGCAAATAGTTTTCCATCATGGAAATATCCATGGTCACGGCCACATAACCGCCACTGGCGGAGCAATAAAGCGAACGCGTCGCAGCATTTGCGCCGCGTCCTCCCGGCAGTGAAATGGTATAAATTTTCCGTCCCAGAAAATCACGGGTTTGCGGCGCGCTGTCTTGCGAGGACATCCCGGCAACGATTTTGATGGCCAGGGCCGCCTGGTCGGCGTTATTGGCGGCAAAGAGGAAGAGCCACGGAGCGGAGTTTAAATCTTCGAGCGTTTGGGTGGGAGGCGCCTTCTGAAAGGTCATCCAATCGTCCCCGAGGTTATTGATGAGGTTTTGGCGGATGTCAAAATTTGGGTTCTGTTGCTGCGCGCTGGCGTTGGCCGTCTGGATGATGGTATCGAGGGTCGTCAAGGCGCCGGGGGAAACCACGGTGAGCGCCCGGCGGAGTTCGGTCCAGGACTTTTGCCCGTCCACACGCCAGCGCCAGAATTTCACGGCATCGGCGGGCACAAAGGGCGGCGGGCTGGCGTCCTTGGGCGCGGCCGCAACGATTTTCAAAAGGCCCTGCCGGGTTGCTTCGGGAGCGCGGGCAAAAACTTCGATTTGCGCTCCGTCAAGATCTTCACGGTAGGAAAAGCTCACGCTTTTCAATCCATAGAAACCTGATGCGAGGAGGATTCTATCCCAGGGCAGACGGAATGAACCGCTATCCTGAGAGGATGGCGCCTCCGAAAGAACACTGAAAAAAATCTTCGCATTGAACCAGCCGTAGTAAAGCGGCCGGTCGTGAAACTGCGATAACTGGTCGGCGGCAAACTCGGCATTATCCTTCAAGGCCGGATTGGCGCCGCCGGCCAGGTGGGCGGCCACGCTGGCGACGGCTTTCACCGAGCTTCCCGCGATGAGCAGCGATTGAAACTGGCCGATGTATAACGTGTCCGGCGCGGAATGGCTGTTGGCCCCCTGCGCCAGCATGGAACTCAATGGCAGGGGCTGATTGGTCGAAAACGTCACCACTGAAAATTTGATGCCTTCCAGAATTTGCGATTGCACGGGCCTGCCGGAGGCGATCCATTTGTCTTTCAACAAAGCCAGATTGGTCGCCAGCAAATCGCTTTTACCCGGGGCGTCCAGCAAGAGCACGATAGCCGGCGAAGCCGCGCCGGAGCTGTTCCAGCCATTTTGCGTGACCGCAAACGTGAGCTGGCCCTGCAACAACGGTAGAAAGTCGGACAAATGAATGCCGAGACTGTGTTCCATGGGCGCGACGAACTTGCTGTTCCATTTGGCAATAAAATCATCATGAAACGGTTTCATGGCCGGGTCGTTCCACAAAAGCCATTCCGAGGATTGCGCGGAAGCGGCGCGCAACGTAGAAAAATCAGGCACAGTTACCACCGCCAGCGTGTCCGCCGGCAGGAGGTTTTCCGCGGGCGGAATGGCGGCAAAAAGTGAAGATGCCGCCAGCAAAAAGACAGCGGCCACGGTTAAAGAAATTTTGAATTTCATTCGATTCGATTAAATGTTCCGCAACGTTGAAGCGTTGCGCGCCTAAAACGCGCTTATTTTGCGGGCACTTTTTCTTTCGTCAAGGTCGGAGGCGCGAGATAGCGGTAGGGGTTGTTGGGATTGTCGGTCGAATAAGCAAAAGCATCACGATGGTCCAGGAAGTTCTTCACCAGTTCAACCGGGATCGCGAAGCCCAGGCCTTCGCCAAAAAGAATTTTCATGTTCGTCACGCCGACGACTTCACCAGCCAGGTTGAACAGCGGGCCGCCGCTGTTGCCGGGGTTGATTTGCGCTGTCGTCTGCAAATAAAGCTCGCCTTCCAATTCGCGCGTCTTGGTGCTGAGGATGCCCTCGGTCATGGTGCGTTCGAGTCCCAGCGGGCTACCGATGGCAAAAACGGAATCACCCACGTTCAACACGTCCGAACTGCCCAGGGTGACATATTTGAATTTGGGCGCGTTTTTATCCTCGATGTGCAGCAGCGCGAGGTCGTGGAATTTATTGATGGCGATGATGCGGACCTGTTTGTAAGTCTCGCGGTCAAGCTGGCCGTTGACCTGGCTGTAAACTTCCACGGAGATTTCCGTTTCGCCCTCGATGACGTGAAAATTGGTAATGAGGTAGCCGTCCGGGTTCACGAAAAATCCCGAACCCAAACCTTCGGGAGTGCGGACCTGCACGACGGCCTGGCCGAGTTGTTTGACGAGGTCCTGGACGTTGCTCACCGGGCCGGAGGTCGCCGCGGGGGTATAAAATTGAGGGGTGACATCCAGCAGCGGGCCGCCGGGCGAGGTGACTGGCAAAACAGTGCCGGCCCGGGAAATTCCTGAAATGGCAGCGCGCGGCACCAGCAGCACGGTATAGCCGACATCCACGACTACAGAATCCGGCTTCTCCGCGAGGATTTTGCCGGTCACCGCGGCATCATCTTTAAGCTGAATCGTGTCGGCAACGGCGTAATTGGCCGCGCAAACGATCAGCGGTAAAATAAAATGCGTCTTAAACGACATCTTTAAATAATAAATTAACCTGCATCTTTTGACAAGCGAGTTCGATGCCAATTCAAACAAAGTGACGCATCTTGCTGCTTTTCGGTTTGCTTTGGCCTGCTTTTGGTTTGCTTTTTGGTGTGGGTGAGTTGATTTGGGTTGATTCGCGCCGGGGAACCGGAACCGGAGGGGCAGCCCGGCCCAACCTGCCTTCGCTAACGCTGCGGTGCGGCAAGAAATAAAGAATCTTTTTTTCTTCATAACTGCTTAAAATGTCTTAAATACTCTTAAAAAGCTTTAAAAAATGGCGGAGATGTGGAGGTTTCGGCAGGTGGTTTTGCCGCATATCTTTTTGATTGGTAGAAACTTGCATAAAATATTGGGTTTGTTTTGCAATTTTGGGTTTTTAACCACGGATGGAACCGGAAGTCAGAATCCAACCTCCAGACGTCAGAATTTCATTTAGAGCGGGCCTGCGCCCGCTGCTACGGTTTAGCTCGCCCTCACCTGTGTCCTCTCCCCAGGAGAGGATATCCCCATAGTAGATCTCTGGTTTAAGCATGGCAGTTCGGCCACGTCCGTCAGTGATGATCTTAAAAAAATCATGCGGGCAGTTTAGCAGAGGAGGGGAAAATTCGTTAGTTCGTCACTACCCCTATTTTTTGTTGACCCGTCTTCGCTTCGCTTCGACGCGGCAAGTGGTTGATGGCTGATGGAAAATAAGGCCCGCGGCGAATGTGGACTGACCCTTTTATTTAATTTGCGGACGAGACACGTGTGGCCAAGGCTTCACGGGTCATGAACAAAGCACCGTTCTTGTAGACCAAAGTATTGGAAAAATCATTTGTGGAGGTATAGGAACCAGTCGTGATTTCTTTGAATCCATCACCATATGAAGAGGTGCCGGTGTAGGTCTTTTTTGCATAATCGTAAACTACCGCGCTTTCAGTTATGACATCTCCGCCGTGGCCGCCGCTGTAAAGGCCATAAACTTTGAGCGTCGATGCCTTTTCGTCAAAGGTCATTATCGAACTCATTGTCTGATGGTAAAATTCCGAGTTTATCGTATAAATAATATATTTGCCATCCGCTGTGCGAGTCGTTTGCGTTATCTTCTCCGTGAAAGTTTTGCCCGATACATATTTCATCATGATGTGAACATCGGCATTAGTCCAGATCGGGACGTCAGATAACTCGGGCATAAGAGGAATGTGATCTCCGGGTTTGGCGACTATCTGTCGAAATAGCTCCGGTGTCATAAGTTCATTGCTGAAAATTGAGTCTCCGCCTGTCACAGGACTTGTTGCAGTACCGTCGGCCTCCGGTAATTGAGCAGCAGCATAACCACTGTAAAAAAGACAGACCAGCAAACCAGTGATAACGAGTCGCCAATTTTTGGATGCTGTGTCCATAAATAACGTTAAAATCTCAAATCTTATGTGAGGATACCCGTATCACCACAACACTGCTGACCAACCGTTCCAAAATCAGGGAACTAAATTTACGATTTCTGCGCATAGTTATAATCCTACAATCTAACCCGCCATTTCGAACGCGAAGCCCTTCAGGTATTCCGTTTCGGGAATCATGGGGATGATGGGGTGGTCGGGCGATTGCGAATAGGTGGCCACGCGGCGCAGAATCTTCCGCGTGTCATAAGCCGCCGAGAGCAGCGTGTCCTGAAACAGTTCCGCGTTCACATGGTGAGAGCAACAGAAGGTCGCCAGAACGCCGCCGGGCTTGAGCAGTTTCAATGCGCGCAAATGGATCTCCTTGTAACCGCGCAAGGCGTCGGGCACGGACGCGCGATTGCGCGTGAAAGACGGCGGGTCGAGGATGATTAAATCAAATCGGGGAATAACTTTTTCGTGCGGCTTTACCGCGGTTTGCGCCTTGAGCCAATCGAAAACATTTATGGTTTCAAAGGAACATTTCTCCGCCAAACCATTGGCTGCGGCATTCCGTTGCGAAGCTTCAACCGCGTGAGCGCTTTGGTCGAGGAGATGCACATGCGCCGCACCGGCGCGGGCGGCGTGCAACCCAAAGCCGCCCAGGAAACTGAAGCAATCGAGCACCTGCCCGCCCCGCGCAAAAATTGAGACCGCCTGGTAATTCGCCTGCTGGTCGAGATACATGCCGGTTTTGTGGCCCTCCTGCAAATCGGTTTCAAACTTCAACCCGTTCAGGTTCACGAAACATTTCCCGCTGAATTCACCGGACAAAATCCCATTCGCCACCTCAAGTCCCTCGAACTTGCGCGAGGGCGCGTCGCTGCGCTCCAAAATGGCGCGCGGCGAGAAGATCTTTTGCAGCGCCGCGACAATTTGCGCCTTTCGCTGGTCCATGCCCAGTGACAAGATTTGCAGCACCAAAACGTCCTCGTATTTGTCCACAATCAGGCCGCTCAGGAAATCGCTTTCCGTATTGACGACGCGAAACGACGTCGCCGCCGGCAAATATCTCCGCCGGACTTCCAGCGCCGCGCGGATTCTTGTTTCAAAAAACGTTTCGTCCACTTCAATCCGTTCCGACGCGAGGACACGGACATGGATTTTTGATTTCGAATTAAAAAAACCCACTCCCAAAAAACGCTGGCGATGGTCTTTTACCTGGACAATCTCGCCGTCGGCAGGCGGACGGGTGACGCGAAGAATCTCGCCCGTGTAAATCCACGGATGCCCGGCCACCACGCGGTCGGCTTCGCCGGGTTTTAAAATGACAGTTGGCGCTTCCATGTTAATTGCGAGCGGAGAGAGAGATTCGACACAGGTGACGGAGAATTCGCCGCACTTTACCACGCCCCTTCGGTAAGCTGTTCGGTCACCTTTTGCGCCAGGTCTTCCGCCAGCAAGGGCAGCGCCTGGCGTTCGGCATCCGCCAAATCCGAGCCTACGTGGACGAGCGTGTAGCCGTTGATATTTTTATCCAGCAGGACCTTGCCCGTGTCCCGCTGCCGCGCGGTGACATGCGCAACGATGCCGACCTGGTAATTGTTCGCGGTATAAACATCTGAACTCAAAAAACTTAGGCCCTGCCGGCTGTAGCTGGTGATAACGCCACTGACAACGATGTCGCCTGAACTCCTGGCCAAATGATATGTGCCGTCCGTCTGCAGTTGTTCACGCAATGCCTGCGTCACGGCATCGCCGAGCCTCGGCTGAAGGGTTTGATTATTGAACGGCAAAACCTGGACCGACTTTGCACCGGCGGTGGCGTTATTGACCGGCCCGAGGTGGTAACCCGCGCAACCGTCCAGTAAAAGCGCGGACGGACATAGCACCAAAAAGAGCGCCAGAAATGGCGCCGGAAATTTCAGAAAACGCATTTTCAATTTTCAGACAGGTGCAGCCGCGGTTTGAGCACTTCGATGCGCTGGCGCGCCAGCGCCGCGTAAGACGAATTGGGATCGAGCTGCACAACCTGGTTGTAATAGACCGCCGCGCCGTCCCATTTTTTGCTGTCCTCGTAGAATTTCGCCACTTCAAAAGCCCCGCGCACCTGGTCGGCTTTCAGGATGGTGATGGCCTTCTGCGCCTGAGACACCCGTTTGTCGTCGGGAAACAACGTGATGAAATCGGTAAACGTCTCGATGGCCTGCTGGGCGGTGCCCTGGTCATATTCCGCCTTGGATGCCTGCCGGTAATAGGCCACTCCCTGGCGGAAAATCGCGTCGGCGGCAATGACCGGCTGGTCGTGGTAACGGTCCGCTGCCGTTCCGTAGGCCTTCACTGCCAGGTCATAGTCCTTGGCTTTCTCATGCGCCGCGCCCACCCGCAACTGCGCATGGGGCGCCACATCACTGTAAGGGCCGTTCGTCACAATTTCGTTGAACATATTCGCCGCGGTATCCATGGAGGGGAAAAACGGGACGATGTTCCACAGCTTCGTCCATTCGCCAGCCAAAAGACGGTTGGCAATGGCATATTGCCGCCACAGCGCGTCCTCGTAGTAATGGTTGCCGGGGTATTTATCGATCATCGTCTGGTAGGCGTGGAACGCCGCCTGGTCCTTTCCCTGGGCTTCCAAACAACGTCCGGTCAAATACTCCGCGTCAGCCACGTAATCCGACAGCGGGAAGACCAATATCACGCGGCGCGCCGCCCTCAAGGCGCCGGAATAATCCGCCGCTTTAAAATATTGCTCGGCCACCTGCAACTGGTCCTTGGCCCGCGGCCGCTGCCAGTCTGCTTTCTGGCCGTAAGGCTCGTAATACCAGCCCTCGCCCGGCGTGTAATATATCGGCGCCGGCGACCGAAACGGCAACAGCAGCACGAACGCAAAGGCCAAAAATAAAAAGAACCTGCGAAAGCTCATGCGGGCACGGTAATCAGGTGAAATGGACAAGTCAAGGCGGGGCAATCTTTGGTAGTGTCCTAATTTGGGGGACGGACTAGATACTGATACTTTGTTTCAACGGAATCGGCGTGTATCACAGTTTTTATTAACCACAAAGAGAAAATAAACATCGCTGCATACAAAACAATCAAGCTCCAGTACTTTGCTTTATCTTGTGTCCTGCCATAAGCCGTGCCGTATCTTACCGTAACGAAAAGAAAAAAGGCTGACACTGCAAAATAGGCGAACGCGAAGACTGTTTGAAAGTTTGCCATTTCCAAAGTGAAGATTCTAGGTTTTTTCCTTAATGTCTTTCAAAATCTGAACCTGCACGGCCTTTTGCGCTGAATCCACTGGCGGAATTTCCAGCACGGCAACGAATCACGTTCACCCCCGGAAAACGATAATGACGCCAAAATCCACCATTACCTTTTGCGTTCCTACGTCAAAGATTTCGTAGCTGATGGGGTGGACGCCAACGACATTCGCCTCGCCGACTTCCTGCAGGTAGGCCGTTACTTTTTCGTCAAACTTGTCATGTCCCGACTCCAAGCACTGGGCGCGGCGCATGGTATGAATGCGCAATTTCTTGTCCGCTCCCTTGGCAATGGCATCCAGCGGCGCCTTGGACTTTTCAATCAGGGGCGCGGCGGGGGATTGGTGCACGGGCACTTTGAGCCGCAACTCCACCTTGGCGGCGGCGGACGAAGCGATGGCATTGACCGGGCCGCCGCCAGGAAGCCCGCCGGGCGCGCCGGTCGGAGCCGGCGGAGGTGCCGTCGGTATCTTGGTGGACTGTTTGGGAATGGTGATGGTCTCGCCGCAGGTCGGGCATTTGATTTGCTCGCCGGCGCCGTCAGCGTCCACCGACAATTCCTGTTCACAGTGAGGACAGTTAAAGATGATTTCCATAAACTGAAAAAGTTCGGCTGCAAATTCACCTTACGCCCGTGCCGCGCCCCAAACCAGAAAAAAAACGACCTAAAATGCAAGCCGCCGCGCCGTCCAAATCATCCGCCACCGCCGCACGCGCAACGGCCCCGGGCGATTCGCGCTCCGTTTCCGCGCCGTAACCCGTGCGCACCAGGACGCTCTTCTTTACACCGGCGTTCCATCCGCATTCCAGATCAATCAGCTTGTCCCCGATCATGAAACTTTCCGCCAGGTCGAGGCCGAATTCGTCCCGCGCGTCGAATAAAAATTGCGGCGACGGCTTGCGCCCGCGGCTGGGCTCCTCCGGTTTTTCCGGCGCGATGTAAATTTTTTCAAAACGAATCCCGTCGCGCGCCAGGTCGGCGCACAAACTCGCGTTGACCTTTTCCACGTCTGCCAAAGTGAAATAACCGCGTCCCACGCCCGATTGGTTGGAGACGATGAACAGTTTGAAGCCCGCGTCGCTTAGTTTTTTCAAGCCCGCGCGGGTGGCCGGAAAAATTTTCACTTGTTCGGGCCGGCTCAGATAATTCACTTCCGCAATCATCGTTCCGTCACGGTCAAGGAAAATGGCCCGGTTCATTGTGTGGATTGTGAAATGTTTGCCGCCCGAAGGGAATCAATTTTTCGGCGGTTCACATTTCCCTCTCTTTTATGCCGTTTTAAGTTCTTGAAGTTTGCTTCCCCTTTCATATGATGCTCACCCGTTGGCTTTAACTTTTAAATAATCACATGAGCAAAGGAAGATTGGGAATTTTAGTCGGAGGCGGCCCCGCCCCGGGCATCAATGGCGTTATCGCGGCGGCCACCATCGAAGGCGTCAATAATGGATTTGAAGTCATCGGTTTTCGCGACGGCTTCAAATGGCTCGCTGCCGGCGAAGCCCAGCAGCACAGCAAACCCCTCGGCATCCGCGATGTCACCGGCATCGCCTTGCGCGGCGGCTCCGTGCTGGGCACCTCGCGCACCAATCCCACCAAGTCCGAAGAAGCCATGAAAAATGTCTTCAGCGTGTTCGAAGAAATGGGAATCAGCTCGCTCGTCACCATCGGCGGCGATGACACGGCCTTTTCCGCCAGCCACGTCGCGCGCCGCAGCAACGGAAAAAT
>Ga0206856_10226_pt1 | contig 18678 bp, 21 predicted proteins | sample Alteio_BWOrgCont_48_FD_152630 | JGI IMG/M metagenome (GOLD analysis project Ga0206856, IMG submission 152630) | Enriched cells from forest soil in Barre Woods Harvard Forest LTER site, Petersham, Massachusetts, United States -... | ecosystem: Environmental > Terrestrial > Soil > Temperate forest >...
AATGAGGAGCGCCACAATCGCCGCGAGAATTGGCGCCAAGACTGAACGCCTTTTCGGCCCAACGAGCTTCGCCGCCGTCGTGGGCTTCGCCTCAGCGGGCAGGCCCACTTGCAGCGAGTAAACCCGGATCGGCTCGGCGATGTTCTTAAGTTGCGTCGAGCCGAGATCTGTCACTGCGAGATCGAGCCGGCCTTTCACTTGGCGATAGGCGTCCTCGGACAGACAGATCGCGCCCGGCTTGGCGATGCCTTCGAGCCGCGCGGCGACGTTGACGCCGTCGCCCATCAAATCGCCGTCGCTCTCCTCGACAACGTCGCCGAGATGGATTCCGACCCTGAACTCGATGCGGCGTTCAGGAGGCAGACCTGCGTTTCGCTCGATCAGCCCGTTCTGCACCTCTATTGCGCAGCGCACAGCATCGACCACGCTACGGAACTCGATGAGAGCGCCGTCGCCAGTTCGTTTGACCACGCGGCCATGATTCGCGTCGATGGCGGGATCGAAGAGATCACTCCGCAGCCCGCGGAGCCGCGACAGGGTGCGATCCTCGTCCGCGCCGGCGAGCCGGCTGTAGCCGACAACATCTGCGACAAGTATCGCCGCAATTTTCCGGGTGCCCGCCATGGCGTGCCCTCAAGCACCGTAGAGTAGCACGGAACTCCGTGAGAGCCGTCCGAAATCGGCGGCCCGAAAAGACGTGCAGTTTCCAAAGCTTAGCTGCTGGCCGGGGCGGCGGTCGGGAGTACTCAGCGAAGGCGTAAGGTCGCTCGCCCGACTATCAGGGAGGTCTCGATACATGGCGACGGTCCATTCCAGATTTGGTCAAACAAAGGAAGAGACCAAGACAACGGCCGCGAGTATCGTCCCGAGTATGTAGATGCCGAAGCTGATCCGGATACAAAAAGTCTTCCAGTACAAAATATCGCAAAGAACCATGCACAAGGTCTGTTGCTGTTCAAACATCGCCTCACGATTGGCCGGGCTATGAAACTGGTCTGAGCCGGTATTGCGCTTGATTATCAAAATGCCCCGGCCGCTGCGCGGATAACGCGGAAACAAGCACGTGAGCAGGCAAAAGAACACGACGGCGAAGGGCAGCAAAACGGCGGGTAGAGGTAAAAAGGGTGGCAGCTTATCCGCAACGCCCATGACGGGGCCGATCGTAAAAGCACCATAGATAATCGCCACGTTCGCTTTAAACTCGGCGATGCGGATGTTGTCCGTATAGACCGTGATTTGATTTCGATAGTAGGTCGCTGCGTCTCTGGTCATCTCAGATTCTGCGCCAACAACGAGTAGCTCAACAATCCGAAGCTGGCCGCGGTCGTCGTCAGACACGAAAGAAAGGCGAGCTTTAAGAACAATGTCTTCCAGAACAATACCTCCGAAAGAACCGCACAGCTCAGCTTCAGTTGCTCGATGTCATCTTCCTCCGTTTCCGGAAACACGAAGTCGCTTTCGCTCGGTTCGCGGAGAACGGGAAAACTTCGACGCCCCCTCTTGGGGAAACGTGGAAAAACGCAAAGCAGAAGGCATAGAAAAGCGACGAAGAACGGACCCATAGTGATCGGCAATGACAGGAAATGAGGATAGTTGCCGTGATAGGCGATCACCGGTCCCATCACTATAGCCACAAAGAGTACGGCAAGATTCGCCTTATAATCGCTGACGCGTATCGAATCGGCATAGACGCTGATAAGATTGCTGAAGTGCCCCGACGCGTCTGGCCCCTCGTCTGTCATTGACGCTCGCAACTTTAGCGGTTGACGGCGGTGAACTCGGCGAGGCTCCGCCTCACCGACTCGCGAAGGCGTACTGCGTTCCGCAAAAAGGCGCTGTGGCGATTCTCACATCGCGCGCCGAAGCCGATCCGACGCGCGATTACGAAACTGTCGCGAACGCGGGCCAATGTGAGCTATTCTTGATTGGTCGAAAAACCGCTTTCGGTCGCCCCAAAGCGGTTCGGCGGGCTGGCGTCCGCTTTCGAGAACCGCCGCCTTGGCCGGGCCCGGCCGTAATGGGCGCTTTTCAGACCGCGCGCGATGTCCGACTTGAGTCCTAAAGCGCACCAAAACGGACTGGCTAGCACCTATGATTTATGAGTTCACGCCTTAGTCAACACCGTGCAGGCGACGCGTCCCCCCGCGCGCGGAGCTGCGTATAACGTCGGTCCATGCCAGCTGGGCTATGGGAAGGCAGTCGCGACTTGCGGCGGCTCACCGGGTTTAGCGAGTCCGCCCTTCTCGATGATGAAGCTTGCGACTTGATTGACACCTTCACCGCTTTTCAAATTCGTAAAAACGAAAGGTCGATCTTTTCGCATTCTCAGCGTATCCGCTCGCATTACCTGAAGGTCTGCGCCAACAAGGCCAGCCAAATCTATCTTGTTTATAACGAGAAGATCGGAGCGCGTGATGCCGGGGCCACCCTTGCGAGGTATTTTTTCCCCACCTGCGACGTCGATCACGTAGATCGCTAAGTCCGCCAATTCGGGGCTGAAGGTTGCAGCGAGATTGTCGCCCCCCGACTCGATAAAGCACAATTCCGCATGCGGAAAGCTCCGAATCATGGCTTCAATGGCAGCGAGGTTCATCGAGGCGTCCTCACGAATCGCTGTGTGAGGGCAGCCACCTGTTTCAACGCCGACAATGCGGTCCGCAGGCAGCGCTTGCGCGCATGTAAGAATGAGTTGGTCCTCCTTTGTGTAAATATCGTTTGTGATCACGAAAATGTCGTAACTGTCTCGAAGTTTCTTGCACAGCACCTCTACCAGCGCTGTCTTACCTGAGCCGACCGGGCCACCGATCCCGACGCGTAGAGGGCCAAAAGCTTGTGCTTCGTTGGGGGTCGGGGAATCGAGATAGGGAAACAGGGTCATGAGCGAAACAACCTCGTGTATTGCCTTTCATGCGACATGGAAGCGAGGTCCACCATGAATGCGGCGGACCCAAGATCGTCGATCCTTGTTTTTCCGGCTCGCTCGCTCGCAGCTAGAACCGCTTCTTCAAGCTGCGCGATAGCAAGCTGCCCATCCGTTTGCCCCAGGGGGATCAGTCGAATGCCAGCCGTCACCAAATTGGAGACATAACTTTGCAAGAAGGCAGGCGCCGCTAGGTTGACGGGAATGTTCTGCCTCGCCGCGCAAACTCCAAGAACGACCCCTGAAGAAGGCTGAATACGGCGTTCGAAGAGTATCGCCGAAAGCCAATCCAGGACGCGATCAGGCCAAACCCTTCGCAGCATCGCGAGGCAGGCCGCGGCTTGCTGGGAGGATTCCAACGCGAATTCTGATGTCCCACGAAAAGCGGCCGCGAGTTCCGCTATTTGTAACAACTCAGCGCGGTCACCTCCTTTCACGCAGCGCCAGGCCTCGAAAAAATAAATCGCCTCGTTTCGTCCTGATCCATAGCAAAGATCCGCTTCCAACCAATCGACAAGAGTCTCCCGATTGCTTACGTACTCTGCTTCAACTGCCTGTTCCAGACCATGTGAGTAGCTATAAGCACCGATAGGGAAAACAGGCGAAAGCCAGCTTTGCAGTCTCAAAAGCTGCAGCGGCCGGAAACGGCACCGTTTATCACTCATGATGATGCCGACTGTCACAATGGTTGTGATGGTGGCCGTGGCCGCTGTAAGCACCGCCCTCGGGCTGGAAGGGGGCCTGCACCTCTACAAGATCCGCGCCGAACCCATGGAGCATATCCTCAATCACATGGTCGGACCGAATGCGAAGATGTTGGTTTCGCATTTCGGTAGGTAGATGCCGATTTCCCAGATGCCAAGCAAGGCGCATAAGCTGATTGAGATCCTTATGCCTGACTTCGACAATAAGTTCCGGAGCCGCCTGAACATTTATCCACCTCCCATCTTCAAGTTGCAAGCCATCTCCATCGGCCATCGCCACCGCTTTCGGAAGGTCGAGAAGGACATCTTCGCCTTGATCCGTCGTCAGGCGAATGCGACGGCGATGGCGCGCGTCGAAATCGAGCGTGAGACCGCCTGCCGCCATATCCCTCGGCCAGTGCCCGGCGGAGCAATGAATTGAAGCGTAGTGCATCGTCATAGTCAGTACATGAAATAGCGTTGAGCCATTGGCAGCACTTGTGCGGGCTCGCAGGTGAGAAGCCGGCCGTCGGCCCGCACTTCATAGGTTTCCGGGTTAACCTCCATACGGGGGGTGGCGCTGTTTAGAATCATGGAACGCTTGCCGATCCTGCGCGTGTTCGTGACTGGGAGGAGCTTTTTTGCAAGCCCCAGCGTCTTGGCGTTTTCCAGTGAGGCGTCGCTGACGAATGTCACCGAGCTTTCCGTCAAGGAGCGGCCGAACGCGCCGAACATTGGCCGGTAATATTCCGGCTGAGGGGTAGGAATGGAAGCATTGGGGTCTCCCATGATTGCCGCGGCGATGACGCCGCTTTTCAGCACCATGTCGGGCTTCACACCGAAAAAAGCTGGATCCCAGACACAGAGATCCGCGAGCTTTCCGACCTCGATCGACCCGACATAAGCTGAAATGCCTTGAGCTATCGCGGGATTGATCGTGTATTTCGCGATATAGCGCCGCGCCCTGAAATTGTCGTTGTCGCCTTTCTCCTCAGGCAGCCGCCCGAATTGCCTTTTCATCTTATCGGCTGTCTGCCATGTACGTATTATCACTTCCCCGACGCGGCCCATGGCCTGGCTATCCGAAGACATGATCGACATCGCGCCCAAATCGTGCAGAACGTCTTCGGCCGCTATTGTTTCCTTGCGGATGCGGCTCTCAGCGAAGGCGACATCCTCAGGAATACGACGGTCGAGGTGATGGGTGACCATGAGCATATCAAAAGCCTCTTCGGCTGTATTCACCGTGTACGGCCGCGTCGGACTTGTCGAAGCGGGGAGGACATTTGCCTCGCCGCACAGTTTGATGATGTCTGGAGCGTGCCCGCCGCCGGCCCCCTCGGTGTGAAATGTGTGAATGGTTCTACCCTTGAAAGCGGCGATGGTATTTTCGACGAAGCCGCTCTCGTTAAGCGAGTCGGTGTGGATAGCAATCTGCACATCCAAGTCGTCCGCAACGGAGAGGCAACAATCGATGGCAGCGGGAGTCGCACCCCAGTCTTCATGAAGCTTCAAGCCGCAGGCTCCCGCCTCAATCTGTTCAACTAGGGCCGCTGCCGAGCTCGCGTTACCTTTTCCTAAGATACCCAGATTCATAGGAAAGGCGTCCGCAGCCTGTAGCATTCGTTGAATATGCCAAGGCCCAGGTGTGCAGGTGGTGGCTCTGGTCCCCGCCGCCGGACCTGTCCCGCCACCCATCATGGTGGTGAGGCCTGAATAAAGCGCCTCCTCGATCTGCTGCGGGCAGATGTAGTGCACGTGCGTGTCGATGCCACCAGCAGTGACAATCCTACCTTCGCCGGCGATCGCCTCGGTTCCCGGTCCGATAATGATGTCGACGTTCGGCTGCACGTCGGGATTGCCTGCCTTGCCCATAGCGGCAATACGTCCGTCCTTGATACCGATATCGGCCTTAACGATGCCCCGGTGATCGAGGATTAGCGCATTGGTGATGACCGTATCGACCGCGCCCTCGGCGCGAGAGCGCTGCGACTGCCCCATGCCGTCGCGGATGACCTTGCCGCCGCCGAACTTCACTTCCTCGCCGTAGAGCGTGAAGTCTTTCTCTACCTCGATCATCAGATCGGTATCGGCGAGACGCACTTTGTCTCCGACGGTCGGGCCAAACATCTGCGCATATGCGGCGCGGCTAATTGAGTGAGGCATTTTTGACTACTTCCGTATCCAAGGTGATGCTCATGGCGCCAGCGCTTGCGGCAATGCCCCCATGACTGTTCCGTTGAAGCCATAAACCAAGCGCGCGCCGCCGTATGGGATCAGGCAAACGTCACGGGACTGACCCGGCTCGAATCGCACAGCCGTTCCTGCCGGAATGTCCAGGCGATAGCCAAGAACGGCCTGTCGATCAAAGGCGAGGGCCGCATTGGTCTCGGCGAAATGATAATGACTGCCGACCTGAATCGGTCTGTCGCCCGTATTGGCGACTCTAAGAGAGATCGACGCTCTATCCTTGTTCAGGACGATCTCGCCAGATACGGGAATAATTTCGCCAGGAATCATAGTATTTCCATGACCATTGTAGCACCGGACTCGTCTTTGAGCGCCAAGCGCCGGCGACAACAGCCCATAGATGCCGGCGACCCTGGCTCGGATACCGCTCGCGGAAGGGATTTAAAATCAAATGCGGAAAAAGGCACGCTAGAGACCGTTGTCATCGGCGCATCGCTCTTCTTGTTTCGGGTATCCGCAAAAGTCACGGATGAAACCATTCAACGAATTGGGTTGTGAACAGTCACAAGTTTGGTGCCGTCGGGGAACGTTGCTTCCGTCTCGATCTCGGAGATCATTTCGGGGATGCCTTCCATAACCTCATCGCGTGTCACGACCCTGCCGCCGTCGGACATGAGTTCCGCAACAGACTTCCCCTCGCGTGCTCCCTCCAACACGAAATCGGTTATAATCGCGATGCTCTCGGGATAGTTGAGCTTGACGCCCCTTGCCAGCCGCCCTCGAGCGACCAGCGCCGCGAGCGCGATCATGAGCTTGTCTCTTTCGCGCGGCGTGAGATTCATAAGCTTCTCCGTTCAATGACGGGCTTCAGCACAGCCATATCTTCGGCACGCCGAATGGGCCGGGTTTTAGCTCGTGGCTGAATAGCTGAAGAAAGTTGCGCAAGGCGAGCCGCAGGTCGTAGGACGCCTTCGCGGCAAACCGCACGATAACAAGCCCGGCCACCGACGTCACGGCGCAGCGGCACTCCAGGGAAGCAGCAATGTCGCGCAAATACTCTATCCGCTGGTAGAGATGCGGCCCAAAATAGATTAGCGTTGCGACCGCCTTGCAATTTGAAAGCAGGGCCTTCCTATGAACGTGCGGAAACACCTCATCCGTGACACGAAAACTGTCCGCCCAGATCAACCGACCGTCTTTCTTGACGCGCCAACTATCGGTTATGTGTCCGCCGACCATCTCCTCACCGTGCGCGGCACGACCTAGGACAAGGCACTCCAGAGCGAGCAGCTCCGCTCCGGAAGAAAGTTCGACCTCTGTCTCCCGACTCAGGCGTCCCCAATTGAAAACGATTGTTTCCTGCGGGAGCCACGCAAGTCTTGCTGCCTCGCAGGCCTGCAGCCTAGTCGCGATGCGCGCGGGTTCATTCAACGAGCGGTAGACCTTCTCGGCTGCTTGTGATGTCACCGCGATCGAAGCATTGGCCAGCGCTGTCACAGCAAACTTGAGTCGGTCCCCGCCTGCAATGCCTCCTGCAGTATTTACGACAACAGCCTCTTCTATTGCGCCGCCGACCCTTGGGAACATGACGCGAATGGGCGATCGTTGAAAGACGTCCACGATACGAACACCCTTTTCAGAGCCGCTTAGGATGACCCGACCGCAGCCGTCTGCCCGCTGCAGATCGCTATCGGACGGTGTTTTTTCGCGCCCCGCTGGAGAACCAAAACGGTGTGACTCTTCCGCGAGATCACACTGTAGTCTCGCGTCCAACGTCAGTTTCCTCCATTGATCGTACCTACGCCGTCCTTGCGCGCACGCTATACCGCCGAACCGGGCTGTGTTCCTTAGCTGGCGTCGTTCAGCTGTTGAGCCCCGGGGGGTATGACCGGCTCGCCTCGGTCACGCCCCGGCCGGCGCTGCATCGCGTCGCTCAGAACCCGGCCAAGCCCTGCGGGCTGTTGTAGGGAATCTTCACACTCGTGACTTCCTTCAGGGAGCCATCCGAATGTGTGGCGTAGCCCACCAGTTTCGAGGCATTCCCGTAGATCTGATAGAGATACGCTCCATCTGGCGTGATCCAGTTGTCGGCCGGGCCGCTGGTCACGGTTCCGTTGAGCGCCCTGGCGGTGCCGTCTCCCGGAACCTTTGGGCACGCGGGATCGCACGCGATTTCCAGCACGCTGCCGTTGATGTGGTAGCTGCTGATGTTGCTGTAGCCGAAGTTCGTAGCGAAGACTGTTCGGTCATCCGGGGAAACCGCCGCCCAGCACAGCTCGGAGGGCACGCCTGGGCTCGTGTCGATCTTCACGAGCGGGCCGATGGTGACCTTACCGTCTTCCTCGATGGTGCCCATGCTGACTCCATCGCCGACGGCATATCCGATTACGAAGGTATTCGGACGACCGTGCAGGAAGGCGATGTAGAACGGAGAGCCGCCTTTCGCGTCGCAGAACCTGGCTGTACCAAGGGAGCCGTCTTCGCGCAGGGGAAAGACGGCGAGGCCATCGGGATCCGGAGAATTTGAGGCGATCGAGTGGAATGCGCCGCCGCCCCGCTGGACCCAGAGAATAGGCGATCCATCTGGATACAAGCCTGTGGTAACGATTGGCTCGTCGAACGTGGTGCCGACAAAGACGAGCTTCTCATCGGGCGAGACCACAACCATGGTTGACACGCGGTTGGGCTTGTCATGCGTATTCACCGTGTATCGCTCGGGCCGCGCCGTGAGCTTGCCTTCGCCGTGGACGGACATCAGGCGGAGATGGTCGGGGCCGAACGAATGCAAGACGAATAACGTGCCGCTCGAGGGCGCATACGCCAGCGATTTTGCGGTGCCGCTCCTGCCCTCCACAGGATTTCCCGTGGGCTTGACGTCAACCAGCGTGAGCCGGCCTTCCTCGCCCACACGGAAGCTGGAGACTGAATTGTCGCCGCCATTGGTAGTAAACAGAAAGCGCCGATCCGGCGTGAGGATAATGCTACCCGCGCCCTCAAACGCGTTCGGCGCACTCTCCTGGCCACTGATCGGCTTGAAAGTGCCGGAGCCCGCGCCGCCGGTGGGGATGCGTTCCACCTCGGTAAGCGCGCCGCTGCCAGCGCGATGATAGTGAATGATGGCGTTTTGGATCTCGTTTGTCTGCGTGTAGAGATGTCCGCCACTCTGGCTCGACATACCCATTTCTCTGGACATACCCATCTCTTCCGACATTTTCGGCATAACCGTCTTTCCTTATCTTGTCTTCAGCTGGATCATCTACTCATCGCCGAGGCTCCGGTTGGGAGCTCGCATTCTCTAGTCGCTTTCGAAACCGCTTCTGCAGTCTAGCCGCGAACGTCTGACGCCGTCCTGGGGACACATCAGGTGGATCATTTTCGTGACTATTGTCTTAGTGCGCCAACCTTCACGCGAAATAACAATGAACATCGTCATCCGGTCGCTCCTATTGTCTCAGCGGCGGATATCCGCTGACATAAATCCAATCCGACGCTTTCGCCGGCACATGACAGTACTGACAATTCGTCTTGTAGTCGGTTGACGTGGTCTTCGACGGGTTGGCGGCATCGAACCACGACCAGCCCCAACCATCGCCCCACAACCTATTTCCGGCGTGGCGACCGGTGCTGTCCTTCACCATGACGAACCAACCCTTTAAGGTACCGGCGCGACTGACAGTGCCTGTCGTCATTTGTCCGGTGGCTGCGTGAAACACCTCTTTCACCAGCACCGTGCCGTCGGGGAAATGTCCATTCGCACGATAGGAGGAGACGGCGTCAGGTGACGCATAAACGACGTGTAACTCCTTCGAACCCTGGACTTCGTTATCCGCCACCGCCCACGAACCTAAAAACTGATACTTAAGTCGATAGTCTCCTGGTACGTGTAAATTCCCATCAGCGTCGACTACGCTCTCTTCCATTGACGTGACCGCATTCATCTGGCCGTGTGCGACAACAACCGCCATCGCTGAGATTCCGACTATGAAGATGCCCACAACTTTAACAATGTTCATGACCTTGCCCTTTTCCGAGCCAGGAAGATGTCGTCTTTGCAAGGTCACTTGTCCAACAGCGGATAGAACTGGGTCCAAACCTCGTCCCTTTTGGCGCTGGCGATGTGGCAATAGGCGCACTCCGTCTTTGGTTTCAACACGGCGGTCGGAGCCTTTGGCTCGTGATGATTGAAATTGTAGTAGCCCCACCCTCCGGTGTCGGCGTAGCGCTTGGAGTCCTTGACGGTCACGTCGGCACCATTCCAAGGTCCAGGGAAATAGCCTCTCCCCGAAGGCTCGGTTCGTGAGCCATCGGCATTCTCCGCGGGCGGCAGAGTAAGTTGTAGCTCCTTGAACAGAATTGTCCCTTCGGGAAATTCATGTGTTTTCTTGAATATCTCGTATGACCCCGGTTCGATGTAGACGTTGTGAAACTCTGGGAAATTTGCCTTGCCATCATTAAGCGCGTTTGGAGTGAGCGGCGACCCGACATAAACCCATTCGTGAAAATTCTTAGGCAAGATAAGATCACCAGAGGCAGTGTACTCAGGCAGATAACGCGAAGTAGTTTGCGCCTCGCTGCTGTAGAGCGACTGCGCGAGCACGGCTGCCAGAGACACGCTGCCGACCATTGACGAAGTTACAACCAGGGATCTGCGGCGCATCGCTATTCTCCGTGATTTGTTTGGTTTGCTCGCCTGCTATCTGGGCGACCTCCGACCTTCGGATCCCGACCAGTCCTTGAACAAAATACACGACCGCGGGTTCTCAAATAGATGTCGTACAGGACTAACAAATATTCATGCGATCACCGGGGGGTTGCTTCGCTCAACCGCGGCAGGCGGACGATGTCGAGCGTGACGATCAGTGAGGAGGCGCCCACGGTATCGACCCATCGAACTGACTCGGCGAACAGGCGGGTTGAGATCGCTACGATCACTTCGCCCAAAGACAGCGTCCAGCAAGGCTCGGCGTCAACGGCGTGTGCGCCGTTTCAATCCTCAGGCATGCGAATGGACAGAAGGGAACGATGATTGTAAGAAATAAGCCTTGTTGTACCAAAACTGCGGGAGTGGGCGTGAGCGGCGCGAGGCGGGATCAAAGCAACGAAGGAAGGCAGGGCGCACTGACCTCCAACCGAACCCGGTGACCGCTGAGGCATACCAGTGAGATAGATGGGCGCCCATTTTCGAACCGAGCGGTCCGCCCCTGATTTAAGTTGCCGGACGATCGCTAAGCGTTTGGCCGTGCAAGCGAAGAGATGGTCACTAGTGTGATTCAAAGACGCCTAGAATTTCAGATAGCGTGCGGCTGTCATCTCAAGCCACCAACCATGCGGTGAATGGACCGCCCTCATGAGAATTCCTTCGCAATGGGTACACCTGAGAACTGCCCCCATAGGAACCGCATATAGGTGCAAAGAGCCTACCTCACCGGTAGCGTTGCATAGCGCGCATTGTATTTGCGCGGTCGTTATTTCAGGAAGGAAGATTTCCTGAAGAAGACCCGCGGCAGCATTTCCATCGAGAGCGAAATTCGAATTGTTCTCTGTCATGATGCCTATCCCCCCGAGGGTCCGAAGCGTTCCGTTTTGACACTTAGTGAGTCATACCCAAGGTCTACCAGAAGCCTGGAGACGTCCTCCACGAAGGAAGTGGACCCACAGACAAAAATTCGCGGTTTTTGCTTAGCTGGAAAGCACGTCTCGGCAAGCAATGCTTTATCAATTCTTCGCCGGTGACCGGACCAATTTGGCGGCTGTTTGCGGGTCAAAGTGTTGATGACACGCAAATCCGGGTCGCGGTGCGCCATTGCATCGAGCTCTTCTCGATAGATGACATCCTCCAGACTTCGGGATGAGTACAGCAGTGAAGCAGGAACGCGACCCATCCGTTTATCGCGGTGACGTAGCATGGCCATTAGCGGTACGATGCCAGAGCCGCCTGCTATGAGACATAGAGGATAGCCAATAGCGGGGTTCCAAACGAAATAGCCGCCGATGGGCCCCCTCAATTCGAATTGATCGCCGGCACGAAGATCGACTGTTAGATAGTGTGAAACCTCACCATTGTCCACTAATTCCACAGTCAAACTGAGTAGTTTGTCTTCCGGGGGCGAAGCGATCGAATAGCTGCGCTGCGCCTGGTAGCCTCCTTCAGCAGTCAGCCGAATATCGACGTGCTGACCAGGTAAGTGCCCTCGCCAACTTGGTACGTGCAGAAGAAGGCTCTTCACGCGAGGCGTTTCGACCACAATTTTCCGTACGTCGATCAGCTGCCACTCCAACCGCCGCACAGGTACGGTCGTCATATCAATCACACTCAGTCACCATCATATCTCTGCTCTTTCCGGGGATCGCCGTAATTGTGATAGCCTAATGACTCCCAGAAACCGCGTTCATCTTTTTTCATAAAGCGCAATCTCCGCACCCATTTGCCGCTTTTCCAAAAGTAAAGATGCGGCACGAGCAGCCTGGCCGGGCCACCGTGCGCGGGCAGAATCGGCAAACCTTCATATCGGGTCGCTATCATCCCCTTGCCGTCAACAAGATCCGCAACCGGGATATTTGTTGTGTAACCCCCCTCGCAATGAGCCATGACAAAGGGCGCCGGCGGCTCCGAGCGGCCCACTGCCTTCAATAAATCGTCAAATGTGACCCCTCGCCATGTCGTGTCGAGCTTCGACCACTTTGTGACGCAGTGAATGTCGGTCTTGATCGTCGTCTGTGGGAGCGCCTCGAACTCTGCCCAGTTCCATTTGCCGAGCGCGGATCCGGCAAGCTCCAGGCCAAAGGTCCAGTCTTCTGGTGCGATTCGTGGCGTAGGTCCTGCCGATAGCACCGGGAAGTCCGTCGTCACATACTGTCCGGGCGGTACCCGGTCATTCGGGGTTTGCTCCTGCCGCCTCGACCTGAACCCGCGAGAAATTGGGGCTTCTTCCATGGGGAGCGTCCTTGGCTTCTGGAGCCCGGAACACGGCGATGGGTCATAGCCAAGCCTCGGGCAGAGTCAATCGTACATCAAGCGTCTCGTGCGCAGAAGCAAGCTCGAGCCGAGCGAACGCTAGGCGGCCGCGGCGAATTCCGATAGCGGGCCGACGCAATATTCGTTATTCCGGTCCGGTATGGAGTTTGATTCCACGAACGCTGCGAAAGCGCGCGCGCTAGCGGTCGCCATCCTGCCGTGCGGGAACACCACCCACAGTTCGGTCTCTGGCAAGGTCCATTCGGCGAGGACCGCGTGCACCGCTCCGCACGCCAGCTCTGGCGCAAACACCCACTGGGACCCGATCGCCAAGCCCATGCTGTTGAGGACGGCGGCCCGCACGCCCTCGGCCGCGCTCAGATGTAGGCGGCCCGAAAGAGTCACGGACGTCTCCGAGTCGTCCTTGCGGAAAATCCAGGCGGAGCCACCACCGCGGTCTCGGGTATAGATCACCGCCTCATGCCCGCCTAGTTCGGCTGGCGTCGTCGGAACGCCGGTGCGGTCGAAATAGTCGGCTGTCCCCAAGACCAATCGCTTGGTTGACGCAACTTTACGTCCGGTAAGTGAGGGGTCTAGAAGCGGCCCAAAACGTAGGCCGATGTCGGCGCCCTCCTCGATGAGATCGACTGGCCGATCATCCTGGAGGAGGTCGATCGAGAGCTCGGGATGCGCTGTCAGGAACGGGGCCAGACGCGGGATGAGGTGCAGTCGTGCGAAAGTTATATCTGAACTGACTCGCAAACGACCTGACAGGCGCGCGCCCGCGCCATTGGCCGCGCACTCGGCTTCTCTGGCTTCTTCGATTGCTCGGCGGGCGCGCTCGTAATAGCTTTGCCCGGCTTCGGTCGGCACTAGGTGGCCACGCGTCGAGCGCATCAACAGACGCACGCCGAGCCGCTCTTCCAACTGCGCGACGGATTTCGAAACCGCGGACTGGCCGACGTTTAGGTGCCTCGCCGCGGCCGAGAACGACCTACTCTCCAACACCCGAACGTAAGTTTCCATTAGGCCCAATCGATCCATGGTCAGTCTCACTAATGAGTCGTGGATGGGAAATTGTGAGTTTCCGTTCTAACAATTGCCGACTGCCGGCTTCTCCATTGGCAGCAGCACTTGAAGGCGTGCAAACCTAATTTGCGCTAGCGCCCGGTGACGAGACTGCCGCGAACTGGCGGAGAGCCTCTAGAAAAAAGCGTAGGCTTATTGTCGATTTTGATCGTCTTCGTTCGAGTTATTTCATCACTTCAGGGTCTGATCCGGGCTCTCCGTGGAGCTAGAGTGTGGTCGGACGCATCAAAACGCGGCACATAAATACAAGAACGCAGAAAGAACGCGGCATAATTTGGGGAAATCACTGCCTTGAGGGCGCGAAGAGCATCAATGGCGCGTCGATTTCGTCCTGCCACTCCTGAAGGTCACAGTTTAAGTGCGGGCCCCGATGATCTGGGTCGTCTTTGCATTGATGACGGGCGCCGCGCTGCTTTGCGCTCTTTGGCCGCTGACGCGTCGGCGCGCCGCGCCCGAGGGCGAGGCGCGCTCGGTCGCCTTTTATAAGGCGCAGCTCGAAGAGATCGAGCGTGACGTCGCCCGCGGGCAATTGCCGGAGGGCGAGGCGGCGGGCGCTCGCGTCGAAGCCGCGCGCCGCCTCATCGCCGCGGGCGAGCGGGCCAAGGCCGTCGCCGCCGCCGAAGGCGGCGGCCCCCGTCGCGCCATTGCCGCGCTCGTCATTCTGATAGGCGTGCCGCTGGTCGCGCTCGGCTTTTACGCCCGTTACGGCGCCCCTGCTGAGCCCGATGAGCCGATCCTGGCGCGATTGAACGATCCTTCGCGCGCCGATGACCTTTCCGCCGGGGTCGCCAAGATCGAAGCCCATCTCATCGCTCATCCCGATGACGGGCTCGGCTTCAAAGTCATCGCGCCCGCCTATATGCGGCTCGCGCGCTATGACGAAGCGGTCAAAGCCTTCAGCGAAGCTTTGCGCCTCATCGGCGACAATCCCGAAACGCGCGCTGATTACGGCGAGGCGCAGGTCGCCGCCGCCGGGGGAATCGTGACGGCCAATGCGCGCGCCGCGTTCCAGCAAGCGCTCGCCGGCAAGCCTGACCTGCCGAAAGCACGCTACTATGCCGCGCTCGCCGCCGAGCAGGACGGCAACAAATCGCTGGCGGCCGATCTCTATGAAAAGTTGCTCGCGGACTCGCCGCGGGGCGCGCCCTGGGCGCCGGTTGTACGCCAGCGTCTTGCCTCGCTCAGGGCAAAAGAGCCGGCGCCTTCGGCGAAAGTCGACGCGCCGCCAAGCGACGAGGCCCGGGCGATCGCTTCGCTGACCCCGGAGCAGCGGCAGGCGGCGATCCACGGAATGGTCGACCGCCTCGCCGCCCGGCTCGAAGCCAAGGGCGATGACGCGGAAGGTTGGCAGCGTCTTATTCGCGCTTATACGGTCTTAAATGAGCCCGACAAGGCCAAGGCCGCGCTCGTCAAGGCGCGCGAAGCGCTGGGCGGCAACGACGCGGCCAGGCGGGATCTGGAAACGCTCGCCAAAGAACTCGGGCTGGAGAGCTGACGTGACGCGAAAGGGACGACGGCTCACTCTCATCGGCGTCGCGCTTTGCATCGTCGCTTTCGCGGCGGGTCTCGCGCTCTACGCCCTGCGCGACAGCATTGTCTTCTTCTACGGGCCGTCGGAGCTCGCGCAAAAGGACGTGCAAGCCGGCGCGCGCCTGCGCATCGGCGGCCTGGTGAAGGCGGGTTCGCTCGTCAAATCCGACAGCGAGAAAATCTCCTTCGTGATCACCGACAATGTCCGTGACGTCGCGGTGACCTATCAAGGCCCGGTCCCCGATCTTTTCCGCGAGGGACAGGGCGTCGTCGCCGAAGGCGTGCTCGAAGCGCCGGGAAAATTCCGCGCCGATACGATCCTCGCCAAGCACGACGAGCGCTATATGCCGCGCGAAGTGGTCGACGCTTTGAAGAAACAGGGCCGCTGGCAGGAGAGCGGGGGCGGATCATGATCGTCGAGATCGGACATTACGCGCTGACGCTGGCTCTCGCCTTGGCGCTGGCCCAGGCGATCGTCCCGCTCTGGGGCGCGGCGAAACGCGACGAAGGGTTGATCGGCGTCGCTCAATCGACCGCGCTCGGTCAATTCGCGGCGATCGCGCTATCGTTCGGCGCGCTCGTCGAAGCGCATCTCGTCTCGGACTTCTCGGTGCTGAACGTCGCCGAGAATTCCCATACCGCCGTGCCCATGGTGTACAAGATCACCGGCGTCTGGGGAAACCACGAGGGCTCGATGCTGCTCTGGGTCCTCATCCTTGCCTTTTTCGGCGCGCTGGTCGCCGCCTTCGGACGCGGACTGCCGCCGGTGCTGCGCGGCAACGTACTTGCCGTGCAGGGCATGATCTCGAGCGCCTTCCTCGCCTTCATCCTGATGACGTCTAACCCCTTTGCGCGGCTCGATCCGGCGCCTTTCGAGGGTCGCGATCTCAATCCGATCCTGCAAGACCCGGGCCTCGCCATTCATCCGCCGCTTCTGTACCTCGGCTATGTCGGCTTCTCGATCGTCTTCTCCTTCGCCGCCGCAGCGCTGATCGAAGGCCGGGTCGACGCCGCCTGGGCGCGTTTCGTCAGACCCTTCGCGCTCGTGGCCTGGTGCTTCCTGACCCTCGGCATTGCAATGGGCTCGTACTGGGCCTACTACACGCTCGGCTGGGGCGGCTTCTGGTTCTGGGATCCGGTCGAGAATGCTTCGCTCATGCCCTGGCTCGCCGGAACCGCCTTCGTACATTCCATCGCTGTCATGGAGAAGCGCGAAGCGCTGAAAGTTTGGACCATCTTCCTCGCCATCCTCGCCTTTTCGTTTTCACTGCTCGGCACGTTCCTGGTGCGCTCGGGCGTCTTGACCTCTGTCCATGCCTTCGCCAGCGATCCGCGCCGCGGCGTTTTCATACTCCTGATCCTCGCCGCCTTCATCGGCGGCGCCTTGGCTCTGTTCGCCTGGCGTGCGCCGGCGCTCAAGCAGGGCGGCCTCTTCGCGCCGATCTCGCGCGAAGGCGCCTTGGTGCTCAACAATCTGTTTCTGACCACAAGCTGCGCCGCCGTGATGATCGGAACGCTCTATCCGCTGGCGCTCGAGCAGATCACCGGCGAGAAAATCACCGTCGGCGCGCCTTTTTTCAACATGACCTGCGGCATATTGATGATCGCGCTTTGCTTGATCGTACCCATCGGTCAGTCGCTTGCTTGGAAACGCGGCGACCTCCTCGGCGTCGCGCAGCGTCTCGCCGTCGCCGCCGCCGCGGGCTTAAGCGTTGCGATCGCCTTGCTCGCGGCGACGACAGGCGGGCCGGTGCTGGCCCCGATCGGCGCCGGCCTTGCGACCTATGTGATCCTCGGCGCCTCGAGCGAGATCGCCGCACGGCTTTGGCGCGGCCGGGCGTCGCTTCAGGTCGCGTTCTCGCGCGCGCTGGGCCTGCCGCTCTCCGTCTGGGGCAGCGCGATCGCCCATGTCGGCGTGGGCGTCACTTTGCTTGGCCTTGCGATGACGGGGCTCGGCGCCGAAACAATCGCCTCGATGAAGATTGGCGAGCCGCGGACGGTTGGTCCTTATGAAGTGACCATAGAAGCCATCGAGCCGCGGACAGGGCCGAACTATCGCGATGTCGTCGCCAAGGCGGCGATCCGCAACGGCGGCGCGCTCGTTGCGACCGTCGAATCCTCCAAGCGCTTTTTCCCGGCGCGGCAGATGTCGACGACCGAGGCCGGCATCGTCACGCTTAACCTCGGTCAGGTCTATATATCGATCGGCGATCAAACCGGCGGCGCGATCGCCGCGCGTCTCTACTGGAAGCCGCTCGTCTCATTGATCTGGATCGGCGCCTGCATCATGGCCTTCGGCGGCGCTTTGTCGCTCGCCGACCGGCGCCTGCGCATCGGCGCGCCGGTCCGCGCCAAAGCTGCGCTCGCGGCGCAGCCCGCCGGGACGCCTTAGATGGCGCGCGCGGCGACCTTTGCGCTTGCGCTCGCTGCGCTCGGCGCGGTTGCGACGGCCCATGCCGTCCAGCCGGACGAAATGCTCCCCGATCCCAAGCTCGAAACGCGCGCCCGCGATCTCTCGGCCGGGCTGCGCTGCATGGTCTGCCAGAACCAGTCGATCGACGATTCCGACGCCACGCTCGCCCATGACATACGCGTTTTGATTCGCGAGCGTCTCGCCAAAGGCGAGAGCGACGAGGCGATAAAGGCCTTTCTCGTCTCGCGCTACGGCGACTTCATCCTGCTCAAGCCGCCGTTGAAAATGAACACGCTTCTCTTATGGGGCGGCCCGCCGCTGATTCTTCTCCTTGGGGCGGCCTCCGTGCTCGCAGGGGTCCGCCGACGCGCCAAAACCAATCTCCCGCCCTCGCCCTTGACGGTCGCCGAAGAGCGCCGGGTCGCCGCCTTAAGATCGCCTTAACCTCAGACTTGTTGACAACAGCGAGCGAGAGTCGTGAGTAGCGTCCTACAAGAGTTCGCCATGACCGGCTACAGACTGCCCGTTTCATGATTGATCGTGGTCGTTGCGACGTCCTGCATCATGCTGAGGAGCTCTTGAGGAATTGACACGGGCGTGCAGGCCTTATCGCCGTCAATGAAGAACACTAATCCCCCGGCATCGCCCTCGACCTGTGCGAGCACCGCACGGTCGCCGTAGGGTAAGCCCCCCGGTGTATTGGGGATCATCACGTAAATGCCGCGAAGGAATTGCCATTGCTCGGGTGTGAGTTCGATCCATTTGCCGTTGCGCGCCGCAATTGCGTCTTTCGGTACGGAGACGTCGACGCATCGACCAGTAGTATCGGCAGCAAAAACCATCTGCGGAAAAACCGCCAGTGCGCCGGCGATGACGAGTCTGGACTTGTTCAACATGA
>Ga0206856_10218_pt1 | contig 18629 bp, 14 predicted proteins | sample Alteio_BWOrgCont_48_FD_152630 | JGI IMG/M metagenome (GOLD analysis project Ga0206856, IMG submission 152630) | Enriched cells from forest soil in Barre Woods Harvard Forest LTER site, Petersham, Massachusetts, United States -... | ecosystem: Environmental > Terrestrial > Soil > Temperate forest >...
TGCTGCCATCTTTGCATCTACAAAAGCTGGAACTTTGCAGCCCGGAGGAGCGATGATATCGGCAATCGCCGTCGAAACCGCCCATGCCCCTTCAGAATAACTCGAGGCCTGGCAAGCACCTTCCTCAGAAACGTTGAGACACTTAAGCAATGGATCCCAAATCGCGGCGATCTTCACTCTCGACAATTCACACGGCGCAACGGACTGAACGACGAGACGAGTGAGTTCAAATTTTGAGCGTGAAGGTTCTTTTTGAACGAGTTTCACAAAACCGCTGCCCAGGCGAATCACGAGCTCGTCGTTTTCGTTACGATTCATCACGCCGATCCCACGCCAAGCAAGATCCGGCTCCTCCATCACGGGAGGGCGCTGGATTTTTAAATTCGCCACGATTTGTGCCATCGATTCTGCAGTGTTTTCAGGCAATTCTTTTCGGTGACTCGCAATCCAACCTTTGAGCTCGCTCTTGATCGAGTGAAACTGATCAATCACCGTCGCCCACTCGCCCTTGGTCACCTTCGTGAGTTTCGGACCTTCGCCGCGATATTCAACGCTGGAGCAAGTGTTTCCGGCACCAGCGACTGGCGCCGTGGCGACGTGTTCATTTTCCGCAACGTCTTCTGAATCTTCCGGCTCTTCCGCTTGGGCGAGTTTATTCATCTGCTCTTCCGTCACTTTTGCGGGAGCTCGGAGGTTATTGGTGTGCTTCGCCTCGAGATTTTTAGTCGCTGCCAAATTCGCTGCTGTTTTAAAAGAGGATGGTTTTAAAACAGCAGTGAACGATCCGGACGAAAAATACTGTTTTCGCACAAAGAACTGGATCCCAAGCGCAAAGACGATTGCAGGAATCGCAAAAACTACGATTTTCCACCACATTGAATCGCGCATCCCACCCGTTTGGCGCATATCACTTCTTCTCCTGTGTTCTTCTCTTTGTTCTTAAGGCTGTCCCGTCGTCCTCAAGTGTAATGGAGATTTTTAGAAATAAAAATCGGTCGATTTTGCCTACATAACTAGTCAATAATTTGACTTCTTGAAAAACAGAATTACAATGCTTTCCATATGAAATCCTCTCAAAGCCCTTGCTCGAACTTCGCCCCAGCGCATTCCCTCACTCAGACGATTTTCGTCATCGCATTTTCATTGCTTCTCGCCCTCCCCTCATGCAGTTCCGGAGATAGGCGATCCGACGGACCCAGCGAACAGGATAAGATTTCAGCATCGAACGGCGATGGGCTCGAAACACTGGTGGTCATGGGGACCAACGATATCCATGGCGCTCTGGCTCCAATGTCGCTTAAAACACGAGACTCCGCCGCGGTTCCATACCAGGCAGGCGGCGTGGCCTACCTCGCCAGTTATGTTCAAACGTTGCGCAGTCGATTTGGAGATCACTTTATCTGGCTCGACGGGGGTGATGAGTTTCAAGGTACGATCGAGAGCAATACCGAAAAAGGCAAACCCATGGTCCTGTTCTTCAACAAGATGGGACTGAACGCAGCGGCCGTCGGCAATCACGAATTCGATTATGGTCCCGAGACTCCAGAATCACCGGATAAACTGGGTGCCCTCAAAGCGCGCATGCTTGAAGCGCACTACCCCTATGTGGCCTCGAATATTTACGAAAAAGGAACTCACGAACGCCCTCCGTTTCCGAATACTTATCCGCACACGATGCTCACAGCCGGGCGCTTAAAAGTCGGCGTGATCGGCCTCTCCACGATCGACACGCCTCGCACCACACGTGCAGAAAATGTTCAATCTCTTGACTTCGGCCCCCTCAAAGAAGCCACTCTTCGCGAAGCAAAAGCGCTCCGTGAAGAAGGAGCAAACGTCGTTCTCATCACCGCTCACGCAGGAACAAAATGTGAACATGGCCGTGGCCCCATCGGTAACACCGTTCGAACTTCCACGGACCCACAAGGCGAATGCGATGACGAAGAGATGGTTCAACTTTTACGCTCGCTCCCTACTGGAACGGTCGATGGTGTCGTCGCAGGCCACACCCATCAAGTGATTCATCATTGGATCGCCGGCACTCCCGTTATTGAAGGCGGAGCAAATGGTCGATATTTCAACGTGATGTACCTGGTCTATGACTGGAAAACTCACAAACTCCTGACCGATCGAACTCGCATCGAAGGGCCCGTCCCCGTCTGTCCGCAGGTATTTGAAAATCAAAACGACTGCAATGGCGACCGTGTCGCGCCCCACGAAGGTCGCGGAGCGCTCGTGACACCCAAGTTCCACGGCGAAACAATCAGACCCAACTCCGAAGTTCAAGCGATGCTAGACGTATCGTTTGCAAAATCCGCCGAACTCAAAAAACAAGTATTCGGCCAAGCCGCTCGCCCGATTGAACCCAATCGCACAGCAGAATCCGCTCTCGGAGATCTCGTCGCGGACTCCGTTCGGGCAGCAGCTCACGCGGATATCGCCGTCGTCAACTCGGGTGGTATTCGTGCGCCCCTTGAATCCGGCCCCATTACGTACGGCGATATTTTTCGAGTACTCCCTTTTGACAATGCGATCTCGGTGATCAAGATGAGTGGCAAAGAACTTCGTCTCATGATTCGCATTGCTGAGAGCGGATCTCGAGGGGTTTTTCCATCTTCCGGACTCAAGCTCACCCTGATCAGTTCCACGGACGATGCACCCTCCAATGACCTCAACGGCGACGGCAAAATCGACACCTGGGAGATCAACCGAATCCTCGATGTCAGACTCGCGGACGACAATCCTATTCAAGATAAAAAAATGTATACGGTCGCTACGATTGACTTCCTCGTCACCGGAGGCGACGACCTCGGTTGGTTTATGAAACAGCTTCCGGCTGAACGAATCCAACTTGATGCGGCGGGCTTGATGCGCGATGGCTTGGCCACATATGTTCGCACTCTCAGCGCAGCCGGCCCAATCAACTCACTCGAAAGGCCTATCGTGGATCCCACAAACCCGCGCGTGAAGTTCGAAAAAGTCAAAAAAGCGACAAAAAAACATCGCAAACGACGCCGAAAGTCTTAGAGCCTGCACTCTACGATTCCCCCCTTCTATGGGCTCCTGATTTCATGTTAGGCTAACGATAGGGGGCTCGTGGAAAATGGCTAATGGACGCAATCAGCTGACGGGCGCGGAGATTTTAGGATTCATCGACCAGGCGGTCAAAAAGGAATTCGACGCCAACCGCCGAGTTTTGTCCTTCGATGAATACTTGGTTCTTCTTGCCGAAAATCCAAACCAACAAACTCGTGGATCAGCTTGTTACATGGCCGACATGATGGATTGGTTCGGTGTCACACCCGCGACAGAAGCCTCCACGCTCATCGGCAATCACTTCTCCCGTTTTAAACTTTTCGATCTCCCCATCGACGGCATCGCTTCAAAAGTAGTCGGTCAGGAAGGCGTGCAAAACCAGATCTATCGCGCGCTTCGCTCTTTTAGCCGACAAGGCTTAAGCAACAAACTTTTACTGCTTCATGGCCCAAACGGCAGCGCAAAAAGCTCCATCGCACACGCTCTGATGAATGGACTTGAGCGCTACTCACACGAACCTCAGGGCGCGACTTACACGTTCAACTGGGTTTTCCCGGTCGAACGTTACACCAAAGGAGGGATCGGGCTCAGCACCTACGCAGCCTCAAAAGACTCCCAACATACGACTAGCTTTGCGAAACTCGCCGACGAAGAAGTCGCAGCGCGGATGCCGTGTGATATGAAAGATCATCCGCTTCTCTTGATCCCTCAAGCTCATCGCCGGAGCTTCCTCGAAAAACTTATCGGAACCGAAAAAACAAACGCCATCTGGGAAACTCTCCCGACCTACTTGGTCGAAGGAGATCTCTGCCATCGCTGTAAACAAATCGCAGAAGCATTACTGAGCGCCAATCACGGCGACTTCAAAAAAGTTCTCATGCACGTTCAAGTTGAGCGCGTCTACTTTTCGCGTCGTTATCGCACCGGGCTTGTGACGATTGAACCGCAACTTCATGTCGATGCTCAATACCATCAACTCTCCTACAACAAGAGCATGTCGGCACTGCCAGCCGCGCTTCAAAGCATCAATCTCTTCACTCTCACCGGCGATTTGATCGACGGTAACCGCGGAATGATTGAGTACAGCGATCTGCTCAAACGGCCAGTTGATACTTTCAAATACCTTCTGGGTGCCTGCGAAACGGGCTCCGTCAATGTATCAAACAGTATCGCTTATCTCGACACTGTCATGATCGGCTCGACGAATGAGATTCAACTGGATGCTTTCAAGGAGTTTCCGGATTTTACCAGTTTCAAAGCGAGAATTGAACTCATCCGTGTCCCTTACTTGCTCGCCGTCCACGAAGAACAACAGATCTACGAAAAACAACTCCCGCAAGTCGCAAGCGAAAAGCATGTTGCCCCTCATACGAGTTGGACCGTCGCTCTTTGGGCCGTCTTGAGCCGCTTGAAAAAACCAAACAGCATCAATTATCCGCCAAACGTCAGCACGATCGTTTCGAATCTGACCCCTCTCGAAAAAGCGAAACTCTACGACTCCGGAGACATGCCGGGTCCGCTCACTCCTGAAGATCGCAAACTCTTACGCGCGACCCTCAAAAAACTCCGCGACGAATACACCAACATTCCCTACTACGAAGGCCGCATGGGCGCCTCCGCTCGAGAGATGAAATCTATCCTCTACGACGCCGCTCAAAACCCGGAATTTGCGTGCCTCTCTCCTCTCGCCGTCCTTCGCGAAACCGAAGAGTTCGTCAAACGAGTGAGTGAATATGAGTTCCTCAAGCAGGACGTCAAGGACGGGTTCCACGATACCATCGAATTCATCAATACAACTCGCACAGAATATCTCAATCTCGTCGACGGCGAAGTCCGTCAATCCATCGGACTTTACGACTCTGGACAATGGGAGGACTTCCTCCGCCGTTATGTCCAACAGATCTCGCTCGTCCTTAAAAAAGAAAAAACCAAAAACCCGATCACCGGCAAGCTCGAAGATCCAGACCACGCACTGATCGAAGAATTCGAAAAAATCGTCGAAGCCGTACCCAAAGACAACCCGACGGCCACCAAAGAACGCGACGAGTTTCGCCACAATATCATCACGCAGGTCGGTGCCTGGTCGCTGGATCATCCTAAAGAAAACGTCGTCTATTCAAAGGTTTTCCCCGAATATTGGCGCAAACTCGAAAAACACTACTTCGAGTCCCAAAAGACGCTTCTGACGAAGATGCACGACGCCCTCCTCGTCTACGACACGGACCATCCGTCTTCTGCCTTGAGCTCTTCTTCAACTCATGGGGCTCACGGGACTCTGGCTCAGGACTCCGAGGGAGTCGTACTAGCCCGCCAGACGGTCAATAATATGAAGTCCAAGCTTGGATACTGTGAAAAATGTGCTAAAGAAGTGATCATTTTTCTCATGCGCCAAAGGTATTAAATAATTTGAGTTTAAAATCATCCTCGAACCTGACTGAAGACTCCTATTTGGTCACCCATTATGTCGATCGCACGGGCATACGCCTGGACTCCTTCCTCAAGGACCGGTATCGCAAGCGTTCCCGCGTTCAGATCAAGCGAGCTATCGACGATGGCGCGATCACCATTAGACGAGATCAGAGTCCTCACCTGCTCTTGGGTCGCCTCAAAGCCAGTTTACAGCTCATCGCAGGTGACGAAGTTTACGTCATGAGTGAGCGCAAACCGGAACCGCCGGTCTGCTTTGATTATAAGATTATCCATGAGGATGAGACTCTTTTTATCATCTCTAAACCCGCGAACCTCCCCGTCCATCCGGCAGGACGCTACTTTTTCAACACGCTTCTGGTCCACCTTCGGACTCAAGGCCACCGAACCCCACTCAAAGCGGAACGAGAGTTTTACTTGGTTCATCGGATCGATAAAGAAACCAGCGGGATCCTCGTTCTCGCTCGCGACAAAGAAGTCTGCACGCATCTGACTCGTCAATTCGCAGAACGTTCAACTCGTAAGCGCTACTTAGCGATCGTACACGGTGCTCCGCCCGAGACGTTCTCCGTCAGCCACGCTCTTCGCCGTGCCACGAACTCAGTCGTCGATCTCAAAATGGAGGTTGGACCCGAGAGCGAAGGTGCCCAATCAGCACACACCGATTTTAAACGCATCAGTCAGCATAAAAACCGGCACGGCGAATTCTCGCTCGTCGAATGCTTCCCGAAGACGGGACGTCAACACCAAATTCGCGTGCACTTAGAAAGCGTCGGACATCCCATCGTGGGCGACAAGCTTTACGGGCGCTCAGAAGAAGAGGCCTTGCGCTTTTATGAGCGCCAAAGACTCACCCCTGAGGCGGAGGCAAAACTCATCCTCCCGCGCCACGCGCTTCATGCGGCCGGCATCATCTTCGAAGATCCAAGCACCGGCAAAGAAGTCGAGTTCCGCTCAGAATTACCAACTGATCTTCAACGTTTTTTAGATTACGGAGACGTCGGCGATGGGTTAGAAGATTGTAAAAGCCAACGACCATCCGCGACCGGGTTGAACTGATATTGCTGTTTCATGAAGTAGTCCGCCAGTACATCGCGTGCGATACCAAACTCTTCATATGGCAATCCCGCAAACTCCGAATACCCCGCTCCACCCGTCATTAAGAAGTCCAAAGTCGCTACTTTAAAAAGCCGAGTGATAGGCGCGATCTGGCCTTTGTCTAAAGTATAAATTTGTTCACCTGCAACAGTCGAGACACTTAAAAGTTTAGCGTTCGCATCATCATCGCCAGACGTGCCGCAATTGCGTTGATAAACCACTTTGAGTCCGCTTTGCATGAGTGCGCCGGATTTGCCACAAGTCGCAATCGATTGACGAAGCAAACTCAAAAGTTTATCGACGGGCAACACTGTCGTCAAACAGCCGCGGTTATTGAAAGGGATCACGCTAAAAAAGGTCTCATAGTCAATATCACCAGCGGGCAAGGGCTCGCGCATCCCTCCCGTATTCATCATAGCGATCTCGGCCCCCGAAGCGGCTCTCATGGCATCCGTCAAAACGTCAGCAAGAGGACTTTCTAAAATACGATCGACCTTGATCACAGCTGTCGAAGTCCCTAGTTTTTCTGAGGCAAGCTGAGAAAACACAGGTTGGTTTCGTACCGCCGAGATGCGACCCGGGATCGTCGCACTATCGACCACTTTCACACCTTCATAATAGACCCCGGAGGCATCCGACTTACAAAAAGGCAGCCGATCCGAAGGAGACCCACAGGTGTCTTGAAGGATTCGAATCGAATCAATCGCGCGCGTGCGACTCAGATCTACTGCATTCTGAGTCGTGTTGTAGATCACATCAATCCGGCTAAACATCTTGCCACCTGATCCGGATTGAATGATCGGAACGCCTTGAACGCGGACATTGTTTTCAAAGTGAGTATGCCCCGCCATCACCGCATCCAGTACATGCGCTCCAGACGCTTTAGTCATGATTTTGCGAACAACATCACTGATGGAGGACTCCGTATCTGTGTTGCCATCATGAGCAAGCATCACAAAAACGTCCACTTTTTGGGACGCCTGAATCTCAGCAACCATATCCAGATACGCATCAGCCTCATCGCGGAAGCAGAGGTCCGAAACATTTTGCGCCATCGTCGTCACAGGTGTCGAAACATTATCGATCCCGATCACAGCAACGGTCAATCCAGCGACTGTCTTAGTGATGTACGGCACCAAAAAGTCGGGACGGGATGCGGTGACTTCAGCGGCCCAATTGAGTGTCGAGCCATCACTCGCAGCAACACAGCCAATGTTTTTCACTGGCACCGATAAGGAAGCCGTCAGGTAGGTGTTGGCCGAAACGATGGGAAAATAATTTTCGTTTGCGAGTTTTTTGAGCGCACCCCGAGGATCTTGATCCGCAGTCTGTGGCGTCACCACATCATCTTCCCAGCCGATTGGGCCAAAATCATAGTCATGATTGCCGGTGATAATCGCGTCGTAGCCCACATCTTTCATGGTGTCGAAAGTCAGCTGGCCTTCCGTAAAATTACTAATCAAAGTTCCCTGGAACTGGTCGCCCGCATCCAGAGTGAGACTCCCCACCCGATCTGCTCCATACTGATTGACGATCCCCGTACGGATGGCTTGCGCGATCCCAGCCCAAGTCGCCATACCGCCAAAATGCGACGCCTTGGCTGGAGGGACGCCCGGAGTCGCCGGCGCACCGGCAACGACCGTCGGCTCGATGCCACCGTGGATGTCGTTGGTCGCCAGAAGCGTGATCATTTTTTCGTCAGGGGCTAGGGAAAACACAGATGGGCTCGGCGAAGGAGCAGGAACGGGTGAAGATTTAGGTGCGATCGTCGCGTGACGATTTGAATTATTTTGGGCAACAGCAAGGTGAGCAAAAGCGAGTACGGACGTCACACTCGCCATGACTATCATCACACCTAATGGAGCTCTGACGCCCCGACCGACAATCCGTGCTGTTTTATTGCGCCGCATAGTCCCCACCCCGTGGCGCCAGCAAATATCATATCTTGGGACGAGCAGCCAGAAGTCGTTGGATCATTTCACTAAATCCCGCCCCGCTTGGACTTGAGGTTAGCCAGCGAGGCGGATTAAGCAATTGATCCAAGTACTTAGTCAAATTAGCCACCCCTACGGAGTGGCTAAATGCTTTAAACATAGGCTCGTCGTTCGGAGAATCACCGACGAAAATCCACTCTTCACGTGCCGGAGCGCCGGGGGTCGCCGCCAGCCAGTGCTCGAATCCCGAACCCTTGTCATAATCGCCAAACCACGTATTGACGTGAATACTCGAAAGTTTCGCGTGCGCACCACTCTGATGGCAAAGATTCAAGAGGCTTTCCACATCGGACGGACTCCACGTCGGGACGTCCTCGCAGATGTCGATCGCAAGATCGTACTCGCGGTAACTTTGATCGGAAGCCCATTTCGCATTCGGGAAGCGGGCCAAGATTTTTCCTTCAAGTGATTTCAGCTCTGCTTTGAGCGCCGAAGCGGATTTTCGAGCGGGTGTGTCGATCCTGCGACGAACTCCGTCTTTCATGAAAAATGTAAAAGCCCCGTTTTCACCCACGACTGCATCGACAGGCCAAAAACGCGCAAAATGATCACACCACCCCGCCGGGCGCCCTGTGATGGGCACCACAGTAAATCCCGCATTTTTCGCAGCCCAGAGGGAGGCAAAAGCCTCGGCCGTCAACTTACCATGCGTCGACAATGTGTCGTCGATGTCGAGGCAAATGCCACGGATCTTGGAGAGTTCACTGAACGGGGCTTGCTCCCACTTTTGAGGTTTCATTTCGCCAACTCTTTCGAATGGATCTTATTCAAATAAACCTCGCACGTCTTGTGACAACCGATGCGCTCATGCTCGCAAGGCTCGACGTGGATATTGACCGATGCCCCTCGAAAACCCGCCAATATTTTATTTTCAATCTCATCGCACACAGCATGAGACTCCACGACTGTGAGATATCCACAGACGTCTAAATGAAAATCCACGTGTCGGGTGGCTCCACTTTTTCGCGTACGAAGATCATGGGCTCCAATGACTTTGAACTGTCGCAAGTCTCGAGACGTTTGCTCCGGAGCGTTCTCGGATTTCACAAAACTATCTAGGATTTGACGGATCTCGAGGATCTCCGCTTCCGGCAACTGAGTGTCGAGCAACTCTAGAATCGCATTCTTCACCTGCTGAGTGGAGATCACGAAGATATAGGCCGCCACTGCGAATCCCATCAGCGGATCAATCATCAACCATCCGGTGATCCTGAGTGCAATCAAGCCAAGCAAAACCGCAGCACCCGCCATCACATCGGCAAAAAAGTGGAGTGCATTGACATGAAGTGCGGCACTATCCGTTACTTTTGCAGCACTCAAGTTGTGTCGATAAACGACAAAACTCAGTACCATCGACAACAAGATCGTTCCCATCGCCAACCACTGATGAGTCACAGGTTGCGGATGATGCAGATGCTCTAAACCTTCTGCAACGATGAAACCGGCAGCGACCAACAATAAAAGAGACTCAAGCAAGCTCGACAACGTCTCAAATTTGCCATGGCCAAAGGGGTGATCTTCGTCCGCCGGTTTCCCTGCCGTTCGAACCGTAAAAAAAGCGAGTCCCGCCGAAACCAAATCCAAAAACGAATGAACCCCTTCGGACAACATCCCAACGGACCCCGAAAGATGAGCAACCCCCAGCTTAAAAGCCGTCAGCCCAATGGTTGCCGCCAAAGCCAAAGAGGCAGCACGAGCGCGTGTTGAAGGGATGTGCCCCGTGTCAGTGATAATAGATGACCCCGCCAGACACTGTGCTGTCCGTATTATTAACCGCCATTGTAAATTCGAGAGTATAGCGAAAGTGCTCGTTCGCCTTAAAAATCCCGCCTAAACCCACGCTCATGATTTGCTGGTAGCCGCCGTTTAAAAAGGCCCACCCAAACGGCAAAGTCATGAAGGGCTCCACTTCACCGCCGTTCTCCGTTTTAAAATTTTTGTGAAGATAGGGTATCGCCGTAAGCTCAAGTTGCCCAACCGTGGTGGTCAAATTCGCCGCGCTCGCCGCCGGCGAAATCACCTGCACCCAAAGCCCTTGGAGAGCAATCCCAATCCCCGGCTGCCCTTCAAGATCCGGAAAAAAATCAAATGTATAATCCGCGCCGATCCTAGACTGTCGGGTCCCATTTCCAATCCCCGCAATCACCGTTAGGTTGCTCAAATCCGAGATCCCCTGGGTATAGCGAAAATCCCCGCCCAAACCAGCAGGTGACCTCAAAACAAACTCGGGCTCAATGCTGATGGCGAACTCTCCCGGATTGACGAAGCGAACGCCGTCAAACATCGCGGCTTGTGCCTCGTGAGAATCAAAAGCTCCTGAGACTCCGAAGAAGGCCATAAAGATCATGATGAAAAGCATGAAAGCAGCTTACTGATCTCCATCGATTTTGTCCATATCGGTAGGAATTCCCGTTGAGTCTAATCATCTGACGGGTTAGATATCTTCGTATATGGGTGCACAGTGGAAACATGCCGGTAGGATACAAAACTCATCTAAACGAGGTGCCTTGATCAGCAAGCTGGTCAAAGAAATCATGGTCGCCGCCAAATCCGGCACGCCAGATATCGAGCACAACCATCGACTCCGAGCCGCCGTTGAAGCCGCCAAAAAGCAATCCGTTCCGCGCGATAACATTGATCGCGCCATCAAACGTGGCGCAGGGCTGCTCAACGAAACCGTCAACTTCGAAACCATCTTGTACGAAGGCTTTGCCCCTCACCGGGTTCCCGTCATCGTCGAATGTTTAACCGATAACAAAAACCGCACGGCGGCGGATATTCGGATCCTGTTCCGAAAAGGCCAACTCGGCTCCATCGGCAGCGTAAACTGGATGTTCGACCGAATGGGAGTGATTGAAGGAACCCATGCCCAAAAAGGGATGGACATCGAAAGCGCCGCAATCGAAGCCGGAGCTCAAAACGTCGAGCCCCTCGAAAGCAGCGAAGTCCCAGCAGGATCGACAGGAGCCCGATTCTTTTGCGAAACAACTGATCTCGACAGCGTTAACAAAGCGCTCATCGAGGCGGGATGGACGATCACCCTTTTTGAACTCAGCTATATCGCCAAAAGCTTCACAGAGCTGGGCGATGAGGAAAAAAAGGAAGTCGGAGATTTCCTCACCGCAATCGACGACCACGATGACGTTCACCGCGTTTACGCGGCTCTTCGTTAAGCGCCTCGCACGCGAGGTTCCAGCAGTTTTTCCGAGCCGAGAAAAAATCCGGAAAGTCTTACGCCCCGACCGAAGGAACGGAGCAGCAAAAAAAGACGCCAGAATCTGACAGCTTTGCTGTCTAGCAAGCTATCGCAAGCATATTAAAGCGCAACCATCGCACTCAATCCGACGAATAACGAACTTGCGTCTACAGGTACGACCGAATTCGTGGAGTCTTTGAGTGCAGCTCCCGCAAGCGTGCCATTGTAGTTATCCGTCAAATTCATCTGGCTTGCATACAAATAACGATAGCCCCCTTCGAGACGAAGAGAAGAACGTGAGCCCAACTCATAGTTCAGCGCAGCCGAGCCCATCCAAGTGAACGGGTTGGCCCCATAGTTCGCCGCACCGTTTGGAAGTTCCGTCAAAGTTGAGCCCGAAACCGGCGGTACTTTCAGTAAAAAAGACCGGAAGCCCGACTCCAACACAAAAAGCGAGGTCCAAGTGATTGGCGAGAGGCTGAATGTAGGTTGCCGTCGCATAGACCGGCAACGCCGACACGGACGACTGCAGATTTGCAAATGACTGAGTACCCTGCGTGATCTGGGTCAGCGCCGTACTTGAGCTGAACCAATCCATTCTCGCTCCCACATTAAAATGCGAGGTGATCGCGTAGTCGGCGGCCAGAGACAGCGTCGCAGCAGCACCGATTTTATAAGGAGAACTAAAAAGTTTCACGGTTTGGGCGGACAAAACAGAGTTCACTGCCACCGGATTCAAAAAACTATATGAAATAATCGGGCGAATCTGGACCTTCGCCAAAGGATCGTTCGACTCTTCGAACGAATCAGAAACCGCCGTCGATGTAGCGACAGGTTCCCCCGACTGGCTGTCCTGGGCGACCGCGATTTTGCGTTTTTTCTTCTTAGTCATGGTCTTATTAGCTTGGGGTTTAACCTGCGAGTCCGCCGATACATCCGCTGAACTCTTCGCCTCGTCCGCGTAAGCGCTCACCTGTGCAACTCCCGAAAAACTAACGAACAAGATAGCCATCGAAACAAAAACGCAATTACGAAACATATGCACTCCCCTATGCTCCTGAACTTGAAGCGACTTAGGTTTAAAGTTTTAAGTGAAGTCGAGATAACATGAACGGTCACCAAAGTCCAAAAAAAGGCCCTTGCGAACGCGTCGTTTATGATGGCAAAACCGAACGCACAATGCGTGTGGACTATTTCCCTCCTTTTCTCGACTGTCCCATTTGCGGCTCCAGCCGAATCCAGCCTAGGCTAAAAATCAATTATTGGCGCGAAAACGCTCTTTCTTTTAGCGAATGCGACGAATGCCGAGCTTGCTTCGCAAACCCGATGCCCAGTTCGGAGCTCATCACTCGCGGCAACGAAGCCCTCGTAAAGTGGTACCAACAAGGGCGAACCTATGAAGCGGAGATGCGCGACGCCCGACAAGCCTACCTCCGGGGAAAACTCCTCGCGCGGCGGCTCAAACGGATTCGGCGTCGAGGCACCCTGCTCGACGTCGGCTGTTACAATGGTTTTTTGCTTTTAGGAGTCAAAGACCATTGCGATTGGACCGTCGAGGGCGTGGAGATCTCCAATGAACTTTCGGACTTCATACGCGACAAGCTCGGCATCACTTGCCACAATGGCATTCTAGAGGACCTGCAGTTGCCCGCGAACAAATATGACTTTATTCTTTGTCACGATTTGATCGAACACATCAATCAACCCGTTCAGTTTTTGAAAGAAATAGCTCGAATTCTAGCTCCGCAGGGACAAATCCAGCTCATCACACCTAACGCTCTTCAGGATCTCGCTTTTGCAAAAAGAGCCTATGATCGCGGGACTCCGATCACGATGGTACTGAACCATATTTTACTTTTCTCTCCTCACGCTCTTCGGATCGCGCTTGAAAAATCCGGGCTCCACGTTCGCAAACTCTATTGCTACGACGTTCGATACGCGCTTCGAGATTTTGGTGTGTTCGGATTGGGCGATGCCGGAGGGGTCACAGAAGGCCCGTCCATGGAAGACGCTCTCAAACTTAGTACACAGAATTCAAATCAGAAGAAACCCGAATGGTCTCTCGAAATGCTCTCCGAACTCCGAACTCACCCAAAAGTTTCAAGCTTTTACGGTTTCATTCGTGAGACGCTTCCCCGATTGTTTCAATTGCGCGTTCCCGAGAAGATTGGCGTCGGACACGAAATTCTTGCAATTGCCGAAAAACAACGCTAAGCATCATTCCGACTAAATTCGGACATGCATCGGACCCGCAGTTCGGAATTTCTGAGTGGTTTTCTACGTTGATTGCTCACATTGCCTATGTCATAGCTGCTTGCGATTGTGTGCCTACAATCACGTAGTAGTTCTAAATCTATTAACGAAAGGTAATTCTCATGAAACTGAATTCGCTTTTTTTTGTTGCCGTTACTGGCGCTTCTCTCGTGCTCTCGATGTCCGCGATGGCCGACATGGGTCCGCAAAACGGCCCTCAGAACCTCGCCGATACATTGAACTCCCTCCAAGTCGAAGCAATCCATATGGCTCGCTACGCGGGCGAAATCTCACATAACACCGACGTGGCTGCTGCAGCATCCGCTGTGGACTCAGAGGCTGCTCACATGCGTGACGAAGCGGCACACGGCTCCAATGACGATGCCCTCCGCCCCGAGTTTTTTGAATTAAAGAAATCGACTTACCGTTTGAGCGTTTTGGTTCAACAAAGCGGCGACCAACATATGCAACAGGACTATCTATTGTTGAGTCAATCTTTCAATCGCGTAGAAAATGAACTTCGCCCACCAGCCGTGATGGTCTATGGCTTTGTTCACGTCGCCGGTCTCACTGAACGTTACTACTCTCTCAATCCGGCTCCAGTTCCAGGTTACGCTGCAACGAACCTCAACTTTTACGTGTACAAGGATTCTGTTCCAGGAACCATCCCACTGTATCAGTGCGTAAGACAGTACGGCTCGATCGTGTCTCATATCGTTACGACGAACGCGAGTTGCGAGGGCATCCCTTATTTCAACGTGGGAACCAAAGAAACTCTTGGTTACATTTATCCAAGCACCGATAACGAACCAACTCATGATGCTCAGCCCATCTATCGTTGCAACTTCGCAGACAACGTAGATACGAAGCCAGTGCCAAACAATACGTTCGTGACGACTGCCGATCCAAATGCCTGCACCGGTGGAGCGTTCACGATGGTCATCGGTTACGGCCCGAATCAATAATTGTTCTAACTTTTTTGTTTTGTGAAAGAGCTTCGGGCCAAGGATGGCCCAAATTAAAAACGGAGGAGATCCCCCCAAGATCTGATTATCACCCGCACTAAAACGACAGATGAAACAAAAATTAAAATGAAAACCAGAACCCTCTCCACGCTATTCCTGACACTCACTGCAATCGCAACCTGGACGACGAGCGCCGCACTTGCGTCTCAGAAAATGATTGGCTTCTTTGACGGTATCCAGGGCGACTCCTTAGTCATGGGATGGACGTTGGATCAGAACGCACCGACGCTCCCACAGGTTGTTGAGCTTTGGATGGACGGGGGGCCTAGCAATGGAGGCGTGTGGTTGACGACTGCGTTCGCTGATTTACCTCGTCCAGACCTCACAGGCGTGAATTCGAATCATGCTTATCAGTTTCGCGTTCCAACGGGACGAGCTACCGATGGACGGGTTCACTCCCTCAGCGTCTATGTTTTCGACGCAGGTGTGTGGACTCCCCTCCAAGTCTCGAAAGTTCCGGCCCCGCCGACGCAGTTTGCGATCGACTCCGTTCATGAGCGTCAGGTTTTCCAACGGGAGTTAAATCCCACGGCGCAAACTCCGGTCGTAGCTCGCGGGATGCTCGACTACAGTACTGCTCTGAGCGCCACGATCAAACTCACGGTCACGGATCGTCTATCTGGCTCGATTTTGAGTCAAAATGTACAAAATATTTTAATCCCTGAAACGACTGAGGGAATAAACGCGAATTCAAAGTTTTCTGTTCCCTACGCCGCCTATGCAGCTACACTCTACCTTCCGACCGGCGGATGGTATTCAATGTCTGCTGAGCTCGACAGCGCCACAGCCCCTACTCCTCAAACGGTTCATCTGGATAAGTTCGGCGTCGGCGAACTTTTTATAACGGCCGGTCAATCCAACTCCGTGAGTTCCGCCAACGATGTGAACATCGATTGCCGAACCACGCCGAAGGATGACCGAATCTCCGCTTACGACGTCTTTGCAAACACCTGGCGTGTCGCAGCCGATCCCCAACCTCAAGGCGCTGATACTGGATTGGGCGCAGGAGAAGGCGCGGGAGGGTCGGCGTGGCCTACACTCGGAGACCTGTTAATCACAAGACTCAATATGCCAATCGGCTTTATCTCCGTCGGAAGTGGTGGCTCCAATCTGGGTAGTTGGCTTCCAACAGTGAAACCTAGCCTTTACTCTGGTCTTCGTCGCGCACTCAATAGCCTCAAACAAGGCTCCGATGAAACCAATCGCCTCGACGCCCGTGCGATTCTTTGGCATCAAGGCGAGGCCGAGATCATGCTTCATGCGCCTCACGGCATGTTTGGATATGATTATTTCAACGGATTGTTTTCAGTGATCAGTCATCTGATTCAGGATACCGGCGAGCAAATCCCTTGGATGGTTGCGAATGTAGCCTATGTCCCACCCACTCTAGCCAAGTCAGATCCCGCCGAAGTAGCAGGTCTCCGAGCGGGGCAAGCCCTGTTATGGCAAAATGGGACCGCCTATCAAGGTCCCGACACGGACACGCTCGGACCTGAGTTTCGATCAGGTAACGATCATATCCACATGAACCTGCAAGGCGTTGCAGCCCACGCACGACTTTGGTGCGTGCAAATTATGAAAGAGATTTATCAACAAGCTGATCCCTGTAATTAGAGTTCGTCTCAGAGAGCAGCTTCTCGTTTCTCGTTCACCATCCGGTTAATGAAAAACATCATGATCGCCGTGAAAATCATCGCACCGATCGCCACGTAACCGAGAATATCAAAATTCTGAAGGGGGCCATTCGCCGTTTGAACCACGATCAATCCACCTGCAGCTGCAGCAATCCCGCCGGAAACCTGCTGAATAGATGAGCTCATCGACATGTACGAACCCCGGTGCTGAGGATCCGGGATCGCAGACATCAAAGCAGATGCCGAAATCATTCGCGATGAGATCGTCGTAAACATCAGAATACTCACCAAAATCACCATCCCAATCGGCGTGATCCCAAGATGAGTATAAATCAAAATCATCACCATCCCCATCACAGAGCCGATCATGAACATTTTAAACTTGCCAATCGTGTCGCTGAGTTTTCCGACCAGAGGACCAATCAAGATATTGCAAAACCCAGTGCACATATAAACCATCGGCAATCTCTCGAGACTGATCCCAAGATTATTCACGCTAAAAGCACTACTGAACGGCATCATTAAAAATCCACCGATACTCATCAACGCAGTCGTTGCAAATGCTTTGAGGTAGCGAGGGCGGGACAAAGTATCGATAAAATGGTGAGCAGCACTCCGGTCCACACGAACTTTAAGATGGCCGTCAATCGGTTTTAGATAAGCAAAAATCACCACGCCAACGGCCGCGCTCGTCGCTACAATCATCAAAAAGATCGAATGCCATCCAAAACGGCTCGAAAGATAAAGCCCAAACGGAATCCCAAGAACCTGGCTCGCAGCAAAGGCCGTTTGCACAACACCCATTACGCGTCCACGCATACTAAATGCAAACAGATCTGTCGTGATCGCGAAAACAATGGAACCGATCACACCACCAAAGAGCCCTGTTACCATTCGCGCGGCCAATAACAAATTATAAGTAGGCGCGATCCCACAAAGGAAAGTCCCGAGTATAAACCCCATATAAAAAAAAAGAAGCAACTTCTTTCGATCAAATCGATCGGCAAACCCCGCCGCTAAAAGTCCGGACGCTCCGGCGCTGAACGCGTAGGCTGAGACCACTAATCCGAATTGGGCGGTCGTGATACCCAGTGCGGGCATCAATATCGCACCGAGTGGCGCAAGAATCATAAAATCGAGAATGATCGTAAACTGAAGAAACGCCAAAACGGCGACTACGAACTTTTGATACCTTGTGAAGGCGTCGGGTTTTTCCGGTTTGGAAGTAGTCGCGGTCTTAGATGCATGATCGATTTCCATAATTTTCCCGTTCTTTAGGTTTAAGGCCTTAGCCCTACCAGTTAAATACTACTGTGGTTACTCACAAAGTTTAAAGGCTAATTCTAATGCCTGAGTCGCATTAAGACGTGGATCGCAAAGAGTCTCGTAAAGTCCTTCTGACAAATGCTTTTCGGTGATCGCTTGATCACCCCCCAAGCACTCCACTACATTGCGGCCGGTGAGCTCAAAGTGAACGCCGCCCGCGTGGGAACCCTCACTTTTGTGGATGTCAAAAAACTTTTTAACCTCACCTAAAATCCTGCCAAAAACCCGGGTTTTGTAGCCGTTTGCTGTCGTGATTGTATTGCCATGCATCGGATCGCAACACCACACGACGTTGCGCCCTTCCTTCTGGACCGTTCGAATCAGGGTCGGAAGTTTTGCTTCAACCTGGTCGTGTCCCAAGCGGGTGATCAGTGTCAGACGGCCGGATTCGTTACGTGGGTTCAGTCGATCGATGAGCTTCAAGAGATCATCCATCTTCATCTCTGGCCCGCACTTCAGCCCAATGGGATTGTTCACTCCGCTGAGGAACTCAACATGAGCACCATCGACTTGTCGCGTACGTTCCCCGATCCAGAGCATATGAGCCGAACAATCATACCAATCCCCCCCGTACCCGTCTCCATCGGGAAGGGGCCGAGCCGTCGTGCTGTCGCGCCGAGTGAGCGCCTGTTCATAATAAAGT
>Ga0206856_10227_pt1 | contig 18609 bp, 17 predicted proteins | sample Alteio_BWOrgCont_48_FD_152630 | JGI IMG/M metagenome (GOLD analysis project Ga0206856, IMG submission 152630) | Enriched cells from forest soil in Barre Woods Harvard Forest LTER site, Petersham, Massachusetts, United States -... | ecosystem: Environmental > Terrestrial > Soil > Temperate forest >...
AATCGGTATTTCAGACCTCGCGATCTGTTCTGGCAACGCGCAGTTATTGTTTGCGGGCACATGGAATACGCATCGTCCCCCTTGGAGTACTTATGCTCCCATCGACGGACCCGGCGGCGGCCTTTACCGCTCTCGAGATGCCGGCAAAACCTGGTCTCGCGTAAATAATGGTTTGCCTGAAGGCGACTGGGGACGCATTGGAGTCGACGTCGCGCCAGATGGTAAACGCGTTTACGCTCTCATCCAGGCAAAGAAGGCAGGTTTGTATCGCTCCGACGATGGTGGCGATACCTGGACCTTGGAGTACTGCGATGAAACTCTGCTGCAAATACGACTTAAGTTTTTCCAAGTGACAATCCCTCGCTGGCTAGCCAGTTTACTGGAAAACGCAATATTGCATTCGGCTAGGAGGACGGTTGAAAAAGCTTGCCGGATTGGCCTATCACCAACAACAGCAGTTGTAGACCAACCCTGTCGCCAATTTCGGGGGCACTCCAACGTTCAGGCTCGTGAGAGGAAAGCCACGGCACCTCCCAAGACGTTTTGGAGTCCATGGGCCAGCATCGCCGGGCGCAGGTTCTTACGCCAGCAGGCGAGCAATCCAAGCAACGATCCATGCAGCATGATGATGAACATGAGTTTCCAACCATAGTAGGCGTGACCCAGGCCGAAAAGTACGGCCTGACCGACCAGGCCTGCCGCGCTGCTGCCAGTCCAGGCGCTAAATTGCTGCATCAGGTATCCGCGGAAGATGAGTTCTTCACAAAATCCACCAGTCGCCGCGACGATCAGGTACACCGCAAGTTCCAAAGGCGTCTCGGGCATGATGCGTCCAAGGCCGGTGTCGGAGTTGGCATGAAGCAGAAAGCTCAAAGCTTGTTCAATCGCAATGATCACGACAACAAACCCAACAGCGAGTCCCAGATCTTTTAAGAACCTGCCCAGTGTTTCCCAGCGTCCGGAAACCAGGCTGCCGATTGTGAGTCCGCGTCGGCGGAGTGCGAGCCAAATCAACAATACAAGGAACCGCTCCGCCACGAAACTGGAAAACGCGCAGAAAAGGCACGCTCGAATGGCGTGCCTTCTTTCGATTCGCAAGATTCTAGGCCGCTTTCTTAGCCCGGACCTTTGCCCATCTCGCACGTTGAGCGGCGGCGATTTTCTTACGGGCGGCTGTAGACATCGTTCGTTTCTTGCGTGTTGGTTTGGCTCCATAGTACGTCCCAACAAAAGCGGCCAAAGCTAAATTCAATGCTGACAACTGCTTTTCTACTTTGTCTCTTTCTTTCTTCATCTGCTTCACAATCGTAGATACGTTTCCCATTTGTTGATGCCCCCTCGGCAAGGCATCATAGCAGGCTGCGAGTGTGATGGTGGCGACTGACATTGAGTCTTACCCTCACGGTTGGGCCAATGAGTGTAAGCGCCTGATTTCAGCAGTTACTTTCGGGGTTTGCCCACCAAGCGCCCACAGCGGGTGAAGGGATACGCGAAGCATCCAACCCGCCGGACAGGATGCCCAGCGTCGCCCCCGACATGCTCGGAACGTTGGTGCCGCCGGTTTGCTGGCTACTACCTGATAAGATCGGTACAAAATCTTGTCGAGTTTTTCTTTGCTTTCGCAGTGACGACTACGCGCCCAAACCGCCCTTGGAAAGAGGTTATCGCCGGTGCCGTGCTCGTGTTCTTTGTGGCCTACTGTGCTGCTCACGTACTCAAGGTAATTGCTTTAGAGAGAGCGCTCGACGTGATTATCGGTGTCTTGGTAATCGTGCTCTACGCCACATTGGTTTCGCTGCCAGGGATAGGTATCGCTTACCTGACTTGGAGACTTTCTCGCAATATGAGGCCAATTCTTGCTCAAGCGATATTCCGAGCTGGCATATTTGCAGTTGCGATCACCCCGGCGTTCTGGGGCCACGCAGGATTTCTTCCGGCAATAGTTCTTGCGTTCGTGTTGCACGGGAGGGACAGGTCGGGTGTAATTATCGAAATCTTGATTGTTTGGGCCATCGCCATTCCTGTGTTATTTGTTCGCGCTCGGAACCGACGGAACGCAGCAATCTCCGTCAATTAACGTAATACCCCCATTACATTCATGGACCGACAGCCCAGGTTTTCCTGCACTAATTTCGGCCCGATAGCAAACTACAGTATTTTCCCGATACCCAACCACCAGCGATTTCGTTATTGCTGAGTGAGCGCGAGGCTTCGGGGAGGCGCTCACGGAAGTGGAGGAAAGTTCTCGGCTTATCCATTCCACAACCAGCCGGTCCTCGCAAGAAGCCAAAAACGCTGACTGATCCCTTGCACAGGAGGGGCTATGCTAGTTGTTGGCGTGTTGGGAACAATTGTCATGTTCGGATTGCTTGTGTTGATTACCTTCGATCTATGAGCCTTCTGTAACACCCCATAACCTGAAATCATTGCGTGGGCAGTGTTCAGGTTCGACAAGTCTAGACAGCATTGTCTCCGCAACTTGGATAAAGAAGCGCAATGGCTAACACTTGGTTAGCTTATGTGTCGTAGTTGTTTATGGTACGGGAAGCGGCTGGGCTGTAGTTCTCCGGGTGATTCAGCTTAAGGTGCGTATCAAATGCCTTATATAGCATTTTGCTGGTTTCCCGCTGGGTACTCGGTCCATCAGCCACGGCCTTTTCGACACAGATGATCTCCTGGCATTGAGAGCACTTGGCGAAACGATGACTCGCGCGATCCATTTCGCTCCTCGGGCCAAGCCAGCCCGCGCCGGTCAATTCTGGTTTCTTCATAAGGCCAGTATCTACCTCTTTCACAAGCCGCTCTATAATGACTAGAATATCGTCTGTGAGCCGCCAGTCCTGCTCTCTATTTTACAGGGCCGGTTTTGACCGATTCCTTCACTTCCACTTCTTTACAGCGCTAAATCGAAATCCACAGCGGCTGTCGTACGGTCCTCGCTGAAACTTTTTTTCCTTTAGTTCGGTCATGGCGAGACCCGAACAGCCGTCTCTGAGATCCTCCAATCCGGTTAATCTAGGTTTCAGTAGACATTTCTTGTGCTCGGACGGTCATGGTGTGAAATGGCATTCGAAAAACACCGGTGCCGACCGACGCTCATACATACAATGAAAAAACGTCTGGGTGGCAAGATTCCATACAGTGCTTTCTGTATAGCAATTCGGCACTCACGAAGCGGCGCGTCTCAGTGGTTCCTGCTGTCAAAAACAGGCAAGTCTTGCTTGAAATCACGTTCTTTATTTGATAAAAGATTCTGCCGGTGGGCCCTGGAGAAAGTCATGTTGTGCCCTACATGCAATCAGCCCATTACGCTCGAGGATGCGAAAATAGATGAAGACGGCAGAGCAGTTCACGAAGAATGTTACGTCAAACAGTTGCTTGCACGCCCGGCTGATCCACCACACGCAGCACACAGAATGATAGCCCGGCCTGACAAACCGCTACGATTGGCGCTAAATCTCCCATTTCTGCCTGTCGAGCGTTCTCGAAGAAAATGATGACAGAATTGCTTGGCTCGAATGCAAAGACAAGACGATGACGAACAACCGCACAAAAACCCTATGGCTGCCTTCTCTTGTCAGCCTGACCGGTTCAATGTTGTGGCGGTTCATGTTGCAACGATCCTTTCCACAATCGCTGCCGCTTTTAAACCACGCAGGGCTCCCGCTCGCCTACCAACTTCTCTGGCTTGCTGCCTTGCCGTTAGTTGGCGCAGCGAGCGTGTATTTATCTCGCCGAGCCGGCGGTGACAAATTGACAGGCCTTATGGCCGCTCTGTCCCCCTCGATCATGATGATCCCGCTCTGGCTGGCATTAGCAACCAAGATGAGTCACCCATCTCCCCGCCAGTGGTTTGGCTTGCTTTGCGGCGTGCTGAATTGGATTGTCACGCCTGGCATCGCTCTCTCATTGGGCGCGTGGCCTCTCCTGAGAACCCGGACCCCCAAGAACACAGGCAATATCACTCACTAAACCATTCTGAGGATCACAAGGTCTGAGGAAAAAAAGTGTCCGTCGAAAGATGCGAGTGCGCGCTCAGCCACTTTCGGGAGTTGGCGTAGCCGTTACACTCATTGACCCCGGCGCCGATTCTCAATGAGTGTAATCGCCTGGTTACTGAACTCATCGACAAACAAATAGTGACGAGACAGATTTTTCCTCGCTATTGCACTTCGCGTACCGGAGTGACAGGAGCGGCTGACCGTTTCTTTATCCATGGTGGGGGCTCGGCTCTCTGCAGCTTGGCGATGCGGCGGATGAAGTACGACGCTGCTACCAAGGCCACGATCACTGCCACGATGGAGGCCTCGGGCCCGAACTGTCCGCCGGTGAGAATTCGGGGGCCGCTCAGCGAACCTTGAATCAAGCCCACGTGGACGCTGTTTCCTGAGACTGACATACCAAAGATCGAACCCTCGGTGAAATTCCAGCCGATGTGCAGCCCGATCGGCACCCACAAGCTTAGCGTAGCAGCGTAAGCCGCGCCCAGCAGAACGCCGGCCTCGATCGCGATCGCGATCGAGCTACTGATGGTGGCCCCGCGATTGAAGGAGTGCGCTGCGCCAAATAGCGCCGCCGAAAACAGGAGCGCACCCCACGTCCCCAAGACTTTGGAACACAAGCGAAAGAGCAGTCCGCGGAACACTATCTCTTCAAGAACACCGGCCATGAACGCCGCGGCCATGCCGCTGACGAGCCCGTTCGACGTACCGCCTCGGACCGGATGATAGAAACCTGCGGCCCATAAAATCGCCATACTGATGGCGAACAAAACAAATCCGAGAACAAGTCCAAACGCGACCTCCGGTAGCGACCGATGTATGTCAAGTTCGGAAGGCGCTCGGCGCTCAAGCCACTTCGAACCGGCAACGTAAGTCGCGAGCACAAGCATCGCCAGCACGGTCCCTCCAATTGCATTCGGAAGGTGTTTGCGAAGCACCGGCTGGACCGCAGCAATGACGAGGATAATGGCAAGCAGATTCAGTGTGCCAAGGCCGACTTCTTTCCATCTCTTCCGCACAATGCCTCCACTGTGGGTTTATACGCTCAAAGATGAGGCCCGGTTCCATAATGCTCCCGATGCTCTCCCTCCGCGCTCTGTGAATAGATGGGCCGGCTCATTGATTGGCGCAATATCGCGATTCACCCATTCACCCAGGGGCAGCCCGACCTCAATGAGTGGAATCGCCTGATTGCTTCAGCCATGCGCTAAACTGAGCCTGGCAGTATTGCAGTACGAAGCAGCATTTCGGTACGAAGAGGAGTCACACGTGGAAATACGTGAGCGCATTGCTGTGATCTTGTGCCTGGGGATAGGCCTGGCGTCGTCGGGGCTCACCGTGGCGCAGTCCTCTGCGGGGTTGGGACAAGAGATGAGTCATGCAGATCGCGAACCGCCCGGACTGCACGACTTCGATTTTTTATTCGGACGCTGGCAAGTCCATCATCGAAAGCTGAAGCATCGCCTCGTCAACAGTCACGAGTGGATTGAATTCGAAGGGACATTATTCTGCCAGCCACTGATGGGTGGCTACGCTAATGTCGACGACACAGTGTTCGAAGTTCCGGGCGGCACTTACCGCGGTGTAGCCACCAGATCGTTCGACGCCAAGACGAGACAGTGGTCGATCTGGTGGATGGACAGCAGGACGCCACTTGGGCCGATGGATCCGCCCGTGAGAGGCAGCTTCCACAATGGCGTAGGAACGTTCTATGCGAACGACGATACCGAAGGCGGGAAACCAGTCCGCACACGGCTCGTATGGTCCGAGATCACACCCACCTCAGGTCACTGGGAGCAGGCAGAATCAACCGACAATGGTAAAACGTGGGAAACGGATTGGATAATGGACCTCAAACGAGTGCGATAGTTGGTTGAACGGATATTTGCCTTCGGGACCCAGCGCATCGTTAGCCGCCGCAAAATTCAATGTCGTTGACGACGGAGTACCACCGAGGAGAATGGTGGCTGAAGGAGGCTGGGATTGTCAGTTGGCGTGACCTACCCATTACACTCATTGGCCCAGGTCGGTCATTTCTCAATGAGTGTAAACGCCTGGTTGCATTAGCTACCGCCAGTCGTTCAGAATGGGAACCGGACCGTAAGGATGGCGATCAGTCAAACATCGCCTGTCCGTGCGGGCTCGGAAACGACCGTTCCCGTAGAATGTCCCACGAGTATCTGCTAGGCATGACTATGGCAAGAGTGTCCACGAAGAGAAAATCGAATCCCCGCAAGAAAGCGAAGGAATCATCCCCGAGAAAGCGGAAGTCTGCCCTGCGTCCGGCAAGAGAAATACTGGCGCCGCAGCGAGCGGCAGAGGTCGGCGGCGAGAAACTGACTTTCAACCATGCAATGGTCTATGCTGCAGACGTGCGACGCGCGCTAGGTTTTTATCGCGACCTGCTGGGGTTCAAACTCGTGGACGAATTCCGCCACGACGGTATACCCGTCTATGCGCGGCTGCGCGCACCAGGAGGCGACGGCACGATCGCGCTGCACCTGGCGGGGCCGGGGACGCCGCTTGCCAGTGACGGTGTGCGGCTGTACTTCGAGATTCGCGAAGTTGATGATTTCTGCCGCAAACTGCAGGCCAAGGGCTTCTACATAACACAGATGCCGCGCATGATGCCATGGGGTTGGCGTCACGCCTATCTGAACGATCCCGATGGCCACGAGATCAGCATCTACTGGGCCGGTGAGAACCGCATGAAGAAGACCGTTATGCGCGCGGCAAAGGAAATTGAGCAGGCGCCTGCTGCGAAAAAGCGATGACGATCGCCGCCCGTGTTCGCCGTCAACACCTCAGATAAAGCGTCTGCCGACATACTTCACGCCAGTTCGGCTCCTGTTGCATGAAATACAGGGGATCCTGTAGCGAGATCGAAATTGGGGGTGCCCACCCGGCGAGAATCCAGCGCCGTCGAGCGCCTTGTGGCGCTGGTCAGCAAACTTTACTCTGCCACCTGACCCGAACAAATCGAGTGGGCATAGCCAAGTCCCTTGTGCATAAAGACTTTGGGACCCGTCAAGTCCTTTGGCGGCACAAATGCTTCGTTACCTGCGAAGGTTTTCTTTTTCCACTTTTTTTTCTACCGAGCTAGCCAGGGGTGTCGCCTGGTGGACACGTCTTAAGGATTGCGAGCTGAGCCAACTGCCGAGTTTTGGAGGTGACAACCTTGCGAGGCGAAGCCAAAGAACGTTGGAGAGAACTTTGCGAGCGGGCCGTTGTTGAGCAAGACCCAGACAGATTTCTAACCACAATCCAACAGCTACTTCAGGTACTGGAAGAGCGTGAACAAAACGGCAGTGCGACACGACGGGGTCCGCGTGCCTCCCAGCGAAAAACCTTACCTAACTTGCCCAGTCGCTTAAGTACCCGTATTTCTCAGGCTGGCTTTGTTCGCCGCGTCGTCCTGATCCTGTTTATTCAGCAGCAAACCGTCGTTTCGGACGCGCCGTTCCACTAGAAACGGATAGGCGCCAAAACGCTCCCGCATGCGTTCGATGTACACGCGCAGTGCGTCCCGAAGCTCGGCGAGTATTGGCCTCACTTCCTGGTCGCCTTTCGTGGCAAGAAGCTCAGCACACAGTTTGCGAATCCTATCTTCCATACGAAGCATTACGCGCCTGCATCGAGACTGTGCAGTGGCGCCCACTTAGACTAGTAGGAGTCTCCAGACCGCACCATAGGGCATACTCTGTAGACTACGTTTCCGAGGTCCGAGTACGATAGCTCTTGGAGAGAGGGGGCTGCCGGACCGCAGGAGGGTGCAGGGTCGGCATCCCTTTGCGTTTGCTAGGGATGGATTGGGTCAGTTATTCCGAGTTCGGTGGGGGTTGCACATGAAGGAAGCTGTGGTCGAAATCGGTGTGAACGAGCCACCGCTGAACGCAATTTCTCTCAAGTGTGCAGTACTGTGCGCTAACTGCGATGTCATAAGCGACAGTCCACACGATCTTTGCCGTGTCTGTGGAAGCCGCTCCCTGTTTAACATCTCTCGAATGTTAGGGGGGACTCTGCCCCGTGAACGGGCTATGCTCGTCGCTGCAACAGCCCCGACCACTTTGCGGCATCCTGTGCTGACATTCCCGAGGCCGCCGCGAACACAAAGCAGTCCCAGGCGGGTCAAGTCAGGTTGAAGGGTTTCGTCCAAATGCGTGAGCTGGGCATAGTACTAAAGATTTAAGTACTAGATCCGCGACTGGGCTTTACACGGTCTACCTTATTTTTATTATTATTCTTATTCCGGGGTTCATTCGGCAGCTTCCGCTAAGGTTTGCAGGTTCCGGGGAAGGGGCTTGCCAGGGCAGGGAGCGCGGGTCTTGGGCGATGTGGTTGTTCCTCAATTGGTTAGAATCTTGATGGCGGGACTCACCGAGAAATTAATTCGTTCGCGCCATATCCCCAAACAGTCAGGAAATTCCGAGTCCCCGGGTCTCGGACTCCTCACTACCGTATCTCCCCGATGGAACCCCGCAAATGGGGAGTGCAATCTTAAACTATGCCGAAGCGCATTCTGATTGTAGATGACAGCGCTCCTGTACTGAACTCCGTCAAGTTCGTGATTGAAAGTGTTCCCGACTGGGTTGTTGGCGGGGAAGCCCGCAACGGTCGCGAGGCAATTGATAAGGTCGCGCTGCTCAACCCTGATTTGGTCCTTCTCGATCTGTCAATGCCCGTAATGAATGGACTGGATGCCGCTCGCGAGTTGTCGCGTATCAGACCTGATCTGCCTATCGTAATGTTTACGGATAGCCCCGAGATCGAGCGTGAAGCGTTGCGGTGCGGATGTCGGAGAGTTGTCTCAAAGACAACGGTACTGTTGCTGATCAGCGTCATCCACGACATTTTCGCAGGCGCTGCAGGGGCTACGCCCACAGCCTGACGATCCCGACCAGGTCCACCCAAATTCTCCCGACAATTTAGACCGGTCGTCTAGGGGGCCGCAATCACGCGGCCGGGATATGCTATAGTGTCGGCGATGTGACCGGCGGATAAGCATGGCCCGCCAGGATACAGGACCCACATCGGTTCACGCTCCAGCTCAATTTCTGTCGAGATAGGAAGTTCCTTCCGGGGGTAAGTTGTGCGACCGGCGCGTTTTGGGCTATTCCTTCTTCTGGCGTCGGCATTCTCATTCCCTTCCCTGCTGCTTTCGCAGTCAGCCCTTCACGCTTCCGAGTCCGCAGTGGATGAGAGCCTTCTGGCCACGATGCACGGCTCCGTGCATCCGCTTGCGCGGCATGAATTCGACCAGGGCGCGGTGCCCGATGACTTCCCCGTCCAGCGAATGTTGATCATGCTGCAACGCCCGTCGGAGCGTGAAGCGGCGCGTCAGCGTTTCTTGCGCGAGGTACATACTCCCCGGTCTTCGATGTTTCATCAATGGGTGACTCCGGAAGAATACGGCAGGCAATTCGGCGCAAGAGACGAAGACATCCAGACTGTGGCGGCGTGGCTTCAGGCTCACGGATTTGCCGTCGCTCGTGTGACCAGAAGCAAAGCGATGATCGAGTTCTCCGGCACCGCCGGCCAGGTCCGCGAGGCGCTGCATACTGAAATTCATGAATACGCCGCAGCGGGCGGAAGGTTTTATGCGAATGACAGGGAAATCAGCGTTCCCGCAACCATTTTTTCGCTCATTCGCAACTTCGCTCCGTTAAATACCTTCCCGCTCACCAGCTATGTTGCCCATGCAGGCAAGGCAAAGTTCTCGCGCGGCGCACACGGCGGCGCGCCGGCATTCACCTTGACGGCGAACAACGCTCCTTTTTATGCGCTCGCTCCAGAGGATTTCGCCACCCAGTATGACTTGAGCCCCGTCTACTCAGCAGGAACCAACGGTTCCGGCCAGACTATTGGAATCATCGGAGCCACTAATGTGAATCTGGCATTAGTGAATGCATACCGCGAGTTATTTGATCTGCCTGGTGACAACACGCAGATCGTGGTTGACGGCGAGGACCCCGGCGATGGTTCGGCTCCGAACGTCGAGGCGTTCCTCGATATTGAGCTGAGTGGGGCCGTCGCGCCCAACGCGACCGTCAATTTCTACGTTGCCGGCGGACAGCCTTTTCAGAATAATCTGGCGCTCGCGGCGTTACGCGCTGTCGAAGACGATCAGGCAGATGTGCTCAGCCTGAGTTATGGCGAATGCGAACCGCTGCTCGGCGACGCCGGAAATCAACTCTGGGCGGGACTTTGGGAGCAAGCTGCGGCGCAAGGGCAAACCGTTCTGGTGGCCAGCGGCGACACCGGCGCGGCGGCCTGCCTCGACATTATTCTCCTCGGTCCGAATGGCACCGAGGAAACCTTCGGCCTCACCGCCAATGGCCTGAGCTCCACACCATGGAATGTGTCGGTGGGCGGAACAGACTTCTATTATTCCGATTACGCGACCGGAGGCGCGAGCATCTCCTCGCTCTGGAACCAGACCAACGATTCGAATCTCGGATCTTTACAGGCATCTCTGCCGGAGCAGCCCTGGAGCGACGCTCTCGGATTCAATATCGTTCCATACTTCACCGTATTCGATGGGGGAGCAGTTGTGCAGTCGGGTCCGGTTCCATCCGCCGCAGGTGGAGGGACCAGCAGCAACTGCGCGCAGGAAACCCCACGTTCGCTTGCTTTGCCGACTTGTATCGCGGGTTATCCGAAGCCCGTATGGCAGCAGGGAACGGGTGTTCCCAATGACGGGGTTCGCGATTTGCCGGACGTCTCTCTTTTCGCTGCTAACGGACCGAACCTGAGCGCCTGGCCGATTTGCGCCGAGCCCGGGGATTGCGCCGCGGGAGCGACCTCCGCAGTCACTCTAGTGGGCGGAACTTCGACTTCCACTCCTGCCATGGCCGGGATCATGGCTCTTGTCAATCAGAAGTATGGCCGCCAGGGCCAGGCCGACTTTACCTTGTACGCCCTGGCGAGCCAGCAATCCGGCGTCTTTCACGACATCACGCTCGGCACGAACGACATACTGTGCCTGATACCGAATCCAGGGCTCCCCTCGATTCCGAATTGCACGACTCTCAACTCGAATCCCTACTTTTCAAATCTCTACGAATTTGGCATTTACCCGGCGGCAACCGGATACGACCAGGCCAGCGGCCTCGGGTCCTTCGACGCCAATGCGTTGCTGTCGAACTGGAATAACGTGACTTTGCTGCCGACCACAACCCTGCTCCAGCTTTCTCCGACAACGGTCACACACGGTTCTCCGATTTCGCTCACTGCTTCAGTGACACCCGTCTCCGGGGCTGTCGTACCCACCGGCGAGATTGTGCTTGAGACTGATCCAGTCTCCGCGATGCGAGGCAATGAGGCGATTGCGCTCGCTGCCGGGACGGCTTCCGCCAGCGTCAATACCCTGCCGGGAGGTTCCTATCAGGTGTTGGCTCAATATGGAGGCGATGGGGTGTACGGGGCCAGCGCGTCGTCCCCCGTTTCAGTGACAATCAAACCTGAGCAGAGTGTCACCTCGCTGGTATATAGCGACGCCGGCATCCCGACGGGAACGGTTGCGTTCGGCAGCACGTTGACCTATGTGGCCACGCCCACCGGGCTAAATACGAATTCATCGGGGCTTGCGACTGGCTCGGCCACCTTCACCGACGGCAATGCCTCCGCCACGGTTCCGCTCAACGTGAATGGTGTGGCGACCTGGTCGCCGCAGGTTGTCGCTCTGGGGCCGCATTCGGTTTCCGTGAGTTATTCGGGCGACGCCAGCTACACCCCATCGACCGGCGGCCCGCTGACTTTCACGGTCGTCCAGGGGACTCCATCGATTGAGCTTGAAGTGCTCGACCAAGCCCCGACGGTCTGCACCGTGGGCGGAACTTGCAGCACAAACTATGTGGCCGGATCGAATCTTGCGGTGCACGTTGTCCTGCGTGGGCCCACTGCTAATGTGCCGCCGACGGGAAAGGTGACGGTCAGTTTGGGTACGCTGACGCAGACCGTCCCTGTGGTCGCGGAGTCCTATATCAATGAGGGCCTGTCTACAGCTAATGCGACGCTGAACAATGTGCCGGCGGGAACCTATTCGTTGAGTGCGAGTTACTCGGGCGACGTCAACTGGAACGCGGCGTCTTATACCTCGCCGCAACAACTTACCTTCGTCACAAACACCGCAGTCGCGACCTCAACCACAACCCTTACTGCCTCTTCAACAAGCGTCAATAGCTCGGGAAGCGTCACGTTCAACGTGACGGTCACGGCCAGCACCGACCAATACGGCACTCCGCTTGGCATTGTCTCCCTGGTTGGAAATGGGACAGTATTCGGGGGTGGCATTCTAGGCTCCGGAATTGTTACCGCCTCCACTACCGAGACAGCAACGATCGTCGTTCCGGCAACCGAACTCCCTATCGGTCAACTGAACGTGACGGCGGTCTATTCCGGCAATGTTGGGGTCGCATCTTCTGTCAGCGCCCCAGTGCAGCTCAATGTCACCGCCAGCGACTTTACTTTCTCCACCGGTGCGTCAAGCCTGACCGTGCCATCTGGTCAGACCGGCACAGTTCCGCTCCTGCTCGGTGGGCCATATGGAATCGGGGTTCCGGTGTCACTCGCTTGCACGCCTTCGTCCAGCCTTTTCACGTGCAGCGTGAACCCCGCATCTCCCACGGTAACGGGCGCTGGCACGGCCACTCTGACGGTCGCCGCCAGCGTTCCCGCTACAACCGCAAGAGTGTTGGCAATGCGCGACCATAATCCCGGTCATGCGTTAGCTGCCGCATGCAGTTTTGCTTTCGCCTTTGGCGCAGTAGTGATTGTCTCTATCGGCAAGCGCAAGCCGAGAGCACAAGCCATCTTTCTCTTTTTCACTCTCCTTTTCGTAGCGACCAGCTGCGGCGGGGGATCCAGCAGCGCTCCGCCACCGCCGAATACAAATCCCACGCCCCCGGGTGCATATAGCGTTCTGGTTACGGCCACATCGAATGGTGTCGTCCACAACGCTCAGTTGGCGGTGCTGGTGTCGGCCCAGTGAACAGCCCCGCCGAATCCGTTGAGTCTCCCCAGCATGGCGTGGAAATGGAAGAGGTGGTCGGTTCGATTCCGGCAGTCCCACAAGAAATTGACCGGTGAGATCGTCTCGTCGCTAGAATCTCAGTCGAATATCCAGCGCGTCGCAGTTTTCGGGAAGGTCTTCTCTATAAGGCCGAATACACGGCTCGGGCGCACGCGATAGAGGGGCTCAGAACCGTCGCCACCGCTCATTCCATATTTGCTGAGCGATTTTGGTTCTAACCTCTTCGCAATCGCTGGGTCTGTGATCAGTTCGGCGACGCCTTCCAGAATCACCGCTTCAGCAGCATTCTGGGTGCCCACAATACAATTTGGATTTTTGGCCAGGTTGCGCGCCTTTTGGGTCTTGCTTCCCGTGCCGAACCAAAACGCACCGTCGAACCACAAGCCCCAAACGATCATGGCATGGGGTCGACGATCGGAACGCACCGTGACGATCCAATACTCGCGAGAGTCCGCCAGAGTCTTCACCGCCCATTTCCTAGGCAACATCCCGGTCTTGCTCGTGCTGATGCCGTAGCCGGGTATTTGCGGTCGTTCCGTTCGCGGCTCTACCTTGCTCTTTTTCACGCTTGGCATATGGACCTCCGATATCGGCTCGCATACGCGTGGCATCGCGGGCACACCGCCCCCGGATTGTATCGAATTCTCATGCTAGGCTGGTACGGTGAACCGGCAATCCACTCCTCTCTTCTTTCGCCTCACGTTCGCAGTCGTTCTTTTGCTCTGGTTATTATTCAACTCAGTCCCTCACGCCAGTGCCGCCACCTGGACGTTACACGCGCAGCCCACGCGGCTCGTGAATGGCGGTCCCGTATTGTTTCAAGTAAAGCCACCGACGCGGCTGGAATCACTCGGTGGAACCTGGCTGGGACACGAACTTTCCTTCAGTTTCGATCCTGCAAGTAAAACTTGGTTCGCGCTGGCCGGCGTCAGCCTGGAAACTGTCCCCGGGACTTATCCCATTGAGCTGACCGGGGAGACATCGCCCGGGAAAATGCCGCGCAGAAAAATCTCCTTTACGCGCACTTTCGTCGTCGCCCGCGGAAAGTATCCTAAGACTGAAGTCAAGCTCAGCGTTGAAGGCAAGTTCACCGCGCCCAGCCCTGAGCAGCAGAAACAAATCGAAGAAGGCGTCGAGGTGAAGAAGGACTATCTGAGTCGCGTCACTCCAGAACGCGAGTGGTCTGGAGAATTCACCGCTCCAGCCGAAGCCGAAATTTCTGACGTCTTCGGCGCCGAGCGCGTCTTCAACGGCAAGGCGCAGAGCACGCACTTCGGCCTGGATTTCCGCGTCCCCACCGGCACTCCCGTCGCCGCCATGAATGACGGCACGGTGCTACTCGCGCGGCCACTTTATTTCGAGGGCAACTTCGTAGTGCTCGATCACGGCCAGGGACTGCTAACGCTATACCTTCATCTTTCGGAATTCAAAGTGAAGGAAGGCGATCAGGTGAAGCGGGGCCAGATCGTCGGACTGAGTGGCGGCACGGGTCGCGCCACTGGTCCGCATCTTCACGTCGCGGTGCGTTGGCAAGGAATCTATCTCGACCCTGCGAGCCTGATGCGTTTGCAACTACCGCTGACGCCAGTTAGCAACTAGCAAGCAGCACTCAACCTCTGCCAATCCGTGATGGCAGATAACGGCCAATTGCTAATTGCTGTTTGCCTTACCGTTCCCGCCAGAAAGCCCACTTAATCCGCGCTGTGGGATATCGCGCAGCGCGTCTCTCAGAATCTCTTTCAACTCCAGGTTGCGGATTAACCGGTGCAGATAATTCGGATGCACGCCCAGAATGCGAGCCGCATCAGCATAGCTGCCTTGCGTCTGCTCCACGGCGTCAAGAATCAGCTGCTTCTTCAATTCCTTCACTGCCAAGTGATACTTCGCCTCGGTCATCTCCGGCAGTGGTGGCCGTTCCAGCAGCGATTCCGGCAGATCCTCAGGCAGAATCACCTCCGAGGACGCCAACACCAGGGCGCGCTCGATGGCGTTTTCCAGCTCCCGCACGTTGCCCGGCCAGTCGTAATTCTTCATGCAAGCCAGGGCTTCGTGGGAAATCGCGAGTGCCTTCACCTTGCAGCGCTTCGCGTGCTTCTGCACGAAATGGCGCGCCAGCATTGAAATGTCTTCCTTCCGGTCCCGAAGCGTGGGCATCGTGATCTTCAACACTGCCAGGCGGTAATACAAATCCTGGCGAAACCTGCCGTCGCGCACCGCTTGCTCCAAATTGCAGTTGGTGGCGGCAATGAGGCGGATATCCACTTTGATGGGGTGGATTCCGCCGACTCGTTCGAACTCACGCTCTTGCAGCACGCGCAGCAGTTTGACCTGCAACGTTGGAGCCAGTTCCCCGATTTCGTCGAGAAATACCACTCCCCCGTCGGCCACTTCGAGCCGGCCCTTCTTCAGCGAAGCAGCCCCGGTAAAGGCCCCACGCTCGTGGCCGAACAAATCGCTTTCCAGAAGTGTCTCAGGAATCGCAGAGCAATTGATGGCCACAAATGGTTTGTTCGCCCGCGGGCTGTTGCGGTGCAGGGCCCGCGCCGCCAGCTCCTTACCGGTTCCGCTCTCGCCCTCAATCAATACTGTCGAATCGGTGGGCGCCGCGCGCTTGAGGAATTGATAAACCTCTTTCATCCGCGCGCCCTCTCCCACCAGACTTCGTTCCTGGCTCATCTCCAGGGTCAGCCGCACATTCTCCTGCTCCAGCGATTGCAGGCGGCGGACGCTATCCAGCGCCACCGCAGAGATGCCAGCGATCGCCGTCACCAGTTGCAGGTGCTCTTCGTTGAGACGGTTCCTTGGACTGTCGCTGTCAAGATAGATGCACCCAATCACTTGCTCATACACGGTCAAGGGCACGCACAGCAAAGACCGCACCTGGGACGCCGACAGGCTCTCGATCTCCCGCAGCTCCTCGGTGCCGGCAACGTCGCTGCCCAGAATGCCAATCCCCTGCTCCAGTACCTGACGGGCAATTGTGCGGCTCACCCTCACCGCTTGGGGCTGTCCAGCCTGCCGCATCCGCCCGAACGTGGAATTGAATTGCTGGCCTCCCTTATCTGCCAGCAAAATTGCGCCCCGGCCCACCGGCACAATTTCAAATATCAAATCCAGGAGCTGGCCTTGCAGTTCATTGAGATCGCGAATCGCATGCACGATCCGGCTGATCTTAAGCAGTGCGTTTAGATTGCGGGCCACGCGTGAGCTCGCAGGCAGCTCGTGCAGCAGCCGGTCAGGCTGCAGATAAATCACGTCCCGAGGATTGAGGACGGTGGTCTCCGCCGTGTACTGCGCCTCCTCGAACTCCACCCGGCCCGCCGCCGGCGTCACTTCTTCGTCTTCAACTAGAAACACAAAGGAAGAGTCACCGGTTGCAACCTCGTCTCCATGCTGCAGCCACTGCTCTTCGACGACCACGCCATTCACCTGGGTTCCGTTGCGGCTGTCGAGGTCTCGCACCAGGAATCTTCCGTCCTGCCCGCTCAGCAGACAATGTTTTCGAGAGACCGAAGGGTCGCTGATCGCGATTCCATTCGACGCCTCCCGCCCAATCGTAATTTCTCCCTCGGACAGAGGAATCGTCGAGTCTTTCAAGGGCCCGGAAACCGCCAGAAGTCGGGGATGCAAGCGCCTCACCTCGCGCCCTTCTTATCACACTTCAGCCCTAAATTCATTCCCGATATGAAGTTTTTCGGTTATCCGAACAGATAGGAGTTGCTATCCGATCGGATAGCATTCGGAGCCGGCCACCGGATAAGCGCCGGCGTCACCCAGACACAGATAGCGATTAAGCGCTTTGCGCAGAGCAGGTTGGATGGATACCTGCGGTCGCCGCCCAACTCGCGGCGATTGGCATACGGCATGCACTCCAAGGCTTGCGCTAGCGCTCGGCAAAAAGCGATGGGGGAAGCGCTTTTGCAGTATTCCTTGCCGGGATGGCGCAAATCAGGGATCCGAAGGGCCCCCTCATCGGATCCCTGGTCTTTTGTGGATGCCTTTTGTGGATGTCTTTTGCGTACGTCTCTCTTAAGTCCCGCAAACCTTCAACTCGCCACAGCTTCGTCCCCCGCCGAAGCAACCGCAGGTATCGGCACGGCCGCTCCATCGCGAAACGTGACACTGTTTCCCGAAATCGCCGGCACGCGCTCACCCGGAACCAGAATCCCCACCAAATTCAGCGGATCGGCAGCCGACAGCGTAATCGTTCCCGGCACGGGATCAAGCTTGCGCATCGCTCGCACCGATTCCACCGCCACCGGCAATGCAAACTGCTCGCCTAGAAATCCATCAACAAATCGCCCGCCCCGAATCTCGCCCCGATCCTCCAACCGGCGGAAGCCTGCCAGCAACTCCCGCCAGGGCGGCAGATTCGCCTCCCGCGCCAGCACGTCGCGCACCACAATTCCATAACGCCGCAACAGCATCCAGCACGCTGCTTCGACTGCGCGAGGGCGCTCGACAACTTCATCGGTATGCAGCAGAGCCCAGCGACCAGCATTGTGCCGCGGACGCGTAGTCCGCCCACTGCCTTGCCCCGCCCGCCGTTTGGGATCGATCAACGAACGCAGATTGTCGAAGCCGTCGGCGGTAACCAGCCCCGCCGCCACCAACTCCCACAGTGCAGTCTCGATCTCTGCTTTTAACTTATCCGTGCCGCGCACGATGTCGGCAAAAAACGAGGCACCCCGCTGCCGCAGAAAATCCAGCACCATCTGGGCGACATGGCTCAGGCCATTGTTTGCCGCCTGCTCCGCGCCGGGATGCCGTGGCGTCATCCAGTCAGCATCTTCGCGCACAAAGAAAGTAATCGGCGCAACACTGGTAGGAATGATGCGCCGCTGGCGAGAAGGAGTGCGCGTCTCCGATCCGCGGCCCGCGTTCGAATCAAGCGTCGCCGGATGCGGAGACAACCTTCCCCAACCCACTGCCCCGGTCAGGCAAAGCTGGTCCAGCCATTTGGGATCGTAATCCACAACCCGCCGCGCCAGCACCTGCCGCTCCCAGGCATTCGCGGGAATCTCAAACCCCTGCAGTTGTCGCAACACTTCGAGCGTACCGCGCTCGCCCGCAACCTGCGTCCCCGCAGCCACATGCTGCCAGCGCAGCAGCCATTGCATGAACTGCGCCGCAGTCACCGGCTCAATCTGTTTGCGTAGCGTAGCAACCGTCAGCCGGTGAATGCGAGCCAGCAGTCGCCGCTCGCACCATTCCGTCTCGGCCCCTTGGGTGGGGACAGCAGCGCCACTGAAGTATCCCCGTAGAACGGTCCCGCTGGCCTCCATGCGAAGCAAAGCATTCGAGATCTCAGAAGCGCCAATCCCTAAGGTCTCTCCAAGTTGCACAGCCGTGGTCGGCCCCAAATGCGACATCCATCCCGTAACCACCGTAAATAAAGCATCGTCACGGGAAGGCGCCGTCGTTTCCACGTCCGCCAACGCACTCTCAAATTTCGCCTCGGGGAACAACACAGAAAAAGTCTTTGCACGCTCTGCCGCGATCCAATAGCTCCGTCCGCGAGAAACTGCCGACGCAGCGCGACCTTCTCCGACTAAACGATCGAAATGAAACTTCCAC
>Ga0206856_10230_pt1 | contig 18540 bp, 15 predicted proteins | sample Alteio_BWOrgCont_48_FD_152630 | JGI IMG/M metagenome (GOLD analysis project Ga0206856, IMG submission 152630) | Enriched cells from forest soil in Barre Woods Harvard Forest LTER site, Petersham, Massachusetts, United States -... | ecosystem: Environmental > Terrestrial > Soil > Temperate forest >...
TCGTTCTGGCCATTCCAATCGTACCATAATTCTTTTTTCAGAGTGATCATATAAACCTTTCCATAGTGAGGCCGTTTAACAAAATTGCGGAGGGTTTTCCCTCCATGATATCGGCAACGATGGCTGCGCTGCCAGCGCCCTGCGTCCAGCCGAGCGTACCGTGCCCAGTATTTAGAAATAGATTGCTAAAGGGCGTTCTACCGATAATGGGTGGGCCATCCGGCGTGGAGGGACGAAGGCACGCCCATGTTTCGATTTTCTGATCCCAGTTGGCTTGGGGAAAGAGTTCCTTCGTGGCTGCCACCATGGGCGCGATGCGCTTGGGGTTAATTTTTGTATTATACCCGGCAAACTCGGCGGTACCGGCCACGCGCAGCGAATTTCCCATGCGGGTGTAGACAACTTTATGAGAACCGTCAGTGATGCTGGCCTGTGGGCAGAACTCATTGGCGGCGAGCGTGATGCTATACCCTTTCATCGGGTAGATCGGTACGCGGATGCCGATCTTGCGCAGGAAAGTGGTGCTATATGATCCGAGCGCCATGACGTACCCATCGGCGGTGAGTTCACCTTTGTCGGTGAGAACGGACTGGATGAGTTGGCCGTGTGTGCGCAAATTTTTGATGGTGACGCCGTACTCGAATTTTACGCCGTAACGCTCGGACGCGAGGGCAGCCAGATTTTGACAAAGCATATAGCTGTCGCCGATCTCGTCCTGCACGGCGTGGATGCCGCCGACGATGGTGCGCGAGGTGTGTGCAAGGCTGGGTTCAAGGGACAGGCACTGCGCGCGGGTGAGGACGCGGTGCTCGTCGCCGAATTTGGCCTGAAACTCGTATTGTTTTTTGGCGTGGTCGAAATCGAGGTCCGTACTGAAAATATGCAAAATACCGCGATTGTAAAAATCGAACGCGACGCCGGTGTCGGCGCGGAGTTTGTCGAACATGTCCTTGCTGTAAAGCCCGAGGCGAAGGAGGTTGACGCAGTTGATGTGGGCGCGCTCAGCGGTGCAGTTGCGCAGGAATTTGAGCGTCCATTTAATCATCGCTAAATCCGCACGGGGATGGATGACCAGTGGCGAATCCGAATGAAAAAGCCACTTTGGTAATTTCCTTAAAATAGAAGGAGTTGCCCATGGCTCGGCATGCGTGTAGCTGAGCTGGCCGCCGTTGGCGAAGCTGGTTTCGCGGGCGCTTTCGGCATTGCGATCCAAAACGGTGACGTCGAAACCGCGCTTGCCAAGCTCATAGGCGGTGAGCACGCCGAGAAGCCCGGAGCCAAGAATTAAAACATTCATATTTTACAGCCTATTAACTCAATTATTGCGGTCAATACGCTGTCGATAATAACGATTTGTTCGCGCGGTGCAAGTGATGCGGAGCAGGTGGGTGCATTTCAGCGCATTTTCGAACACGTTCGGACGCGTTTCGCACTCATTACGACACTTAACGATGCTATCTGGAGCAAGTCAGCTATCGTTCGGAACCTCTATTTAGGGAATATCGCGTATTTTCTCTCTATAGACCTGCCTGACATTGTTAAATATCAATATGTTATATTTTATTACCTCCTCATTTTCTCCAAAAAACGCCAAAAGGGCTTTAGATTCCTTGAGATTTCTTTAGATTTAATTTCTTCATCAATCTGTAATAAAACAATAATAACGTAAGTGTTCCCGGTCAGGAAGGGTGTTTTTTCGCTGTTGTCATGAAAACTTAACAATTCTATTGGGGATTGCGGTGGGGGTGTTTGCTATGATGATGGTGTAAACCTATGAAGGGACGTATGTATTATGAGTGACGAGACAGCGGGTGAGGGTGGGGGGAGACGTGTCTCCTTGTCCGGAAGAAGAATAAGACGTGGGCAGAGTGATGAGGAACTTCTCGAGGAATTTTTTCGAACACGTTCACCGGAGCTTAGAGACCAACTTATTCTACACAATGAACGATTGGCAAACTATCTCGCTGCTAGATATGCAGGAAAAGGCGAACCTCTGGAAGACTTAAGACAGGTGGCGAGGATAGGTTTAATCAACGCCATAGATCGTTTTAAGCCTGGACTAGGCCTTAAATTTGGCACCTATGTTACCCCTACCATTATTGGAGAGCTGAAGCGGCATTTTCGTGATAAAGTCCCTGTAGGTCCCAAAATGTCACGCGATCTGACTACTGGCATATATCATTTAGAAAGAGCGGAACAAACGTTAAGCAATGCTCTTGGGCGCGCTCCGACCGTTGAAGATCTTGCGAAGGCGATGGGAAAATCTTCCGAGGAAGTGATGGCAATTAGAAGGGCAAGTCACGCTCAACAAGGTATGTGTGATCTGGATGGCCCTGTTGGCGAAAGCAGTGGATCCCTTGCGGAGGTCATTCCTGATCATTCTGACGCGTACGCGGCAATTATAAATCGAATGGGGTTGCAGGACGCAGTAATAAGTCTGACCGCGGAACAACAAAGGATCATTCACTTAAAATTCGATGAGGAGTTAAATCAGGGTGAAATAGGACGTATGTTAGACCCGCCTTTGTCTCAGGCGGAAGTATCCCGGCGTCAGATAGAAGCAATCGGTAGGCTTCGCAGGTATTTTATGACACAAAATGAAATCATCTCCGGGAATCATTCAGGAGAAGATGTGGGTAATGCTCATGGCAGAAGTGGAACATGGGTGGAATTGGCTGTTGAGCGTGACTCTGTGGGCGCTGGCAAAGGGAAATAGGGCGTATAGCGCCGGTGCGACGGCCCTTTCCGCCATTGTCATGAAAACTTCATAATTTGCGGATGTATGGCGACGGGGGTTTTTGTTATAATAGCGCGGGCACGGGAAATCATTTTTATCTATTTTAGTGATGGTCATGGACGAAGAAACACACACAGAAACTCTGGATGATCGCATTGCGATGCGTCAGGCTCCCTTTGGGGGCGATATAGAGGTTGAGGAGCAAATTAGCAGAATCTTAAGTGATGCTTTGTTGCAGATTGTAAATCCATCCACATCCGGCGATCCGGAGCCTGATGAGGCCAGGGTAACAGCAATACGCAATGGTTTGGAGCGTAAGTACCGCAAACTCATTGACCAGTGTGGTCTGGGCAGCCAGTATCCTTATCCGGACGGGTGCGAATGGGCCGATAGCGATATAAGGCTGATATGTGAACGTGCCAGACTCCTGAGGGGAGACCCCGTTCAAGATGCTCCTGTTGCTCCCAGCAAAGGAGAGGTGCAGCAGCAGTGTGGGTTGCCACGCCTTGAAGCGATTTTGGTGACACTGGCGTATATGGATGCAAAAAAGCGCGATTTTGCCCGGGAAGAGGTGAAGCCGGATGAGCGGAGTCTGATCGCTGCCGTGGAAAGGATATTGCCTGAAGAAACCAGAGCGGGGCTTACACTCAATCTGTTAGCAATGAATGGAAAATACCGCAGAGCCGAAGGGATAGGGCTTCTGCATCACATTATAGCTGCAACAGAGAACGAAATGCCTTCAGATCAATTGACCGCATTGGCGCAGCAGATGCTGGATCCGCTGTCCCGGCGCTTGCTGCCGTCCCTTGATGTGATTGCGGTGGCAGTGGAGTACGTGGATGGGAAAACGCGCATTCTTCAAAATAAGCCGTTAAAGCCGGGGCAGCAGGATCTGATTGATGCCGTGGAAAGGGTATTGCCCGAAGAAACCAAAAATGAGCTTGACGCTTTTTTGCAGCAAAGCATGCACAAAATTAGCAAAAAAGATAAAGCCCGCGGAATAAGGATTTTGCATGATATAAAAGAGGCAATAGGTAGCCAAATGTCTCCCGCTGAATTGTCTGGCTTGGCGCAGCCGTTGGAGGATTTGCCCAGGTTACATGGCAAGGAAGCATTAATTAATGCCATTCTCGTAGTGGTCGGCCGCGAGAGCTTGCGGTTTTTAAAGCCTAGCTTGACGTCGTTGGGAGTTCCATACATCCCGCCTGGGAAATCACAGGGGCCGGATCCTTCTCCTGGAAATCCCGTGGCTGATACTGTTATTGTTATTGAACCAGATCTCGGTTTGAAACCAAATGTCATTCGCTGAAAAACTCAAAAACTCGCAAGGGGAACTGCTCTATATCGTCCGGGGGAAGGACAAGGGCAGGGCCGCGTGGTATTACGTGCTCATCGACAAGATGAAATTGCCGCTGTTTAAGGCGAAAATGAAGACCAAACCCGACATTATCCATCTGGACGATTATGGGACAATCCTCGAATGCGGCTGGGGCGAAAACCCGCCCGACGCCGTCACCGACCGGGTTAAGGGTCAGTACGGGGGGTAGTATGCTTCTCCTCTCCCCTTGTGGGAGAGGACGGTTTGCCTTGGGCTTGCCACTTACAAGCGCTTAGGCAAACCGAGGTGAGGGGTTACTTGCTTCATTTAAGATACCCCCTCACCCGACTCGCTGCGCTCGCCACCCTCTCCCTCAAGGGGAGAGGGGAAAGGCGTTTCTCCCCCGCAAGCGGGAGACGGAAACCTCCCAACCTGTCATCAAACTGCAACAAAACTATGCTATCCTTGCACAAGGGGTAGTTGTTCATCCTTTTTTAAACAACCTATTGTAAACACAGTCAAAGGGGTTTTTGTATGTCGTCTGGCCGTCTCACGTCCGATCCGTTGTTTCAGGGGTTAACGCGCCCCACCATGATTCTGGGCGTCAGTTACATGTATTTCGTGATTAACGCCATCGTGGGGATGATCGTGTTTATTAATACGTCGGATTTCAAAATCATCCTGATGGTCTGTCCCGTCGTGCATCTGATCGGCTTCCTGATCTGCCTGAAAGAACCGCGCGCGATCGAGCTGTTCATCATCAAAATGTCCAAAGGATTTAAATGCGTCAATCGCGGCTTTCATGGGTATACGAATTCGTATGATCCGTACTAGGGTGAAATATGGCAATAAAAATTAAACTGCAACGCCGCAAGGCTCAGAAAGCTTACTACTCCGAGCACGAGGTTTCTGAGGCGGCCTTTATTCCGTACCAGTATCACTGGGATCGCGAAACGCTCATGACGCAGAAAAATGAAATGCTACAGATCATGAAACTCGACGGCTTCTCATTCGAAACGGCGGATGATGACGACGTCGATATGAAAAAACTGGTGCGTAACTCGATGCTCAAAAGTATGGCGGACGGCACGTTCGCCGTGTGGTTTCACACGATACGCCGTCGCCAGAGCGCCTATCCGGGCGGCAAACAACCGCCGGGTTTCGCCGCCTATGTCGATAATCTGTGGCATGAAAAGCATCATTCCAAAAGCTCATACATCAATGAGCTTTACATCACCGTCGTGCGTAAGGCCGATACGAAGGGTGCCGCCAAGGTGCATCATTTTTTGAAAAAAGCGTCGGAGTCCGGGAACAAGCAGGCGCGGATCGAATCCATGCGCGACGCGCAGAAAGAACTAGCGGAAGCCGTGTCGCGTTTATGCGCCACCTTCCGCGATTACGGCGCGCGTCTGCTCACCACGTATGAAAACGAGCACGGTGTTTTTTCCGAGCCGATGGAATTCCTCGCCAAGCTGGTCAATTGCGGGTTTTCGCAGCCGATGCGGTTTACCTCCGCCAACATGGCGCATTATTTGCCGATTTACCGACTGTATTTCGGCCCGCGCGCGATTGAAGTGTCGGGCGCGCCGCGCAAGCGTTTCGCCGGGCTGGTCAGTATCAAGGAATACTCACCCGCGACCGCTGCCGGTTTGCTGGATGGATTTTTGCAGCTGCCGTTTGAATTTATTATTTCGCAGTCGTACCAGTTTCATAATCGCAGCGTGAATATCAACCGCATGCAAACGCGCCAGCGGCGAATGATGGCGGCGGAAGATGCGGCCGTGTCGCAGATCGCGGAAATCAGCGACGCGCTCGACATGGCGATGAGCGGGCACGTCGCGTTCGGTCCGCACCACATGACGGTGATGTGTTTTGAGGAAAGCCTGCCGGAACTGGAAAAAGTATTGTCGATGGCGATTGCGGAGCTGGTGAATCTGGGCATGAACCCGGTGCGCGAAAAATTCGTGATGGAGCAGGCGTACTGGGCGCAGCTTCCCGCCAATTTCGATTGCATTGCACGTGGCGCCGACATCAGCACGATGAACCTTGCCGGGTTTGCAAGTTTGCATAATTATCCCACCGGAAAAATCAGCGGCAATCACTGGGGCGATGCGGTGACGGTGTTCGATACGTCGTCGGGCACGCCGTATTTCTTCAATTTCCATAACCGCGATGTCGGGCATACGACGATCATCGGGCCGACGGGCGCGGGTAAAACCGTGCTGCTGAACTTCCTGTGCGCGCAGGCGCAGAAATTTAATTGCCGCGTGTTTTTCTTCGATAAGGATCGCGGTGCGGAAATTTTCGTGCGTTCCATCGGCGGGAAATATACCGTCATCAAGCCGGGTGAAAAATGCCAGTTCAATCCGCTGCAGCTTCCCGATACGCCGGAAAACCGGAGCTTTATCGGTGAGTGGCTGCAGACGATGGTCACCGTGAACGACGAGCCTTTCACTTCCGACGATCAGGAGCGCGTTAATGAGGCGGTGATCGGTAATTTTAAACTGGCGAAAAAAGACCGGATGCTCCGCAATATCGCGCCGTTCCTTGGCGTTGAAGGGCCGGGCACCATGGCCGGACGCCTGAAGATGTGGCACAGCGATGGCGCATATTCCGGTTTGTTTGATAACGAAACGGACATTGTCGATTTTAGTGTGGGCAGTTCGTTCGGTTTTGAAATGGGCGAGGTGCTCAACGAAAGGGTGAGTCTTGAACCGACGTTGCTGTATTTGTTCCACCGCATCAACATGTCGCTCGACGGTACGCCGACGATTATCATTTTGGATGAAGCATGGGCGCTGATCGATAATAAAATTTTCGCAGGGCGTATTCGCGATTGGCTAAAGACGCTGCGTAAACTCAACGGTATGGTGGTATTCGCGACGCAAAGCGTGGAAGATGCCACCAACAGCGCCATCAGCGAAACACTCATTCAACAAACGGCAACACAAATATTCCTGCCCAATCCACGTGCCAACGATCAATACAAAAAAGCATTCGCAGTGACCGACCGCGAATTCAATTTGCTGCGCACGACCGATCCGGGAAGCCGGTATTTTCTTGTGAAGCAGGGGAAAGATGTGGTGGTGGCGCGTATCGATTTGTCCGGTATGGACGACGTCATCAATATTCTCTCCGCGCGCGCTGAAACGGTAGTGATTCTCGATGAGGTACGTGCGGAAGTGGGTGACGCTCCCGAAAACTGGATGGGGCCATTCCAGGAACGGGTCAGATTGGAGAAAGAAAAAATTGCTGGGAAAGACAAGAAATAAAAATTTGCGTTCAGCAGCTTTGCTGCTTGGCGCCACGCAGGCTGCGCCCCACAATGGGGCTAGTCCTCACTTCGTTCGTCCAAATAATGTGCGTTCAACCATACGACCAGCTGGAAAGCTGGCGTTGCTGTTTTTGCCGTTATTTTTTGTGTTATGTGCGCAACCGGCCTCGGCGGATAATGCGTGCGGTACGACATCCACTTCCTGGACTTCCTATACGGCGTCCGGTTTCGTCACCCCCACGGTGATATGCAATCAAGCCAACAGCGCGGTGTGTCCCGGTCCCACTTGTTCAGAAGTTCGGGAACCGAATGAATACGGAACCAATACGGAAGTAGTCTGCCCCAACGATAATCCGGACGCACCGTATCCTGAATTCGGGCTCCTGCGCCGGATCATGCCCTGCGTGAAAGGAACGCTCTTATCGGCTACGAATGTTCTGACCGAAGCTCTGGTCGTTCATTTAGGGGATGCGGTTGCCGCACTCAGTACGCTGGCGATTTTATTGCTGGGTGTCAAGATGCTGGCCGGAACCACCAATGCGACGTGGCGCGATTCCATAGTGCTGATGGCAAAGCTCGGCGGTGTCGCCTATTTTTCAAGCCATCTGGTGTATGATCCGGCCCACCCCGGTACTTTTGCCGTCTTCCCCCTGGCGTTGGATATCATGGACGACATGCTATTTAAGGTGCTCGGCTATGCGCTGGGCGGAGATAGTACGTTCGGCGGCGGTAGCAATTCCTATTCCGATTTGTTCAATTCCTGCATCAGTCAATGGTCCAATCCGCTGGGGGGAAGCGTTCCCAACCCGGACGCCAATACCTCCAATATCATCTGGGATTATCTGGATTGTACGTTTGAGATGATGATTGGCGGGATTTTAAGCGCCGCTAAAAACTCGACGATCACTTATGGGTTTTTAGGATTCTTAATGGCGTGCGTCGTATCGAAGGGCTTTGGGATTACCATCGGGCTGGTCGGTTTCTATCTCGTGATACAATTTGTGATGGCGGTGGTGCGTTCCCTGTATATTTTTATTACCGGCTATATGGGATTGGCATTCTGCATCGTGATCGCGCCTATTTTTATCCCAACCCTTTTGTTCCAATCCAGCGCTCCTTATTTTACCCGATGGCTGAAAAAAATGCTCGGTTTTATGCTGCAGCCGATCATCGTCGCCGCTTATCTGGGCATGTTGCTGACGGCCTTTAATGTCGTCGTTTTCAGCGGCCCTTATTCCATTACGGCGGCGTTGGCGGGGCCGGCTTTTAATTCCAATTTTTACTCAACTAATAATGGGATTGGCGGGTGGGCGCTTACAGGAGCCTTGTCAGATTCGGGGAGTCCGTATGGACAGAATCAGTATGGATATTGGTCTCAGCAGGGAAATACCGCCATGCAGCAGCTCTGTCTGGATATACCGGCGAGTCAGCCGCCTATTGATTGCTCAAAGCAGACTACACTTGCCGGATATAACGGGTGCATGGCTCAATCCTGCGTCTATGCCGAACAATCGCTGGGAGCTACCGGGGTGGTGATGAATGCGCAAACCATAAGCAATAATACTGTTAACGGCGCGCCCAACACAACACCAGGCCATGCCGCTCAACCTGGCGATGCCCAGAATTACGGGGTGGCCGGGCCGATGTCGACTGCAAATAGAATCGATACCGCCAATCAAACCTTTTTTAATGCTGTGGGTATCACCTCTTCAGCGTCCAGCTCTTCCGTTCAGTTTATGGGGGTGGATCTGCCTACCCGTTCCGTCAACTGGGATTGGCTGGCGGCGAATAATGGCAATTACCCAAGCGGTTCCGACGGCACGAACCAGTATGTATTAGATGTGCTGCGGGCGACGCTGATGGCGTTTTTAGTGGCGTATATCTTTTTACAAATGCTCGATGTTCTACCGTTCCTTGGCTCCGCCCTGTCGAGCGGCGGCGGTGCAACCGATGGTGTGAATGATGCGAAAGCATTGTTAAATAAAATGAGTCCGCCGGGGATGTGATGCGAAACTTTTATAATGAGTTGAGATGATGAAAATGTTGGGTAAGGGTAACACATGGCAAAGCAAGGCATTCGGCAGTTGGCCGATGGTAAGCGCAATGCTTTGTGTATTCTTTTGCCTTTTTTCTTCCCATGCCTACGCGCAGACGCCCTATGGGCTTCCGGCTGGTTGTAGTGGTTATGCTCCGCCTGATCTCGGCGGTCCTCCCAGCCTCCCTCATAGTGTCACCACCGCCTTTGTGAACTGTGTGGACTCCACCATCAGAAACGTGGTGTATGGGGCTAGTGGCTCCATTATGCATGTGATCTCTGTCCATATGACGCCGATAGTGCAGGCGTTATCGGTGCTATTCATCGCGGTGCATGCCATTAAAATTCTGGGGGGGGTGAGTAACCTGACCTATGAAACCGCTAAAATGATGATCGCTCTGGCGGGGGTGAATTTCTTTTTCTACGATCTGGGCGGCATGGCGGCGGCCCCGTTTAATATTATGGATGAGTTGCAAGGGGTCGTGGGGCAGGGCTTTACCCCGTGGGGCGACCTCGATTTATTATTCGGTATGATATTCGGCGTCGATCCCGATAATGGCGCGTCGATGGGTGTGGTTAATCATACCACCGGAGCTGCCGTTACTGTGACCGGCGCGAACCGAACCCTTGTCAACGGGATGATCGCATTGCTCGGCACGACCGCGTTTGCCGGGGCGCCCGGCCTGATGCTGAGTTTAACGGGGGTACTGGCGTTCTTTGAATTAATCAGTTTTGTACTGGATATTATCTACACGTATTTTCTGGCCGAATTGTTGTTGGGCCTGTGTGTGGTGGTGTCGCCGATAATGGTTCCGCTCACGTTGTTTCAATACAGTAAGCGTTATTTCGACAAGTGGATTAGCACCATGCTCGGAGCGATGCTGGTGCCCGCATTCCTGTTTGGCTTTTTATACCTGATGATTAACATGATTTGCCAGCCTATTTACGATGCGCTGAATTATCTTAATCCCGCCGGTTATACGGATGAAAACGGCAATCCATCGTATGTGCCGTATTCAAGGCAGAACCAGAGCGCCGTATCGTGGACACAGGATTCGGCGGGCGCCTTTGCGGGCGATATCGCTAAAAATGTGAATACCGCCTCCAATGCGGCGTCTGGCAGCAATGCTCCCAACACGCCTGCCGTCGGCGCTTTTATGGACTCGCGGGGCAGCACGAAAACGCTGGCGAATTATTCCTTTCTGGGAGCGGTGGATGCGACAAGCTGGGGGATTAACCTCGTGGGGCCGCCGCCTTACGATAACGCAGACATCAATATCAGGAATGCGATGTTTTCACTCTTCACGCTTTGGGTCTATGTGTCGGTATTGACCGGGTTGATAAGCAATATCCCCGATATCGCGCAGGAAATTTGCGGCGGCGCGATGTCGATTATGCGAGGCCAGTCACTATCCGACCGTTTTGCCGGGGCGCATGCGTCGCTGAATGCAGGTGGCGGATCGTTTATGGCGGGGATGAGCAGGCCTAAGACGGCACCGCCGCCGGGAGATTCTGCCGCCGCTGCAGGAGCTGCGATGGGGAAACTCGTTGGTCCAAGGAGCACATTATGACAATTATGTTTGGAGAATATATGAGAACACCGCGCGCTCGGATGACGGACGGTCTGCGATACCTTGCATGCCTGACGGTGCTGGTGATGCTGTTGGCATGGATGGGAAGCGACGCGATGGCGGATGCTTCTCCCGTCTCGCAATCCACCTGTACGAGCAGCACTGATTATGAAATCAATTATCCTTCCGGCAGTAACGGACTCTTTACGCAGATCGGGAATACCATTTCCGGCTATGTCGAAAATACCACTTCCGATATGTATAAAGGTATCGCAGCCTCTCCGAATATTACGGGCGCGGTTAAGGCAGCCGTAACTCTTTATATTGCGATCTATGGCATTCTTTTTATGTTTGGAATGGTACAGGTCACTGCGTTCGAGTTGATAGTGCGTCTGGCCAAAATCGCCGTGGTGGGCATTGCGATCAGTAGTAGCGGTTATCTCTACTTCGATAACACATTCTACAATTTTTTCTATAACGGCATGAATGAAATTATCAGCGTCATGCTCTCTTCCACGCTGGGTGGTTTGACGTCCGGTGGCGGGCCGTTTGCCTATATGGATGACGCCATCGCCATGATTATTTCCCCTAAAATGGTCGCTACATTGCTTGCGGCCTTTACGACCGGGCCGTATGGGCTTGGGATCGGGTTGGTGTTAATGATGAGTCTCACGTCGTTTATTAAATCGTTGATGAGCGCCATGTGGGTATATATCACGGCGACTGTATTGCTATTGTTCCTGTTTGCCATGGCGCCTATTTTTATTCCCTGCATACTTTTTGAACGTACGAAAAACCTGTTCGACGGCTGGCTTAACCAGATCATCAATTGTGTGCTGCAACCCATATTTTTATTCGCGTTCTTCTCGTTTTTTGTCATTTTATTTGAATCGTGCCTCGATCAGCTATTTACCGTTCCCGTATGCTGGACGCCCGTCGCCGATGCATTCAAAGGCACGCCTTTTGAAGGACAGTTCTGGCGTTTCGCTTTTTGGGATTGTACTCACAATCAATGGGCCCCTTTCGATGGGGTGTGGGACTTTAACGGTATTCAGGATGGACAGGATCATTCGCCGGGATCAGGCTGTCCGGGGGCAGTGCATCCGTTTGGTATCGTGTTGCCGCTGACGTTGTGGATCATTGCTGATCTTGCGAGCAGGTTTAACGATGTGGTGATTCAGGTGGCGCAGGAAATCGCCGGGGCCGGCACCGATCTCAGCAAAGGTATGCAGCAGCTGGGTTCGCAATTGGCGGGCGGCGGTGGCGGTGGTAACAACGCTTCTTCACAAGCAGGTGGGGCGTCTACCGGAACCCGCACGCCAACAGGCGGGGCGACAGGCGCTACGCCATCTGCGACTCCTCCCGCATCCGGTGGAGGAACGCCACGGACTCCTGGTGCAGGGACAGCTCCACCAGTCAATATTCGTCCCGGCGGCCCTCAAACGTAAAGATGTTCAGCTGATAGGGCGGTTGTTTTGGCAAGGCTATTGCCATTTCTACGCGTTGGGATAATATCCGTATTAAAATATAAAAGGAGTCGCAATGACACGGATGGTTTTTATAGTTCTGGCGTTCGCCTTGCTTCCGGCCTGTTCCCAGAAAGAGCCGGATTTGAAAAGCCCATGCGTCGGCGCTGAGGGCAGCCCGTGCGATCGCAGGCCGGTTAATGACTGGTGGCTGCCGGAGAATGGGTAATTAGCCTAATAGTTTCGCTATATCCGCTGCCGCATAGGTAAAAATGGCGCGTGCTCCGGCGCGTTTGAAGGCGATCATTTGTTCCAGCATCACCGCATCCCCGTCAATCCAGCCGTTAGCTGCTGCCGCCTTAATCATCGCGTATTCCCCGCTGACCTGATAGGCGAATACCGGCACATCGAAACTGGTGGTAGCGCGATAAATAATATCGAGATAGCTGATGCCGGGTTTGACCATCACCATGTCAGCGCCTTCTGCGATATCCAACGCAATTTCGCGCATGGCTTCGTCGCTGTTCGCCGGGTCCATCTGGTAGCTGCGCTTGTCGGCGTTACCTAAATTTTGGGCGGAGCCGACGGCATCGCGGAACGGGCCGTATTGCGCCGAGGCGTATTTGGCGCTGTAGGCGAGGATCAATGTGTTGTGGTATTTTTCATGTTCCAGCGCGGCACGGATCATGCCGACACGTCCATCCATCATATCCGATGGCGCGACGATATCGCACCCGGCCTTGGCCTGAGCCAGCGCTTGTTTACATAAAATTTCAATGGTGAGGTCGTTATGGACATGACCATTTTCAACGATGCCATCGTGGCCATGCGTGGTATACGGGTCGAGCGCTACATCGGCAATCACACCTAAATCCGGTACGGCGTTCTTGACTTCCCGGATGGCGCGGCAGACCAGATTATCCGCAAATAATGCCTCATCGCCATACGGGCTTTTGAGTTTTTCATCGATCATGGGAAACAGCGCGATGGCCTTGATGCCGATGCGATGCGCCAGTTTCGCTTTTTCCACCAGAATATCGAGCGTCACCCGCGATACGCCGGGTAGCGATGCAATCGGCGTTTCGGTGTTTTTGCCTTCCTGAATAAACAAAGGCCAGATAAGGTCACACGGGTGCAGCCGGTGCTCGGCAATCAGATCGCGGCACCACGCGGCGTGACGTGAGCGGCGCAGGCGGGTGGCGGGAAAAGTTGCTCGTTGTTCGTTGCTCGTTGCTCGTAACATAGAATAAACCTTGAATATTCACCTAAAAATGCCATTAAAGTCACTCCTATATCATTTTATGGATAAACGATCAATGCTATCACACAGCACGCAGCGCATTCTCTCCGGCGTACAACCGACCGGCAATCTTCATCTCGGTAATTACCTTGGGGCGATCCGCAATTGGGTGAAGTTGCAGGAGAGCCATGAATGTTTGTTCATGCTCGCCGATCTGCATGCCATCACCGTGCCGCAAGACCCGGCGCAACTGCGGGCTAATGTGCGCGAAACGGCGGCGGCGTATATTGCCTGCGGGATCGATCCAAAAAAATCCGCTATTTTCCCACAATCCTCAATAGCTGCGCATTCTGAGTTGGCATGGATACTTTCCTGCCATACCCCCCTGGGGTGGCTGAACCGCATGACGCAGTTTAAGGAGAAAGCCGGGAAGCATAAGGAAAACGCAGTGCTCGGCTTGTATTCTTATCCCGTGCTGATGGCGGCGGATATTCTATTATATAAAGCGACGCATGTGCCGGTGGGCGAAGATCAGAAACAGCATCTGGAATTGTGCCGCGATATTGCCGGGGCGTTTAACAGGCAATATAACACCGAATTTTTCCCGATTCCCGAACCGCTGATTTTAGGGCAGGGGACGCGGGTGATGAGCCTTCGCGACGGCACGAAAAAAATGAGCAAATCCGATGAATCGGATTATTCGCGCATTAACTTAACCGACGATGCCGACACGATTGCGCTTAAATTTCGCAAAGCAAAATCCGACATGGTGGAGGGGATGAGTTATGATGAAAAAGAACGCCCGGAAGCTTCTAATCTGCTGACGATTTACGCTGAATTAAAAGGCATCACGCGCGATCAAGCGGTGGCCGAAACCGCCGATAAAAAATTCTCCGATTTTAAAAATATGCTGACCGATGTGGCGGTGGAAGCCCTGTCGCCGATTACGCGCACTATGCGTGAGCTGGTCGCGTCCCCCGATTATATCGATCAGGTTTTAGCAAGCGGTGTCGCCGCTGCGAAAGCGGTTGCCGATCAAACCATGAAAGAAATCAAAGAATTGGTTGGATTTCTGGTAATCCCCGCCAAATAGCGGGGTCTGGCCTGACGAGGTAGAAAAAACGTGACCGGGCGGCCTAAATATTATAGTTTGAGCCGAAACCCTAACCGGACCTCGCTATTTGGCGGGGATAGCCTATGCAAGCCAAATCCGCCGTCCCCTTTAATACATTGCTAAAAACTCTGATCGTGGTTTCCAGCCCGTCGCTGCTGGTGCTGGCGGTTTTTTCCCTCACCGGGGCGCTCGATTTCAATTATTTCATTTATGGCTACATCGCGGCGATGGTTATTTCTGCGGCCTTCGTCTTTCCGTTTCTATCCAATATTTCGGCGCTTACTCATTATGTGAACGATCTGGCGCTCGATAAGCGCGTTCATTCGCCGCAACTGAGTATTTTGAGTAACGTCGGCGAATTGTCCGGGGCACTGAACCGGTTGCAGCGGTCGTGGGAAAATAAGCGGCAGGAAATGGAAACGGTGATTACCGAGCGCGAAATTCTCGTCGATACGCTGCCGGATATTCTGATTATGACCAACGACGATAAAATGATCGTGCGCACTAACCGCGCGGCCCGTAATATTTTCGGGCAAAATCTCGCGCATCGCTATTTGTACGATATTATTCCCAATGACGCGCTGATGAATGCGATTACGTCGGTGGTGGAAGATCTGCACGGGCAGGCGATTGAGTTTCATCTCGATGGCGCTGTTATCAAGGATTTTCTGGCGATCATCGAACGTTTCCCGATCCCGTCCGAAGGCGGTATTTCCATCGTGATTACGCTCACCGATATTACGCAGCAAAAACGTATTCAGCACATGCGCGCCGACTTCGTCGCCAATGCCAGTCATGAAATCAGGACGCCGCTGGCGAGTATCATCGGGTTTATCGAAACGTTGCGCGGTCCGGCAAAGGACGATGAAATCGCCCGCGACGAATTTCTAAAAGTCATGGCCGAGCAGGCTGAGCGCATGTCGAAGCTGGTCAACGACCTGTTGTCGCTTTCCAAGATCGAAATGAACGCGCATGCGGCGCCGACTTCCAAGGTGGATCTGCTGCGAATCATACGTAACGAAAAACAGAATTTTGAGTGGGCATGTAAGCAAAAAAATGTAACGATTAAACTTAAATTAAATGAGAATTTGCCGCCGACACGCGGCGATGATGAGGAACTGGCGCAAGTGGTGCGCAACCTCGTCGGCAACGCGATAAAATATACTAATCCGGAATCTGAAGTCGTGCTTACGGCCCGACTCACATCGACGTTGCCGGACGACCCGATTTTTCGCGGGTTTTCCCGCGCGATTTGTTTTTCCGTGGAGGATCACGGCGAAGGCATCGCGCCGCAACACATCCCGCGCCTGACCGAGCGTTTTTACCGTGTTGATACGGCGCGCACACGCAAAGTCGGTGGCACCGGGCTTGGTCTTTCTATCGTTAAACACGTGCTTAACCGCCATCACGGCGTCATGACGATTGACAGCGAAGTAGGGAAGGGAAGCACCTTTAATGTATACCTTCCGGTATATGCGGATATGGTGCCGCAATTATCCGGCGCGTTGCTGGAGCAGCGCAAATGACCATCCGTAAAAAGAAACGCGCTATCGGAAAAACGTTGCTTGAGCGCTGTATGCATGCGCTTTTGTGGCTGGCGGCGGCTACGTCTGTACTTATTACCGTCGCCATCGTTTTTTCCGTGTTGTTTGAAGCGATTCGTTTTTTCAAAATCGTCGGGCTTGGCGATTTTTTATTTGGGCTGCACTGGAGCCCGCAAATGGCGCTGCGGGCCGATCAGGCGGGTAGCAGTGGTGCGTTTGGCGTGGTGCCGCTATTCCTGGGTACCTTGCTTATTACATTGATTGCGATGGCGGTGGCCATTCCCGTCGGGTTATTTTCGGCGGTATATATGTCGGAATATGCCACGCGGAAAAACCGCGATCTGCTCAAGCCTGTTTTAGAGATACTCGCAGGCATTCCCACCGTGGTTTACGGGTATTTTGCAATTGTGCTGGTCGCTCCGGCATTGCGGAGTTTTGGCGCGGTTTTTGGATTGGACATTGCGTCTGAAAGCGCGTTGGCGGCGGGTTTGGTGATGGGCGTGATGATTATTCCCTTTATTTCTTCGCTGTCGGATGATGTGATTACGGCGATTCCGCGCGGGCTTCGTGATGCATCGTATGCGTTGGGCGCTACGCAATCGGAAACGATTAAAAAAGTGGTGTTACCGGCAGCATTTCCCGGCATTATGGGCGCAGTGTTGTTGGCCGTTTCACGCGCGGTCGGTGAAACGATGATCGTGGTGATGGCGGCGGGTATGTCGGCGAATTTGACGTTTAATCCCATTCGTTCGGTGACGACGGTGACGGTGCAGATTGTTTCGCTCTTGGTCGGCGATCAGGAATTTGGCAGCCCAAAAACACTGGCGGCGTTTGCGTTGGGACTTACGCTGTTTTGTATTACGCTTTTACTCAATATCGTGGCGCTGATTACGGTGCGCCGATGCCGAGAAAAATATGAGTAGAACCGAAAATAGTGTGCTGCATACGAACCGCGTTCGCGCGGAAAGTCGCTTCCGGTTTTATGGGCGTTGCGCATTAACGCTGGCGGTGCTGATGCTGGTGCTCTTGGTGGGAAGCCTTGTTTGCCGTGGGGTGAATGGGTTTGTACAAACGCAGATTGAGCTTCCGATTGCGTTTGATGCGGCGATGCTTGGCATAGGGCAGGGCGAGGATGCAGCGAATTTTACCCCGTCGCGGTATATGCGTCTGGTGAAAGCGTCTTTACGTAAAACATTTCCAGAAGTGAATGATCCCATGCAGCTTCGTGAGCTATACGCGTTGGTGAGTACCGGTAGCGGCATGCCGCTTAAAAGAATGTTTGATCGTGATCCGGCATTGCTTGGAAAGACGATGGATGTATGGCTTCCGGCTGCGAGTGATGCTGATTTATATTTTAAGGGAGTAGTTTCAGAAAAAACGACGGAAGTGGAGCGCAGCCTGAGTGATCAGCAAATAGGCTGGTTAAAACGCCTAAAAGAAAACAATTCGGTGCGCCGCGTTTTTGATAAGACGTTTTTTGAACGCGGCGATTCGCGCACGCCGGAGCAGGCGGGATTTTTGGGTGCGATGATGGGTTCGGCGCTGACGTTGCTGATTTGTCTGGCGGTAGTGTTTCCGCTCGGGGTGATGACGGCGGTGTATCTGGAGGAATTCGCGCGTCCGGGCAAATGGGTGGATGTGATTGAGGTGAATATCAACAATCTAGCGGCGGTGCCGTCGATCGTGTTTGGGTTGCTTGGGCTTGCGGTCTACATCAACGTATTGGGGATGCCGCGCTCATCGGCGCTGGTCGGCGGGATGACGCTCGCCATGATGATTCTTCCGGTGATCATTATCACCACACGTGTGGCGCTGAAATCCGTGCCCGGCGCAATCCGCGATGCGGCGCTGGCGCTCGGCGCAACGCCGTTGCAGGTGGTGTGGCATCACACATTGCCACTTTCCATGCCCGGCATTATGACGGGAACGATTCTCGGCATGGCGCGCGCGATTGGCGAAACTGCACCGCTGCTCTTGATCGGTATGGTGGCATTTGTGGTTGATCTGCCAACGGGACTCACGTCGAGTGCGACCGTGATGCCGGTACAGATTTATCTCTGGGCGAGTAGCCCGGAAGCTGGGTTCTCAGAAAAAACGGCGGCTGGCATTTTGGTTTTGCTCGTGTTATTGCTCGCGATGAACGCGCTGGCGATAGCGCTTCGCAAACGTTTTGAGGTTCGGTGGTAATCGTATGAAATGCCGCATTGCATTATGCCCGACAATTGTCTATACTTATGACGG
>Ga0206856_10220_pt1 | contig 18376 bp, 13 predicted proteins | sample Alteio_BWOrgCont_48_FD_152630 | JGI IMG/M metagenome (GOLD analysis project Ga0206856, IMG submission 152630) | Enriched cells from forest soil in Barre Woods Harvard Forest LTER site, Petersham, Massachusetts, United States -... | ecosystem: Environmental > Terrestrial > Soil > Temperate forest >...
GGCCTGGCGTTGACGGCTTCGCGGGGCAAAGGGGTTTCTTTCGATGAAGGCGAGGAATTGGCAGTGGGGTATGACATCTGGCTGCATCAGGATTTTCGCATGGAGGGCGCGAATGGCGATTTGGTGAAACGGTGGGCCACGCTGCCCTATTTAATTTCCCAACCGAAATTCCCCGGAACCGACAATGCAGATTGGCAAAGCGCTTTGCCCTATGTGCTGGGTTATCGATTTTTTTTCTCCAACGGCAATGAGCCTTCGCAACTGCTCCTGCAAGGACGGGTCATGGTCGTTGTGCTGGGAATGGCCACGGGTCTGCTCGTGTTTTATTGCGCGATGGAAATTTTTGGACCGTTGGGCGGCCTGTTTTCACTTGCGTTATTTGTCTTCAGTCCGGACATGCTGGCGTTTGGGGGAATTGTTTCCACCGAAATGTCCATTTGCCTGACGTTACTGGGCGCCACCTGGTGCATCTGGCGATTGCTGAATCGAATTACCTGGGGACGATTGCTCGCCAGTCTGGGGTTTCTCGGGATTTTGTTTTTGGCCAAGGCGACCGCGCTGGCCATATTTCCAATCGCCGCGGTGTTACTGGCGATAAAAATAATCTCCGGCCAACCGCTGGAATGGCAACTGGGCCGGCCGCGAATGATTAACTCGCGGTTCGCGCAGGCCGCGGTCTTTTTCGCTTTGTTTGTTGTGCATGGCTTATGGTGCTGGATGTGTTTGTGGGCCCATTATGATTTTAGGTATGCGGCCAACCCTGATGCGACCAATCCGGCGATTAAACCCTGGATGCATACGGGGACCAGCACCATCAATCCACCCATTCAAGCGGTGATATCCTGGTGCCGGCGCGACCATGCGCTGCCGGAAGGTTACCTGGACGGGATCGAGTTGCTCCTGTCGGAAAATCAAGCGCGCGTAACCTTTGTGAATGGCACCTGGTCGGTCGGCAGCACGCCGGCGTTTTTTCCCTACACCTTATGGGCGAAAACCCCGCCGGCTTTTTTGCTGTTGGCGGCCGTGGGGCTGGCGTGGTGTCTGGTGAGATTGAAAAAAAAATTTCCAGTCAAGAAAGAGCAGCCAGTACTGAAGCGACACGTTCCGTCGATCCTTTTCAACGTGGCTCCGTATATTGTGCTGGTCGTGGTGTTTGCCGCAGTGGCATTGCTACAGCACCTGGACATTGCCCACCGGCATATTTTGCCCATTTATCCGCCGCTGGAAATTCTGGCCGGCGGGGCCATCAGCTTGCTTTGGGTAAAACGCCAGCGCTGGGTCAACGGCTTGCTGGCCTTGTTGTTAATTTGGTATGTGGGCGACTCCCTGGCCGTCTATCCCAATTATCTGGCCTACTTTAGTCCAGTGGTGGGCGGACCGTCCCAAGGTTACAAACGGCTGGCGGAGAGCTCGATTGATTGGGGGATGGATCTGCCTGGCTTAAAAAAATGGCTCGATAAGAATAATGCGGGCGGCCGGGAACACGTTTACCTCGCCTATTTTGGCACCGACAATCCCGATTATTATCAAATTAAATCCACCCCGCTACCGTCCTTTCCCACTTGGCAAAATGAAACGGTGTATGTATTCAATCCCGGCATTTATGCGATAAGTGCGACCCTGATTGACAGTTTCCATGTGAAGACGATTGGCCCCTGGAACATCGCCTATGAGGCGGCTTATAAAGAATGCATTCGGAATCTGGAAATTTACAATGAGAGCCAAAAAGAACCGGCCCAACACGCCGCCTTGCTGGAAAAATTCCCCCTGTCGTTTTGGTCGCGGGAATATACCGACTATAAGCAGCTCCGTTTTGGACGATTATGCGCCTGGCTGCGCCACCATCGCCAACCCGATGACAATGTCGGACACAGCATTTTGATTTGGAGACTGACGCAGGCCGATATCGACGAGGCGCTAAATGGCGAACCCGCCGAGTTGGAGGCAAAACCACTCAGACGCGAGACACCAAAACGGGTTTGAAACTCAGTCAAATGGTTGCCCGACATGGATTCGAACCATGACAAAGTGAACCAAAATCACTTGTGCTACCATTACACTATCGGGCAGAAAGCAAGGGTTGAGATTACTGGAACGGGTGCCGGATGGTCAAGTTTGGAAGAAAAAAAACGCAGGAACCGAGAATTGCGCGCAACTAGTGGGCGGAATTGCCGCCGGCTGTCGAAGGCTGAAAAAGTTCGCGCAAGGCGTCGCGGCGGGTGGCTACGGCGTAGAAGCCGGTCAGCAAAGCACAAGCCCCGCAGACCCAGAATACATGAGGCGTGGAAATGCCGAGGACGTTTTTCATCAGCGCCTGGGCGCCGGATGCGGCCAAGATTCCGATCCAGGAGAGCAGATTCGCCGCGCCTTGCACCGCGCCTTTGGTTTCCGCCGAGGGTCGATGCTGCAACACTGCCGCAATTGGCACAATAAACAAGCCGGCCGTGAAGCCCAAACTGACCAGGCAAATGCTGAACCAGAAAGTGCCGATGCCAGCAAAGCCCATGGGTACGGAGCTAATCGCCAGGCCCACCGCGCCAATTGGCACCAGCCCGTAGGCAATGCGACCCCGCGAGGCAAAACCTGCGGCGGCGCTGCCGACTCCGATGCCGATGGAGAGGGCGGCGTTAAGCAGGCCGTTTTCCGAGGGGGTTAGGTTCAATATTTCCTGGGCGTAGATAAGCAAGTTCATGCCAACGAGAGAGGCAACAAACCAGAAGCCAGTATTACCCCAATTCGCGCGCCAAAGGTCGCGATCTTTGCGAATGACGCGCATTTGCCGCCAGAGATCGGTGATTGGATTAAGGCGCGGCGGGCAGGTAGGATTGGCCGCGGGAACACGCGTGATGCCGAGACTCATCCACCAGCCGAACACGGCGAGTGCGGCGAGCGCCAGACCCGAGACATAGAGTGGTCCGGTAATGTATTGTGCGAGAAAAGAACCTACTACCGTGCCAAGAATAATACCGAGAAAAGTAAGCAGTTCCAGCAGACCATTGCCCCAGGAAAGTTTTTCCAAGGGCAACACTTCAGGCAGGATGCCATATTTCGATGGCCCAAAAATGGCGCTATGACAGCCCATGCAGAAAATGGCCATGAGTTCCAGCGGCACATTTTGCAGGCCAAGAGCCACGGCGGCGAAAAGCATGATGCCGATTTCCGCGATTTTGACTGAGGACATGACACGCTGCTTGCTAAAACGGTCGGCCAGCCAGCCGCCGAACATGGAAAATAAAATAAACGGCGCAGCGAAGAGCGCATTGACCATGGTGACCTGGGCGTCCTTCTGCGCGGCAGTCATGTGGGCAATCGCGGTCAGAATGATGAGGTTTTTAAGCGCATTGTCGCTAAAGGCATTTTGAAACTGCGTACCCATGAGCCGCCAGAAGCCGTGTTTCCAGTTGGAGTTAGTCGTGGATTCCATAACGAAAAAATTTGGGCGCTGGAGAAAAGTTTAATTACCGCGTCGTGCGCGGGCCAAAAAGGCGTTTCAATATAAAGTGCATCGGGGTGAACAACAAGGCGGGCAAAGCAAGCATCCAAACAATGGGATAAAACTCTGGCGAGAACCAAAGAGGGGGTTCGGCACCACTGCGGCAAAGTCATGATTGACCATCAGGGGAGGAAGCAGTTCCATTACAAAGTCGTAAAAGGGTTTGCACCGGACGGGGATAAGTCTGTAAAAGTCGGGTTCCTTGCGGTCGTATTCCGGCCCGGCAATTGCTGTAACCCAACCGTTTCTTAACTTTACCACCATGATCGACACCATCACCAAACAACTCGGCGCCCAGGCCGACTCGCTGCTCAACCACAAGTGCAAGACCATCGCCAAGGAGCGCCTGCACCTGCCCGGCCCGGATTGGGTGGACCGCATTTTTGCGCCTACAAATCGTAACAACCGCGTGCTGAACAATTTGGACTGGATGTTGAACACGGGACGACTCGCAGGCACGGGGTATTTGTCGATTCTGCCCGTGGACCAGGGCATCGAGCACTCCGCCGGGGCGAGTTTTGCCAAGAATCCGGATTATTTTGACAGCGAGAATATCGTGAAGCTGGCCATTGAAGGCGGCTGCAATGCCGTGGCGTCGACCTTTGGCGTGCTGGCTTCCTGCGCGCGCAAGTATTCGCACAAGATTCCTTTTCTGGTGAAGATTAATCATAACCAGATTTTGACCCTTCCGAATACCTTTGACCAGGTCATGTACGGCACGGTGAAAGAAGCCTACAACATGGGCGCAGCGGCGGTCGGCGCGACGATTTATTTTGGTTCACCCGAGAGCAACCGGCAGATTGTTGATGTCGCGAATGCGTTTGCCGAAGCGCACGAATACGGGATGGTCACGGTGCTCTGGTGCTATCTGCGCAATTCGGCGTTCAAGACCAAGGACAAGGACTTCCATGTTTCCGCCGACCTCACCGGCCAGGCCAATCACCTGGGCACCACGATCCAGGCGGACATCATCAAGCAGAAGCTGCCCGAAAATAACGGTGGCTACCTGGCGATGCAAATGGGCGATTCGAGCTACGGCAAGATCGACAAGCGCGTGTATACCGAATTGACGACCGACCACCCGATCGACCTGACACGGTACCAACTGGCGAATTGCTACATGGGCCGCGCGGGGTTGATCAACTCCGGTGGAGCGTCCGGTTCCCACGACTTTGAAGAAGCGGTCACGACGGCGGTCATCAACAAGCGTGCTGGCGGCATGGGCTTGATTTCCGGACGCAAAGCTTTCCAACGCCCGATGGCCGATGGCGTGAAGTTGCTGAATGCAGTACAAGATGTTTACCTCTGCAAAGAAGTGACGGTGGCGTAAGGGGACGTGGATGGAAGATGGAAGAAGGAAAATGGAAGAAACTAGGCCAGCTAGTCTGGTGTGTTTCATTTTTCCATTTTCCATCTTCCATTTTCCATCCTTTGCAACTGTGGTCTCTGCCTATGCATATTCCATTCCCTCCCCCTAGCCATTTTTCCGGCTACATCTTTGACTGCGACGGCACGCTGGCGGCGTCGATGCACCTGCATTATCGCGCATGGAAAAAGGCGCTGGCCAACCATGGCGCAAAGATTGATTTCACCTGGGAGTTGTTCATGTCGCACGCCGGGCGCGGGACGGAGCAATTTATCACGCTCATGAATATGCACCACGGGGAAAACTTGTCTGCCATCCAAGTGGCGCGCACGCAGGATGCGATGCTGGCGGAAATTCATCATACTGTGGAAGCGGTGCCGGAAGTTTTGAAATTTGCCCAACAGTTGGCGCAGGATGGCAAGAAAATCGCAGTGGCTTCGGGCGGCACACGGGACGCCGTGAACCGCACATTGCATTACATCGGCGCAGGAAATTTATTTGAGGTCGTGGTGACAATTGACGATGTGCTGCATGGGAAGCCCGCGCCGGACACGTTTTTGGTGGCGGCGCAGCGCTTGGGCGTTGAACCGAAAGCCTGTGTAGTACTTGGGGACAGCGTGCTGGATGTTGAAGGCGCGAAAGCGGCAGGCATGGCGTGGGTGAAATTGGAGCCGAAATAGGCGTGGTAGTTTGACGTAGCGCTGAGCTTTAGCCAGCGCCCCACGCGTCAAGTTTTGTCCAAGAAGCGCTGGCTAAAGCTCAGCGCTACGCTATTAGCAAACTGGACAAAGACCGAAATAGGCCACGCTCTGGGATTGTCAAAGCAGGAGGATTGGGTTTTGGTAGAAGGCCCCCTACCCCACCATGAAATTCCAAATTTTGCCTGTTTTTAATACGCTGGCTTTGGCCGGCCTAACCTTCGGCGTCACCGCCTTGCGCGCCGATGTCACCCTCGCGAGTCCATTTGCCACGCACATGGTATTACAGCGCGACATGAAGGTGCCCGTGTGGGGAACGGCGGACGCGGGCGAGGCCGTGACGGTGGAATTTGCCGGACAAAAGAAAACGACCACGGCAACTGCGGATAAAACTTGGCGTGTAGACCTTGATGCGATGGCGACTTCAGCAGACAGCCGGACAATGACCGTGAGTGGCACCAAGACGGCACAGCCGATTAAACTCGATGACGTGCTGGTGGGCGAAGTGTGGCTGGCCTCGGGGCAGTCGAACATGGTGTTTCCGGTGGCGGCCAGCGGGCCCTACGGTGGATTGATTAATTATGAAGGCGAAGTCGCGGCGGCCAAGTATCCGACCATTCGGATGTTCACCGGGCAGGACACCAAGGCGCATGATCCGGCAGCCACGGTGAGTGGTACCTGGGCGGTGTGCAGCCCGGACACGGCTGGCGCTTTTTCGGCCATCGGTTACTTGTTCGCGCGCGACTTACAATTGCAGATCAAGGTGCCGGTGGGCATTGTGTGTGTGGCGTCCGGCGCGAGTTGCGCGCAGGCGTGGATTTCGCGGGAGGCTCTGGCGGCGGACGCGCAGACCAAACCGATAATCGATGCCTTCGACACGCGTTACACGCTGTACCATTCAGGTCCGGACGGGCAGGCCGCCGAGGCAAAAATACGCCCGACCCCGATTAACAAAGCCCGCGTCACCCGTCCACCAGCACCCGAGCGCGACCAGCACATGCCGACCGTGCTGTTTAATGGCATGATTAATCCCGTGCTGCCCTACGCCATTCGCGGAGCGATTTGGTATCAGGGCGAATCGATTGACGGCGGCACCCCGGGGTTGAATATGTACGGTCACCTCATGCAGATACTGATTCAGGACTGGCGCGGGCGCTGGAATGAAGGTGACTTTCCCTTCATCGAAGTGCAACTACCCGGCCAGAAAAACATCAGCAACAACCCCATCATTCGCGAACAACAGCAGACAATACTCTCGATGCCCAACACGGGTATGGTGGTGACAATTGACACGGGCGAAGCAACTAATGTCCACCCGCGGAACAAACAGCCCACGGGTTATCGATTGGCACTGGTCGCGCTGGCGACCGCTTATGGACAGAAAATTGAAGACTCCGGCCCGATGTTTGACTCGGTGGCGATCGAAGGCGGCAACGCGCGCATCAAATTTACGCATGTCGGCGGCGGATTGGTGGCTAAAGGCGGAGAATTGAAAGGCTTCCAAGTCGCGGGAGCCGACCAAAAGTTTTACGATGCTGCGGCGAAAATCGACGGCCAGACGCTGGTCGTCAGCAGTCCGTTGGTGTCGGCTCCAGTGGCGGTGCGCTATGCGTGGGATGATTTCCCCGAGGGCCTGGGCTGCAATTTGTATAACTCGTATGATTTGCCTGCCGCACCGTTCCGCACGGACAAGTGGGATTATCCGATCCCGGGGATTGTGGAGAATTAAGGCTGCCCGCTAATCTGCTATTATAGAAAGCGACTGGTGAGTAACCAACCCGCAGCGACCGTTGACCGGCCCTTGAGCAAGGGTGCCAAGCTCGCCTTGATGCTGAGCGCGGCGCTGACGATCGTTATTTTTTATATATTTATCGCGATCACCACCACCGGGCTGCTGGTTTTAATCGCGGTTGAGATGCTGCTGGCCATCATCGTGGCGCGGCTGGGCTTGTCCCGATTTGTCATCCGCTACGCCGAAACCCATATCCGATTGCTGGGCTTGCTGGGCAAACGGTTATGGCTAAGACGCGGCACCACCTATCGATTAAAACTGGAGCCGCAGGAAGCGCCGGGAATTGTGAGCATCATGAACCGACTGGCCGGGCAACTAAACATCTCTCCACCGGACGAAATTTTCATCGAAATGAACGCCGGGGCCTGGATTGAGTTGCGCGGCTTGCGCAGAACCATGGGCAAAAACAGCCTCGGCATTGGCTATGACCTGCTGGCGGGATTGACCCAGCATGAAGTTGAGGCCGTGCTGGCCCATGAGCTAGTCCACTCGCAAAAGGTATTCCGGCTGTACAAACGCTGGCTGAATAGCGGACTCCACCGCGCGGCCGGAGTCTCGGGACAATTATCGGCGATTGCCGACGCCAATCGCAAAGCCAACAAACCGTTTGCATTGGCGGAGACGATTCTAAGCGTGGCGGACCGCCTGACGCGCTGGTGTGCCAAATTCGTCGCCGCGTACTCCCGGCAGGACGAATTTGAGGCCGATGCCGGCGCTGTGGAACTGTGTGGTTCGAGCGGGTTGCGGTCCGCCCTCGTCCGGCTCGAATCGATCAATGACAAATTGGTGCGACTGCCCTGGAACGAACGCCTGGCGCAAATTCAATCCCGCGAAGGCTTGAGCAACTGGCTGGTGCAGGAACTGTCCACTGCGGGGGGCAAGGAAGTGAACGAAGCCCAGCATCTCTTTGACCGCTACTCCACCCACCCCGCCCTACCGGACCGGCTGGCCGCGCTGCCTCCCGATCCGCGGGCGCTGCCAGACAGCCCACCTGGACTCGATTTACTGGCCGATGCCAATGAGGTTGCCCGAAAACTCATGGTGGAAATTCAACGCGTCCAACTGGAAGTCGAAGCCAAGGACCTGAAGTCACTAAAATTGTGGCGGAAGAAAATATTCCGGCGCAGCCGCATTAATTCTTTTCAACTGCCCGGTTTGATCCTGGGCCTGGCGGTCATCATGTTTGGGTTTGTGGCGCTTGGCTCGGGTTGGCCGATTACCTCCTGTTTGATTTTTGGCCTCGGCTTGCCGGCGGCCGTGTGGCTTTTTGTCAAAAGCCGCTATCGCGACCGCAAAGTGCTCCCCCGCCCGGATTATCCCACATTGACGGCGAGTTGGAGCAACCGAACCGAAATTAAAGATATAACCGCCGTACAAAAAGACCTGGACGGGAAGTTGCGCCAAAAAATTGCCGGGGTGAAAAAAACCAAGGCGAAAATTAATATTGTATTGGAGGAAGCGTATGGTGCGCTGTCCAAAGGCGATTACCTGACCGCCCATGTAGCTGGGCGGGTGGGCGTAAGTTTAAGCAAGAAGAGCGCGGAGTCTGCTTTAGTGCTGGCGATTGCCAGCGCGGCCTATCACCAGAACGATCACAGCGGCCGGTCGCTGCAAGCCGTCTTGAACCTGACCGGGTTCCGCTCGTCATCCACCCGGTGGGGCGCCAGTTGGACATTTATTCTACTGGGAAGTTGGGCGGAAGCGGAAGCTCTCCTGCACCTGCTCCTTGAACAAGAACCGGAAGATGCGACGCTGCTAGCGCTGATGGCGCTTTGCCAGTCCCAGCGCGGAAAGCTGCAAAACGCCGTCGCCAACATCCGGAAGACTTGCGATCCCCAGCCCGCCAGCCGCGAGCATGTAAAACTGCTGATCCGACTGCTGCTGGACCGGGGCGATAAAAACGAAGCCTCGCGCTGGCTGCAAACTTTGCAGGAGGATATTAAAGCTGACCGCGATTTGGTGTATGCCATGATCCGGCTGCACCTGCTGCAACGGGAGTTTGGCGCCGCGAGTGAATATATTGACATCTTAGTTGCGCAAGCCGTGCCGGGGAATTATCTGATTGGCATTGCCAGGCTGCTGGAAGGGGCACGCAGGGACGACCAGGCCAAGGAATTCTATGAACGCGCGAAAGAACAAGGCTATTACCCTGAAGCCTTGCTCGGCCTGGCCCGACTGGCCAATCACACCCACAACAAAGATTTAACCCGATTCTACACATTGGCCGCCCTGGACACCACCAAGCCTTTGGGCGAAAAAGCCAACTCCACATTCAGCATTTTCCCGAACGCACTCGCGCAACTGGTCGCCCTTCAAGATCCCCTGGCTGACTGCCAGGCGTGGATAGCCCGATTCCCTGAATTCAGCAAACCGGGTCCATTGACCAAACATTCATTAATGGTTTTTGCCCGGGAAGAAAAAGAAGCGATCGAATACGCCGAAGTCATCCTGAATGCCCTCAGTCCAAATCAAGGATCTACTTCGTTGCCCAAAGTAACTTTAACCCGGGCCCCCAAAGATTTGCAACCGGCGCGCCCCGTGCGGCCCGGTGTGCAGTATGTGTATACCTGAACCATCGCGCGTAATTTTTACTTTTTGCTTCTGGCATATTTTGCCAACAAGTCGAACTCCAGATTCACGCGGGAACCGGCTTTTAATACATCTAAATTGGTAAGTTTGAGTGTGTGAGGAATGAGCCAAACGGCGAGGCTGGCGGTGGTGACTTCAGCGATCGTCAGGGAAACGCCGTCGATGGTAATACTGCCTTTTTCGGCGACTAATTTGCCGAATTTTTTGAGGAAGCCGACGCGGAGGTAGTAATTCTTGCCGGAGCGCTTGAAAATTTTGACGACGCCCACGCAGTCTATGTGACCGGTGACGAAGTGGCCGCCAAAGCGACCATTGCGGGCAACACTGCGTTCGAGGTTGAGCCGCGCGCCGATGGCGGCGTTACCAAGGTTGGTGCGGCGCAGGGTTTCCTCGAGCAGGTCGAATTCGAGGGCGGTGCGGGATTTCTTGGCCACAGTCAGGCAGCAGCCGTTGACCGCCACGCTGTCGCCCAACTTGAGACCCGGCAAAATCTTGCGGGCAAGCAGGCGTAGCCGCCAGGCGGTTTTGTTTTCCGCGAGGCTGAGCAAAGTGCCGGTTTCTTCAACCAAACCCGTGAACATGCCGGTAGCGTGACAGACACCACGCGGCGGGCAATCTTGAACAGTTTGGAGTTAGCCTTAACGCTTAACCGCTGAACCTTCTGTCGGATGGCCATCCCGCTTCCACCAATCCAGTCCGCCAATTAACTCCTTCACGCGGAAACCCAGTTGGGTCAGATTTAGGGCACCTTTGGTCGAGGCGTTACAACCAATCCCATCGCAATAGACCACATAGAGGGCGGCGGCATCCAATTTACCCGTGGATTCCTTGCTCATGGTTCGATGCGGCAAATTGATGGCCCCCGGAATGTGCTCCTTGGCGTAGTTTTCGGGTGAACGCGCATCGATCACGACGACCTTTTCGCCCTGCTTCAAGACCACGGACAAATCCCACGAATCGGTCTCGTATTCCAACTTGTCGCGATAATGATTGATTTGATCGCTCATAAACGCAGAGCAAAGTAAGCCCGAGTCGCAACCCAGGCAAGTATGGTGTTTATTCGCTGCACGAGGGGATTCGCCTTGGTTATCAAAATTCTTTTACATTTTATAGCTGGGCGGCGGGGGAACTTTGGGTAGAATGTTGGAGTTATTTTTACTTGTGCGAATGACGAATCTACCTATTGAAAAAACGTTTTAATCCATTGTCCCGCCGGTGCTTGCGGCGGGACACCTCCTGAACCCTGTATCTTCGAATCATCTCATGGCTATCAATCTCGCTTCTCTAAACGAATCCGTCAAAAACAGCTCCGCGTGGGTGGGCCTGCTGCGCGCCGAAATCGGCAAAGTCATCGTGGGCCAGCAATACCTCGTGGAGCGCCTGCTGGTGGGCCTGCTGGCCAACGGGCACGTGCTGCTGGAAGGCGTGCCGGGTTTGGCCAAGACCCTCTCCGTACGCACCCTGGCCAGCGCGATTCAGGCGGACTTTTCCCGCATCCAGTTTACGCCCGACCTGCTGCCGGCGGATATTTTGGGAACGTTGATTTATAACCCGCGCGACGGCCAGTTCCTGACCAAGAAGGGACCCATTTTTGCGAATATCGTACTGGCGGATGAAATCAACCGCGCGCCGGCCAAGGTGCAGAGCGCGTTGCTCGAGGCCATGCAGGAACGCCAAGTGAGCATCGGAGAGCATACTTTTAAACTGCCAGAGCCATTTTTGGTGTTGGCCACGGAAAACCCGATTGACCAGGAAGGCACCTATACGCTGCCGGAAGCGCAAATCGACCGCTTCATGCTGAAACTGAAAGTCGGCTATCCCTCCCGCCAGGAGGAACGGCAAATCCTCGACGCGATGGCCACCACACGGCCCAAGCTGGAAATCAACCAGGTGCTTAATCCGAAGGAAATTATGGCGGCGCGCGAGGTGATCGACCAACTGTATGTCGACGACAAGGTGAAGGACTACATCGTGGACATCGTCATGGCCACGCGCACGCCGAGTAAGTATAAAATTCCGCTCGACCAATACGTGCGCTTTGGCGGGTCGCCCCGTGCGACGATCGCGCTGACCCTGGCCGCCAAGGCGTGGGCCTACCTGCAAGGCCGCGGTTATGTGACCCCGCAAGACATCAAAACCATCGGCATGGATGTCCTGCGCCACCGCGTGATCGTCACCTACGAAGCGGAGGCGGAAGATTTGACGAGCGAAGACGTGGTGAAGCGGATTTTTGACACCCTGCCAGTACCATAAAAAATTGCTGATTTCTGAATGCTGATTGCTGAATGCAAAAACGCAAATTCTGAGTTCTAAATTCTGAATGCTGAATGTTAAGCACCAAGTCTCACTACAATATCAGCCTGGAATAAACTGTTCATTATGTCTTCCGAAATTGCAGAAAAACTTAAGCAGCGCACCAAGCAATTTGCCTTGCGGGTGTTGAAAGTTTATCTTGCCCTGCCCAAGCGGACTGATGCCCAAGTTTTGGGCAAACAAATGATTCGTTCCGGCACGTCCGTGGGCGCGCAGTATCGGGAGGCTACGCGGGCGCGCTCAGCGGCTGAATTTACCAGCAAGCTGGAGTCCGCTCAACAGGAACTCGAAGAAACCAGCTATTGGTTTGAATTGATCACTGAACATGGTCTGCTTCCAGAAAGCCGGCTCCGCAAACTGGTTAATGAAGCAAGAGAGCTACAAGCAATCTTCGCCGCCTCCGCCAAAACCACCAAGCGCAATTCGCGCTGATTCAGCAATCAGAATTCAGCACTCAGAACTACACATTTCATGCCCAGCAGTTCCACCACCCCAAGCGCCTCCGCCCCCAACCCCGGGGCGATTGTCCGCCGCGTGCGTCAGATAGAAATCCGCACGCAACGCCTGGTCACGGATGCGCTCGTCGGCGCGTACCATTCGGTGTTCAAGGGCCAGGGGATGGACTTTGAGGAAGTGCGCGAATATTTTCCGGGAGATGACGTGCGGCGCATTGACTGGAACGTGACGGCCAAGATGGACAAGCCGTTTGTCAAAAAATTTCGCGAGGAACGCGAATTGACGCTGATGCTGCTGGTGGATGGCAGTGCGTCGGGCGCGTTTGGCTCAGCGGCAGTAAGCAAGCGTGAACTGGCGGCGGAAATTGCGAGTGTGCTGGCCTTTTCGGCCACGCGGAATAATGACAAAGTTGGCTTGGGCATGTTCACCGACCGCATGGAGAAATTCGTTCACCCGCAAAAAGGCCGGCAGCATATACTGCGAGTGATCCGCGACATCCTGTGTTTTGCGCCGGAAAATCGCGGTACGAACCTGATTGACGCGTTAAATTACACCAACCGACTGCTGCGCCGGCGTTCGATTGTGGTGTTGATCAGCGATTTTTTGCAAGGACCAGAGGGAAAACTGCCCAATCCTGAATCACCGCGCAGCCGGGACCTTTTCCGCGCGCTGGCGCTGACTAATCGCCGGCATGATTTGATTTGTGTGTCATTGATGGATCCGCGCGAGCAGGAATTGCCTGCGGTGGGCCTGCTGACGCTGGAGGACGCCGAAACGGGCGAAGTCGTGGAAATCAACACCAACAGCAACGCGGTGCGCAACCGCTATGCGCAGGAAAACCAGCGCCGCCAGGAACTTTTTCGCCGCGGCTTGATGCAAACCGGCGCCGGTGTTTTGAGGTTGGATACCGACCGGCCCTATATTTTGCCGTTACGCAAATTCTTTGAGCAACGCACCCGTCGCCGCTGAATTGACCATGACCACTCACTTGCAATCTATGCATAGGCATTGCGTTGGCCTGCTGGCCGTCGCGGTGGGATTGGCATCTTCATTGTCCGCGCAACCGCTCACAGGTTTGGGCAACCTGACACAGACTCCGGCGAACAATGCGACGGTTTCGGGCAATGCCACACCAAGCTCAGGTAATCTTAACCCGCTTTCCAGCAATCTGACTCCGGCGGGATCGCCCGTTTATGTGCCGGCCAAGCCACAGGGTACGGATACTGGCGCGGATATTCACGACATTCACAAGCTGGTGCCACTGACTTTCTGGGAGCAACATGGCTTGCAAATTATTTTAGGAAGTGTGGCAAGCCTGTTGATTCTGGCCGGGGCGCTGGCTTTGCTTTTGAGAAAAAAACCAGCGGTCGTTCTCACTGCTTATCAAAAAGCCTTGCAGGAACTGCAGGTGGCCAGCGCATTGCACGCGCAGGGACAAGATAAGAAATTCGCCATCGCGGCGTCCGATGCCGTGCGGCGTTATTTGGAAAATGCTTACAAGATGCCCGCGCCGGAACGCACCACGGAAGAATTTTTAGTCGAAGCTGCACGCCATACCTGGCTGCAGGGAGAACTGACCGTGCTGCTCAAGCGCTTCCTGGAATTTTGTGATTTGGCCAAATTTGCCGGCCAGCAATTCGGCGAGGAAGAACGCGTGAAGTTGCTCGACGCCGCCCGAGCCTTTCTTGACGCCGCGGAAAAGCTGCGCGCGCCGCCACCCGTGGATGCAAAAACCGCCAAAACTGTCGAAACGCCGCCAATCCAACCCTCGCCCACCACGCCGTGAACGTGATTTTCCACGATCCCGCTTATTTTTGGCTGCTGCCCATGGTGCCGCTGCTGTTGTTTTTGCGCGGACGCGTGGGCCGGCCAGCGGCGATGCAATTTTCGAGCACGGCGATTGCCCGGCAAATCGGCGCGGTCGCACGGTCGCGCGCCGGATGGCTGCTTCTGTCGCTGCGGGCGCTGGCGTTGGTGGCCTTCGTCGTGGCGCTGGCCCGCCCGCAACTGCCCGAAGCCCATGCGGAGCAAATCGAAGCCAGTGGCATCGACATCGTGCTGGTGCTCGACATGTCGTATTCGATGTCGTCGGTGGATTTGAGCGTCAATGATGTGGTGACGCGCGTAGACGCGGCCAAGCAGGTGATGCGCGATTTTATCAAGCGCAGGCCAGACGACCGCATCGGCATGGTGGTGTTTGGCACCGAACCTTATCTGGTCAGCCCCATTACCTTGAACCATGACTGGCTGCTGCAGAACGTCGACCGCCTGCACCTGCACCTGATCGACGGCGGCAGCACGGCCATCGGCACGGCGCTGGGCATGGCTTCCAACCGGCTGCGCGATCTGCCGTCCAAGAGCAAGGTCATCATTTTGCTGACGGACGGGGACAACAACGCGGGCAACATCTCACCCATGGCGGCGGCGGATGCGGCGGCGGCGTACAAGATTAAAATTTACACCGTCGGCGTCGGCTCGCCTGATCCGGTGCCAGTGCCGGTGACGGACGACGAAGGCCATGTGCAGCTCGACCATTACGGCCACGTGCAGTTTTATCCGGGCGCCATGGAGGAAGGCATCGACAGCGATGACCTGCAAAAAATTGCGGACAAAACCAACGGCAAATTTTACCGCGCGCTGGATGTGAACCAACTGCGCCACATTTACGACGACATCGACCAGCAGGAAAAAACCGTCGCGAAGCTGCGGCGCTTTTCCACCTATCAGGAACTGTTCTTCTGGCCCGCACTGCTCGGCCTCAGTTTCCTGAGCGTCGAGCAATGCCTGGCCCACACCAAGTATCGCCGCCTGCCCTAACTTTCCATGTCCTTTCACTGGCCATATGCCCTCTTTGCCCTGCCGCTGGCGCTCGCCGGAGTGCTGATCTTATTTAAGACCAGCGCGCGGGCGCGGGAGCAATTGCTGGGCCGATTTGCCGCCCAACGCCTCTTGCCGCTGCTGCTGGCTTCGCATAGTCCAGTGCTGCGGCGGATAAAGCACGGGGTGCTGGCGGCGGGCGTTATATTCACGGTGTTCGCCCTGGCCAGGCCGCAATGGGGTTATGACTGGCAGGAAAAGCAAGGCCGCGGAGTGGATGTCATTTTCGTCCTCGATACCTCGAAAAGCATGCTGACCCAGGATGTGCAGCCCAACCGCCTCGAGCGCGCCAAGCTGGCCATTTTGGATACGGCGGAAAAAATGGGCGGCAACCGCATCGGCCTCGTGGGCTTTGCCGGCGATGCCTTTCTGCTTTGCCCATTGACGCTCGACTACGATGCCTTTCGTCAGACTCTCGAAACTGTAGATGTGAACACCATCGCCCGCGGCGGCACTGACATCGCCTCCGGCCTGGATGAAGCGGCGACGGCCCTCGAAAACTCCGGCAACCATAAAATTATTGTTCTAGTCACTGACGGCGAAGACCTCGCGGGCGAAGGCGTCAATGAAGCCAAAGCGCTGGCTGAACAAAACGTGACCGTTTACACCGTGGGCGTGGGGACAGCCGCAGGAGATCTGATCCCCATCCTCGATCCCAAGGGCGGGACAGATTTCGTGCGCGACCAGCGCGGAGAGATTGTGAAATCGCATCTCGACGCCGATACGTTGACGAGTATCGCCAATGCCACGCACGGCTTTTACCAGCCGCTGGGTCCAACCGGCGAAGGCCTGGCCAAAGTGTATGACGAGGGCATCAAAAAAATCCCGCAGCAGGATTTAGCTTCACAAATGCAACGCGCGCCGGTCGAGCGTTTCCAATGGCCGCTGGGCTTGGGCACATTGCTGCTTGCGTTGGAAATGCTAGTTGGCACTCGGCGGCCATCCTGGCACAAGAGCAGCATGGCCACCATAAATCTGGCGGAACCCCTGCCAGTTTCTGCGGCGAAGGCAAGCACTGGCAATAAAACCCCGTCGCCGAAACCATCCATTTCTGCCGCGGCTACTTTGCTGATGTTCTTGTTGCTTGCCCGCCCTTCGAGCCACGCGGCGGATAGTCCGGTAGATACACAGACTGCACAATCTGCCCAACCCGCAACATCCGCAGACACCACCACGCCGGCGCAGACGACTCCGCCAGCGGAATCAGTACAGCCGGCCGCTTCCGTCACAGCGAGCACAGGGCCTACTACCCCAGCCCAACCATCGTCTGCCAAAGAGGCGCAGAGCTTGTTCCAAAAAGGCGATTATTTGGGTGCAGCGGCGGCCTATGGCCAGGCGGCAGAGGCCAACCCACAGGATGGACGGTTCCGGTACAATCAGGGCGAAAGCCTCTACCGGGGCAAAGATTACGATGCGGCGGCCGACGCCTTTGCCAAAACTCTTTCGAGTAACGACCTGCAGTTGCAGCAGCAGGCCTATTACAACCTCGGCAACAGTCATTACCGACTGGGCCAGGCCGACGTGCAACAGGATCAGAAAAAAGCGCAAAGTTCCTGGGAGCAGGCGGTCAAGGACTACCAAAACGCGCTCGAGCTGAATACGAACGACACAGATGCGAAATACAATCTCGGCGTGGTGAAAGCACAGTTGGAAGAACTTAAAAAACAGATGGAGCAGCAAAAACAGCAACAGGATAAAAAAGACCAGGACAAGAAAGATCAGGACAAACAAGATAACCAGCAACAAAATCAATCGCAGCAGAACCAGTCCCAGCAAAACCAAGACAAACAAGATCAGTCACAACAAAATCAACCGCAGAACAGCCAGAACCAGCAACAAAACAAGTCCAACCCGCAAAAATCATCATCAGGGAACAATCAACCGAGCCAACAGAACTCCTCCAATTCGCCGAATCAATCCCAGGGCCAGTCCGGCCAGCAGCCTTCGCCGGATCAATCCAAGCAGAACAACAGCCAGAATCCGCAAGATCAAAAGAATCAATCCGGGCAGAAACCATCCCCCGGCGACCAAAACAAGCCAGCCAATCAGTCTAATCGACCAGGTCAAAAACCCGGCGACCAGAATAAGAACGGTCAGCAAAAACAGGCAGGTGGAAATCAAACTGACAAGGAACCTGAGCAGAAAAACGGCGGTCAAAATAAAGCCGCCGGGGCCACCGGCGCTGGCGCAGCAGCAGCTGCTGCCACGACGGATAAAGGCGACCAGACTGCCGACGGCACAGTGGTCGTCGGCGCCATGACGCGGGAAGAAGCTCGCCAATTGCTGGATTCCTTGAAAACTGGCGAGCGCAAATTGCCCGTCAATCAATTGCAAAACCAAAACGCCAAACCTCCCCCCGACCAATATCAAAAAGATTGGTGACTGTCATGAGCGCGCGAAACATTTCAACCTGGCTTTCCAGCCGCCTGTGGTGGTTGGTAGTGGCGCTGTTGTGCGGCGGTAGCCTCGCCCACGGCCAGGATATTACGGCCACCACAAAATTTAATCCCAGCGAATTGGGCGCTGGGCAAACTGGCCAGTATATTATCGAGTTGTCCGGCACCGATAGCACCCCTCAAGGTTCGCTGCCCAAAGTTGACGGCCTGCAGTTTCTTTCCACCTCGCAAAGCATGCTTTTCAACAGCGTCAATGGGGTGAGCAATTCAGTTACGACCATTTCCGTGGAGGTGCGGGCGGGCAAAGCCGGCGAATATACCATCCCCGCTTTCTCACTGATGGTAAATGGCAAATCGGTTGATTTTGTTGTGACTGATCTTGTTTGTCTTGGTTTT